>JAABUS010003200.1_pt1 | contig 27425 bp, 22 predicted proteins | sample 5560161 | NCBI WGS metagenome assembly JAABUS01 (sample SAMN10711885, study PRJNA513376) | rock metagenome | isolation source: Antarctica rocks | place: Antarctica: Victoria Land, Trio Nunatak nord | collected 2016-01-04
GTTTTGACGTAAACCGCCAGAACTGGGTGGCTCGAACTCAGGATCCCCCGGACATGGCGGCGGCCAGGCGCCCGTGTCCGGCCTGGAATCGCGTCAGCTGCTGGTAGAGCCCACCCCGCGCGACCAACTCCTGGTGGGTACCGGATTCGGTCACCCGGCCCTGTTCCAGCACCAGGATCGCGTCGGCATCCCGCACCGTCGAGAGCCGATGGGCGATGACCAGGCGGGTACGGCCGGCCGGCAGGTTCTCCAGTGCGGCCACCAGCAATTCCTCGGAGCCCGCGTCGAGAGCCGAAGTGGGCTCGTCGAGGATGATGATCCGCGCGTCGCGCAGGATGGCCCGGGCGATGGCGACTCGCTGACGTTGACCACCCGACAGGTTGACTCCACGCTCACCGATGTGGGTGTCCAGGCCGTCCGGGAGACGCTCGGCGAACTCGTCGACCAGCGCGAGCCGCGCGGCCCGTCGTACGTCGCGGTCACAGGCTCGCGGATGGCCGCAGATGATGTTGTCGCGGACGCTGCCCTCCAGCAGCACCGTGTCCTGCAGCACGGTCGCGGTCTGCCCGCGTAGCGAGGCGAGCACATGGCCCCTGACGTCGAGGCCGTCGACCAGGACGGCGCCGGCGTCGACGTCGACCAGGCGTGGGATGAGCGAAGCGATCGTGCTCTTGCCGGCTCCGGTCGGTCCGACAAGGGCGACGTTCTGGCCCTCCTCGATCGTGAAGGACAGATTCTCCAGCACCGGCTCCCGGCCGTAGGAGAAGCTCACGTCGCGGAACTCGACCCGCCCGCGGAGCGGCACAGCTCGGGCGCCGGGATGGTCGTGGATGTCGATCGGCGCGTCCAGTACCTCGACGATCCGCTCGGCCGCGGCTGCTCCCTTGGTGACGATCTGGGACAGCTTGGACAGCGACTTCACCGGCTTGTAGAGCGAGCCGAGGTAGGTCAGGAAGACCAGCAGGATTCCCAGGGTGAGCTTGTCCTGCAGCACCCGCTGGGCGCCGAACCACAGCACCACTCCGGTCGAGAGGATGCTGGCCAGCTCGACCAGTGGACCGAATCTGGACTGCAGGCGGACCGACTCCAGCCCAGCAGTCAAGCTCTCGTCGGACAGGCCGGCAAAGCGCCGGACCCGATCCTGCTCGAGGGTGAAGGCCTGGACCAGATGGATCGAGGACAGGCTCTCGGTCGCCGCCGAGGCGAGGTCGCCGTCGGCCTTGCGGACCCGGCGTGCTGCCACCCGCAGGCTGAGCCGGGAGCGGTGGGTGGCCCAGGCCAGCGGAGGCGTCGCGAGGACGGCCAGGAGTGTGAAGAGCGGGTCGATCGTCAGCATGACGGTGAACATGCCGATCACCAGCACGGTGCTGGGAAGGAGCGTCGCGAGGATCTGCACGAGCATGTCCTGGGTGTAGGCGACATCGCTGGTCACCCGGGCGGTCAGGTCGCCGACCCGGTTGGCGCTGTGGTAGCGCAGTGATTGGTGCTGTAGCCGGTCGAGAACGCTCACCCGAAGATCGTTGGCCACGTGCAGACCGGCCGCGCTGGAAAGCCTCGAGGACCAGTAGCCGACAACGCTGGCCAGCATCACCAAGCCGATGAGGGCGGCGACCGCGAGGGCAATGGCCAGCTGGGGATTCTCCGGCCCTGCTCCGTCGGTCGCGAGAACGCCGTCCACGATCCAGCGCAGCGGCCAGGGTTGGGCAAGGCTGAGCGCCACCTCGACGAGAGTGAGGAATGCACCAAGAGCCAGTGCTCGCCGGTACGGCGCCGCGAACGGGCGGACCCGCCGTAGGACCTGTCTCATCGCACTCGCGCGCCGACCAGGGCAGCTAGTGCCGCTGCGGCTCGCTCCGCACCGTCGAGGCGGATGCCGGTGTCGACAAGCGCATGTTCGGGCAGTACCCGGGAACGCTCGAGCAGCCAGGCCACCTCCTCGACCGGTGCGGTCTCGTCGACGATGTCGGCCAGGTCCAGCGCCGCCAGGCGTGACGCGCGGATCGCCTGCTCCCGGCGCGGGCTGCGGCGCGGCACCAGCACCGGTCGCAGCCCGGCCGCCAGCGATTCGAAGGTGGAGTTGTAGCCAGCCATCTGGACAACCGCCCCGGCCTTGGCGAACAGCCGAGCACAGCCCGGTGAGTCGCGGACCACCCGAAGCCGATCGCTCCACCCCGCCGTCGGTGCCGGGACGACATCCTCGGTCGCGTACGGCCCCGCCACCAGCACGACCCGTCGGGCTGGCATCGTCGCGGCGAGTTCCACGCCGAGCCGGAAGACATCCGTCCCGTCACCGCCACCGCCACCGGTGACGGCCAGGAGGTCGTGCTGCCGGCGCCGGCTGGCCGCCTTGTCGGTGACCCACCCGCAGTAACGGGGTGCGACCGGCAGGCCGTACTCAGCAGCCTGATCGCAGAGAACTGACTCGCCGTAGACGAGCACCTCGTCATAGACCTCGGCAACCTCCGACCAGCCCTGACCGGCGAGTTCGGTCTGGACCACGCTGGCCTGGTCCAGGATGTCGCGTAGGCCGAGAACCAGCGCGGCGCCGCGACCGCGGGCCAGATCGAGGCCGGGTCGCAGCTCGCCGGCCAGGCCGTACGGATGGCGATCGACGACCACGACATCCGGGTCCAAGGTGGCAACCGTGTCCAGGAAGGCGCTGGAGCGACGCTCGAGCGCTTGCTCGAAACTGAGTTCGGCGTGCCGGTAGGAGCCGGTCGAGTCCTTGAGTAGGGCCGGTACGCCGACGACGCGAACCCGTTGATCAGCCAGCCAGCTGGGCCGCATCGGGAGACCGGTCACGATCACGATGTCGGCGTCGGGCTGTCGCGCCAGGACGGCCCGGGCGATCAGCGCATTGCGCCGGACGTGGCCGAGACCGAAGCCGTCATGGGAGGCGAAGAGATAGCGGTTCATGCCGCTGAGCTTCACAGCAGCGCGGGGCGCAGCCGCCAGTGAACGATGGTCGTAGCACCCCCGAGGCGTGCCGCCCTTCGAGGATCTGCACCGACCTACCCTCCAGCGCGATCTTCGGGATCGTTGTCGGAGCCACTGCTGTCGCCACCGGAACCGGAACCACTGCTGTCGCCACCGGAACCGGAACCGCTGCTGCCCCCGCCACCGGAACCGGAACCGCTGCTGCCCCCGCCACCGGACCCGGAACCGCTGCTGCCCCCGCCACCGGACCCGGAACCGCTGCTGCCCCCGCCACCGGACCCGGAACCGCTGCTGTCCCCGCCTCCGGACCCGGAACCGCTGCTGTCCGAGCCGCTGCCCGAACTGCCCGATCCGCTGTTGTCGCCACTGCCGGAATCGTCACTCGGGCTGGCGTCGGAGCCGCCGGACTCGCCGGAGCCGCTGTCATCGCTGCCATCGGAGCCCGAGCCCGAGTTGTCCCCGCCCGACCGGTCGTCGGAACACGAGTCGTCGCTGCCCGAGCCGGAGTTGTCGCTTCCCGAGCCGGAGTTGTCGCCTTCTTCGCTCGGTCCGGCGAAGGGCGGCACGGCGCAGTCGTCGGACTCGTCGGAGGAATCGGCTGCCTCGGAGGGGGTCGCACCGGACTCGTCGTTGCGATGCTGGATGGGCGGCTCCCACGCTCTGCCGAGCCAGATGTCGGTACTGGCGCTGGCGGTGAACAGCAGCTGCCACAGGGTCAACAGGCCCGCGCCGATCAGCGCAAGTGCGGCGACCCAGCCCGCCCGGCGCGAGGCCAGGCTGGCGTACTGCCACCAACGACCGTCGGACTGGGCCGCCCCGACGGTACGGCGCAACGAGACCGCTTCCGTCCGTTGCGCAGATCCGGGACTGCGCGAGGAGGCGCCGGGCAACCGCAACTCGGTATGACCGTCCCCCGCATCGGAAGGCGGGCCGAGCGCTGACGGCGTCGCAGGCACCAACGACCTCCGTCCTGGCGCTCGCGGACCGCGCCTCCTGCCCAGTCTGGCAGCAACCGACCGATCCCGCAGTTGCCCAATGGTCGTAGGACCTCCCGTTCGGATCCCGGCTCACGCTGAGCCGCTCGGCGCCGTACGCCCCACGTGCCGGCCACCCCAAGTACTAGGACGGAGGTGCGATGGAGACCCGTGCTCTGCCCGGTCCAAGGTCTGGTCAGCAGAACACCCGCTGAACCCACGGTGCAGGACGCAGGTCCGGCGGCCGGACAGGAGAACTCATGCGCGCTGTCATCACCGGGACCGCCGGCTTCATCGGCAGCCACCTCGCCGAACGCCTGGTGGGCGATGGCTGGGAGGTCACCGGTCTCGACGCGTTCACGGCCTATTACGACCCGGCCGACAAGGACGCGAACCTGGCCGGCCTCCGAGAGGAACCGCGCTTCGACCTGATCCGCGCCGATCTGGTCACCGCCCCGCTACGGCGGCTGCTCGCAGAACGTCCGCTGATCGTCCACCTCGCGGCTCAGCCCGGCGTACGCGGCAGCTTCGGCGACGGGTTCGAGCGGTACGTGCACGACAACATCCTGGCCACCCAGCGACTCTTCGACGCTGCTCGTGACGCCGGCTGTCCACGGGTCGTGTATGCGTCGTCGTCCTCGGTGTACGGAGACGCCGCCACCTACCCGTGCGTCGAGAACAGCACGCCCACAATGCCGCGTTCGCCGTACGGCGTCACCAAACGCACCTGCGAGAAGCTCGCCGAGGTCTACCGCGATCTCGGCCTCGACGCGGTCGGCTTGCGCTTGTTCACCGTGTACGGACCGCGACAGCGCCCGGACATGGCGATCCGCCGGCTGTGCGAGGCGGCGGTCGGCGGGCCCGCCTTCCGATTGAACGGAGACGGCTCGCAGATTCGCGACTTCACCTACATCGACGACGCGGTGGACGCCATCGCGCGCAGCCTCAGCGCGGACGGCCCCGGCGATGTGCTGAACATCGGCGGCGACCAGGAGGCAACCATGATCGAGCTCATCGAGATCATCGAGTCCCTCGCCGGGCGCGCCATCCCGGTCGAGTACGCCCCGGTGCAACTCGGGGATGTCCGCCGTACCGGCGGCGACACGTCCCGCGCGCGCGACCGGCTCGGCTGGGCCCCGCGCGCCGACCTGCGCGGCGGTGTACGCGCGGAGCTGGACTGGGTCAGCCGACGTCGAGCCGAAGCCTCGGCACCGCCGGATCGGCAGCCGGCACTAGCCGTGCTAAAGGCGTCATGACCCTTGCGGACGGCGACGGCCAGCGCGTGGTCGTCGTCGGTCAGGGGTATGTCGGACTGCCGTTGGCGATGCGTGCGGTAGCCGTCGGACATGACGTCACCGGTCTCGAGGTCTCCATCGACCGGGTGAAGCGGCTCTCGGCAGGCGAGTCGTTCGTCGAGGACGTCTCCGCCGAGACGTTGCAGGCCGCGCTCGAGTCGGGTCGCTATCGCGTCACCGACGGCGCGGCGACGCTGGAGGGCTTCGACGTGGCAGTCGTGACGGTGCCGACTCCGCTGTCGGAAGGAGTACCTGACCTGAGCCACATCGAGTCGGCGGCAAAGACCCTGGCCCCGTTCGTCCGGGCGGGCTGCCTGGTCGTGCTCGAGTCCACCACATATCCCGGGACCACCGAGTCGATCTTCGCCCCACTGCTCGAGGCTGGGTCCGGTCTCCGCGCGGGCAAGGACTTCGGGGTCGGGTACAGCCCGGAACGGATCGACCCCGGCAACCGGGAGTGGACCTTCGAGACGACCCCCAAAGTCGTGTCCGGCATAGATGCGCCCTCCCTGGCCAGGACCGATTCGTTCTATCGCAGCCTGGTCGCGACGACGGTCACCGTGTCATCGCCTCGGTCGGCCGAGCTGACCAAACTGCTCGAGAACACCTTCCGTCACGTCAACGTCGCCCTGGTCAACGAGCTGGCGATGCTCGCCGCCGATCTAGACATCGACGTCTGGGAGTCCATCGACGCTGCGGCGACCAAGCCCTTCGGCTTCATGCGGTTCACCCCGGGACCTGGGGTCGGTGGGCACTGCCTGCCAATCGATCCGAGCTACCTGTCCTGGACGGTCCGGCAACGGTTGGGACGATCCTTCCGGTTCGTCGAGCTGGCCAACGACATCAACGACCACATGCCCGACTACGTCGTCTCGCGGGTCGTCCGCGCTCTCAACCGTCAGGGCCGGGCGCTGTCCCGGGCCCGGGTTCTCGTCCTCGGCCTGGCTTACAAGAAGAACTCCAGTGACGCGCGCGAGTCTCCCGCCCTCGCCCTGGTGGCGGGACTTCTCCGCGAAGGCGCCGAGGTCGCAGCGGCCGACCCGCACGTCGTCGAAGAGGTGCTCCTCGACGGGTCAGGCGTCCGGCGGGTGACCCTGAGCCGGGTCGAGTTGGAACGAGCCGACGTGGTGATCCTGGTGACCGACCACGATGCCTTCGACCTTGCCCTGGTGACCCGGCACGCGCGCTACGTGCTCGACACCCGGCATCGGATGGCGGGTGACCGTGTCGAACATCTCTGAGTCGAACAACCCTGAGTCGAACACATCTGAGTCGACGCGCCGGGATCCGGTGCGGATAGCGGTGGTGCTGTCGGGCTGGCCTCGGGTGTCGGAGACGTTCGCGCTGAACGAGTTGCTCGCCCTGCGCCGGGCCGGAATGCTGGGGCCGGTCGTCGCCCTGAAGGCCGGGGAGCAGGGGCCACCGCATCCGGCGGTCACCCAGCTCGCGCCACTGGTCGAGGTTCTCCCGCCCGGGAAGCTCGCCGTTCAGGGAGCAGCCCTCGCTGAGCGCCTGGCCGGCACCGATGTCGCCGCGGTCCACGGGTACTTCGCCCATGATCCGGCCACCGTGGCTGCCACAGCTGCCAAGTTCGTCGGTCTGCCATACGGATTCAGCGTGCACGCACTGGACGTGCGCAAGGTGGCCCGTGCGGAGCTGGCCCGCCGGGCTCGAGAGGCTGCCGTCGTTATCTCCTGTAACCGTCAGACCTCGACCGAGGTGGCCGCCGCCGGCGCGACGTCTCGGCTGGTGCCACACGGTGTCGACCTCGCAGCCTTCCCGGCGAGCGTGCCTCCTGACGCCGACCCGGTCCAGCTGCTGGCCGTCGGTCGGCTGGTGGAGAAGAAGGGCTTCGAGGTCCTGCTGGAGGCACTCGGCCAGCTCGACCGCCCTTTCCAGCTCCGCCTGGTCGGCGACGGTGTTCTTCGGGAGCGGCTGGCGGCCCAGATCGGCACTCTTGGGTTGTCCGACCGGGTGCAGCTGCTCGGCCGGGAAACCCATGCCACTCTGCCCGCGCTGTACGCCGGGTCCGACGTCGTGGTGGTCCCCTCGGTCGTCGACAGGACCGGCGACCGGGACGGGCTGCCCAATGTCGTGCTCGAGGCGATGGCCAGCGGCCGCGCGGTGATCGCGAGTGACGTGGCCGCCATCTCGAGCGCAGTCCAGGACGGCGAGACGGGCATGCTGGTCCCGCCGGCTGACTCCGCGGCCCTGGCGGCCGCGATCGCCAAGCAGGTCGACAATCCAGACCTCCGGTCAGCCATGGGCAGGGCCGGCCGGCGCCTGGTCGAGCAGGACTTCGACCTCGCCGACCGCACTGCGGAGTTCTGCCGGACGCTGGAGCAGGCCTATGCCTGAGATCGCCTACCTCCTCAAGGGCTATCCACGGCGCTCGGAGCTATTCATCGCCAGCGAGATCTGGCGGCTCGAACAACTCGGGCTGCCGCTGCGGCTGTACGTGTTGAAACCGGCCGACGAGCAGGTCCGGCACCCCGTAGTGGACCGGATCGCGGCAGTCCCGTCCTACCTACCCGCTCTCACGCCGCTGTCTGGGCAGCCGCTGCTGCCCTGGCTGCGACGCAACGTCGGTCCTTTCCGGCCGGCGCTGGCCCGGACCGCCCGCCGCCATCCCTTGCGGCTGGTGCGGGCTGCGTTCACCGCCGGGGCTCAGGCCGTACGTGCCCGCAGGGGCTGGCGGCCGCGGTCGATCTATGTCAAGGAGTTCCTGCAGGCAGTGGAGGTCGCCGACCGGCTACGACTGGACGGCGGCGTGTCGCACTTGCACGCCCACTTCGCCCACGGCACGACGACCGTGACCTGGCTCGCCTCGATCATCAGCGGGCTGCCGTACTCGTTCACCGGCCATGCCAAGGACATCTACCGCGAGAGTCTGAACCCGGCCGGCCTGCTCGCCCGCAAGATGCGTGCGGCCTCGTTCGTGGTCACCTGCACCCTGGCGAACCAGGCGCATCTGCAGGCCATCGCGCCCACCGCCGACGTACGGCTGATCTACCACGGCCTCAACGCCGATTTCGGCCGGCTGCTCGCCGAGCAGGACAATCCCAGCCCACTGCTAGCGGCCCGATCCGAGCTGGGTCGCTGTCGGATCGTCAGCGTCGGCCGGCTCGTGTCGAAGAAAGGCTTCACAACCCTGGTCGAGGCCGTGGCCCAGCTGCGGGAACGTGATGTCGACGTCGAGTTGATCATCGCCGGTGAGGACGGCGAGGCAGCTACCGCCGTCCGGGCGCTCGTCGCGCAGCGAGGTCTCGAGGACGAGGTCTGGATCGCCGGCCCAGTCACCCAAGGAGAGCTACGGACCCTGTACGGGGACGCCGACGTCTTCGCTCTGGCCTGCCGCGTCGATGAGGACGGGGACCGGGACGGGATTCCGAATGTGCTCGTGGAGGCGATGGCCGCCGGCCTCCCTGTGGTGTCGACGTCGGTCTCGGGCATCCCCGAACTCGTACAGGACGGTGAGAACGGGCTGCTCGTCCCGCCGGACGACCCGGCCGCGTTGGCTGATGCGCTGCTCCGAATCGCGAAGGACCCGCTGCTGCGTTCTCGGTTCGCAGCCGCCGGCCTGGCGACGGTGTCCGAGCGCTTCGACGGAGACGCGCTGGCCCGCCGGATGGCGGATCTGTTCGGCGCGGCACGTCGATGACCACCGCCGTCCCCGCGTGCATGTCGCTGCGACCGGTCGTCTGTCTCGTCGGTCACCTCTATCGCGATCTCGGCGTAGCTCGAGCGGCGACTGGCGGACGGTTCAGCCATCTCGGCACAACTCTGAACCTCGGCCGTCGACCGGACTGGTGCGCCAATCCGGTCACCGACGTCGAGTGGCGGATCGAGTGGGTCAAATTGTTCGAAGGGATGCACCTGGCGCATGCGTACGCGATCAGCGGAGAGCACGAGTTCCTCGCCACCTGGGAGGACCTGGTCGAATCCTTCTGTGACCAGGTGCCCGTAGGAAACGACACCTCTGATGTCTCGGCCCGCCGGGTGCAGAACTGGTTGTACGCCTGGCAGGCGTTTGCCGCCGTCCCCGGCTTTCCCGGACTGCGTCAGGGGTTGGCGGAGCGACTGCTCACGCGGATCGAGGCCGACACCTGCCACCTCGCCGACCATCTCACCGCCCGGCGCAACCACCGGACGCTGGAGCTCTACACGCTGCTCCTGGTCGCCCTTGCTCGGGGCGAGGACGGGCCGGCCCACCGTGCGCTCCGCAATCTGGCCGACAACGCCGCCACCGACATCTGGGCCGACGGAGTCCACTGCGAGACCAGCACCGACTATCACGCGATCGTGCTGCGGTCCTACCTCGGCGCGATCGCTAACGCCCGCGCCGTCGGCCTACCGGTACCGCCGATGCTCCTCGACCGGGTCCACCTGGCGAGTGACGTCGCGATGCACCTGCAGCGCCCCGACGGGGGCATGCCGGCTCTCTCCGACGGGGACGAGGGCGACTTCCGCGCTCTCCTCGAGGATGCCTCCGCCGTACTCGACCGACCCGACCTCCTCTGGGCGGCCAGCGGAGGGATCCGTGGCCGTGCCCCCATGCGGCGCCTCGTCAGCTTTCCGATCGGCGGGTACTACGTGCAGCGCAGCGGATGGGGCTGCGGCGCAAGAGCATACCCGGACGAGCGCTGGTGCGTCTTGGACTGCGGACCGCTGGGCGACGGTGGCCACGGGCACTACGACCAGCTGTCCGTCGTGCTGGCCGCCAACGGCAGCCCCCTGGTGGTCGACCCAGGCAGGTTCACCTACGAGCCGGACAGCATGTGGCGGCGATGGTTCAAGGGCACCTCGGCCCACAACACCGTCTGCGTCGACGGCCTAGACCAGACTCCGTTTCGTCCCGGGAAACCGAAGGGACCCACGTCGTCCGCTGAGTTCATCGGTCGAGTGACCACCGATGGGCTCGACGTCATCCGCGGGCGAGTGACAAGTCCCTGCTACGACGCCGTGCACACTCGCACGCTGGCCTTCGTCGACGACGACTACTGGATCGTCCATGACCGGTTGCAGGCACCCACGGTGCACGCCTATGAGGCACGGTGGCATCTTCCTCCGGCCGCCCACGGACGCGTTGACATCCAGAGAGGCGGCGGCCAGACGACGGTACGGGCACCCGGTTGCACGCTGATCGTGCCCGACGGTGCGGGTCGGGTCGGGTTGGAGCCAGGCTGGGTGGCACCGGCGTACGGCGTCAAGGCGCCGGCCCCCGTGGTCGTGGTCCGAGCCGTCGATTCGACAGAGGCGGATCTCATCACAGTTGTGATCCCGAGTGATGCGACAGCGAGTGTCGGTGCCCGGGTCGCCCCCGACGAGCTGGCCGTACGGGTGACGCGTCCGGAGTGTGGCGAGGACCGGATTCATTGGCATACCGGCGTCCTTCTCGCAGCCCGGAACGGCCGCCCATGCTGACCATGCCTCGCCAGCAGAGCACGCGGTTGCGGCATGGGTTCGCACCGGACCCGGCACTGCCGAGCCGGGATGCCCTGCTGGACCCGGATTCGGTTCAGGAACGGCTGTCGACGATCCTCGGCCGCAGCGGTCCTCTGGACATCGAGGGCTGCGCGCTGGTCCGCGCGAAGTACCGCATCGGGGAGAGCCTGCGGGTGGTCTACCGCCTCCAGATCGGCGGAACCAGCCAGCTGGTCGCGGCCCGGGCATTCCGGGATGGCGCGAGCGCTGCGGCCCTGCGCTGCTGCGACGAGCTGGTGGCCGCAGGTCAGCTGCGTCCGATCGCGCACGATCCCAGCCTGGACTGCGTGTGGTGGAGCTTCCCCAACGACCGCAGGCTGGGCAACATCTCCGCCTTGCTGACCCCGACCCCGGATCTCGCTGCGCTGCTGGTCGGGGTTCCTCGCTGGACGTCGAGCGAGCTCGTCGAATACGCGCCCGAACGCTCGGTGACCCTGCGCGCGGTCGGGGCAGATGGGACGGCCTCGGCCTACGTCAAGGCGTACGCGCCCGGTTCCACAGACCTACCTGCACTTGCCCGCCGCTATGCCATGGTCGCCCGGGCATTGAACCGAAGTCCGGTCTCGGTCTGCTCCCCCGAGCCGCTCTGGTGGTCCGACGCGCATCACGCGCTGCTGATGCAGGCACTGCCGGGCAGGCAGTGGGACCAGCTGCCGGCCCGATCGACGGCTCCGGCGCTACGTCGACTGGGTCGGGCGATCGCCGCGCTGCACGGCAGCACCTTCGTGACCGAGTCCGCAACGATGACCGGTCCGCTGACCCTGCCGTTCTCGCGGTTTCGGCGCCTGGACAGGGCCCGGGTGGTGCACAGTGCGGAGCTCGTCGGCAGAGCCCGACCCGACCTGGCTGCTGCCGCTCGACGATTGGCCGAGGCCCTGTCCGAGAACCAACCGGCCGCAGATCCCGACGTTCTGCTGCACGGGGACTGCCATCCGAAGAACGCGCTGCTGCATGGAGAGCAGGTGGCCCTGCTCGACCTCGACCAAGCCGGGTTCGGCCCCGCCGCCGCGGACATCGGCAGCCTGCTGGCCCGGTTGGAACATGCCCGGATCGTGGACGACTCCGACTCGAACTGCACCACCAACTCCCACACCGAGACCGGCACTGTCGACCTCGCCGCTGCGTTCCTCGACGGCTACGCAGACATCCGGCCACTGCCCGACCCTGCCTCGCTGCTCTGGCACACCAGTGCGGCCCTGCTGGCCGAGCGGGCGATGCGCGCGGTGAACCGCGTTAGGCCCGAGGCACTGAGCCGGCTGCGGGAGCTGCTCGAGACAGCACACACCCCCCTGAAAGCAGGGGTTCGACCGTGATGCCGCGGCTGCTGTTCTACTCCCAGCATTCCCTCGGCCTTGGCCACCTCGTTCGCTCGCTGCGCCTGGCCGGATGCCTCGCGGAGCACTTCGACGTGATCCTGCTCAATGGGGGTCGGTTCCCGGGTGGGACCCGCGTGCCGGACGGGATCACGGTCCTGAACCTGCCGCCGCTCGGGCACGACGCCGAACACCGGCTGGTGAGTCATGATCCGACATTGCCGGTCGAGCAGGCATGTGCGCAGCGACGGCGGATGTTGCTCGACGTCCTCGGAGAGACCGTCCCGGCGATCCTTCTCGTCGAGATGTATCCCTTCGGGCGCAAGAAGTTCGAGTTCGAGCTGATTCCGCTGCTCGAGACGGCAACAACAGCTCTAGGCGTGCACGCTCCGAAGGTGGTGTGCAGCCTCCGCGACATCTTGGTCAACCAGCGCAGGGATCAAGCCGCCTTCGACGAGAGAGCCAGCCAGCGCGCCAACCGGTGGTTCGACGCCGTACTGGTGCACGCCGATCCGGCGTTCGCCCGGCTCGAGGACTCATTCCAACCGCAGACGCCGCTGGCCATGCCCGTCCACTACACCGGTTTCGTCGCCCCGCCGGCTGCCTGGGACCGCGACTCCGGGCCGGTGTTGCCGCGAGTGCTGGTCTCCTCTGGCGGCGGCATGGTCGGGGAGCCACTGGTCCGAGCGGCTGTCGGTGCACACGGTCAGCTCCACGCCAGGACCGGACTGCGAACCACGGTCGTAGCCGGGCCGTTCCTGCCCGAACCCGTGTGGGCCTGGCTGCAGCACGAAGCCGACCAATCTCCGCACCTGGACGCCGTACGCCGAGTCGGGGACCTCTGCCTGGAGATCGGCAGGTCGACGGTGTCGTTGAGCCAGGGTGGCTACAACACGACTATGGACATCCTGCGGGCCGGCACACCCGCGGTCGTGGTGCCCTTCACGGAGGGCGGCGAGGACGAGCAGCGACGCCGGACCGAACGCCTCCAATCGCTGGACGTCCTGCGGCTGCTTGCGCCCGAGCACCTCGACGCCGACCGGTTGGTCCCAGCGCTGGCCGGCGCAGCAGCTGCGCCTCCCGCCCCGCTCACCTTGAACCTCGACGGCGCGCTAGCCACCGCCACCCTTCTCGCGCAGCTCGCCGGAGTGCGCCCACCGAGTGGACTCGCCACCCGACCTGCCGAGCCCGCCATGAGCGCGAGGGGGAGCATGCGGTGACATCGAACTGGCTCGATCCGTTGCGCCAAGCCTTGGACTGGTCCATCACCCCAACTTCGGTCTTCTTCCGCGACGACGACGCTGGGTGGGACGACGCCGGCCTGGACGCGCTGCTGGACATCTTCGACCGGCACGGCATGCCGGTCGACGTCGCGGTCATCCCGGCGGCGCTGAGCCCGCCGCTGGCCGCTCGCCTCCGCCGCCGGATCCGGGGCGGCTGCGTACGGCTGCACCAGCACGGCTACTCACACGAGAACCATGAGCGTGATGGGCGTAAGCACGAGTTCGGGCCGTCGCGGGACGCGGCCAGCCAATCCGCTGACATCACGCGCGGCCGGCTTGTGCTCCAGGATTGCTTCGATGGTGCCGTTCAGCCGGTGTTCACCCCGCCCTGGAACCGTTGTACATCCGATACGGCGAACGTCTTGGTGGCACAGGGCTTTGAGGTGCTCGCCCGCGACCACACCGCACCCCGCCTCGACCGTTGCGACCTCACCGAAGTGCCGGTGACCGTCGACTGGTTCGGCCACCACAAGGGGCTCCGCTGGACGCAGCCTCAGTTGGGCCACCGGCTCGCTCAGGGTGTTGCATCGGGCGACCCGGTCGGCGTCATGCTGCACCACGCGCGCAGCGATGCGGGCGAACGGGCAGCGATCGAGCAGCTAGTCGAGCTGATCCGCGATCACCCGCAGGCTCGGTCCACATCGATCATCGAGCTGGCGCGCAGATCATCGAGCTGCGACCCAGCTGAGTCAGCCGGGTCAGTGAGCGGCGGCATCCCAACTCGCGCCGAAGCCGACTGACACTTCCAGGGGAACCGACAGCTCGGCCGCCGAGCACATCTGGTCACGGACCAGTCGCTGCACGACATCGTGCTCACCTCGGGCGATCTCGAGGACCAGCTCGTCGTGCACCTGCAAGAGCATCCGCGACTTCAGGCCCGACTCGGTCAGCGCTGCGTCCACCCCGAGCATGGCGACTTTGATGATGTCAGCGGCCGATCCCTGAATGGGTGCGTTGAGGGCCATCCGCTCAGCCATCTCCCGGCGCTGGCGGTTGTCGCTGGTCAGGTCAGGCAGGTAACGGCGCCGCCCGAAGATCGTCTCGGTGTAGCCGGTCATCCGAGCCTGGTCCACGACGTCGTGCAGGTAGTCGCGTACGCCGCCGAAGCGCTCGAAGTAGGCCTCCATGTGCGCCCGTGCCTCTTCCGGTGTGATCCGGAGTTGCTGAGACAGACCGTAGGCCGACAGGCCATAGGCCAAGCCGTAACTCATCGCCTTGATCCGGCGGCGCATCTCCGGATCCACCGCATCCACCGGGATGGAGAACGCGCGGGAGGCCACGAAGGTGTGCAGGTCCTCCCCCGACTCGAACGCCTCGATCAGGCCGGCGTCCTCGGACAGGTGCGCCATGATCCGCATCTCGATCTGGCTGTAGTCCGCGGTCATCAGGGACTCGAAGCCGGGGCCGACCACGAATGTCTGGCGGATGCGGCGCCCCTCGGCGGTCCGGATAGGGATGTTCTGCAAATTGGGATCTGCCGAGGACAGCCGTCCGGTGGCAGCGACTGTCTGCTGGAAGGTCGTGTGGATCCGTCCGACGTCATCGACCATCGGGATCAGCCCGTCGATGACTGTCCGCAGGCGAGTCACGTCACGATGGCGCATGAGGTGTTCGAGAAAGGGGTGCCCGGTCTGTTCGAGCAACGTGGTCAGCGACTCGACGTCGGTGGTGTAGCCGGTCTTGATCCGCTTGGTCTTGGGTAGTCCGAGGTCATCGAAGAGCACGACCTGCAACTGCTTGGGCGATCCCAGATTGATCTGCTGCCCGATCACGTCGTAGGCATCCTGGGCCGCAGCGGCGACCGCTTCGGCGAACTCACGCTGCAGCGCGGCCAGCTGATCGACGTCGATCGCGATGCCGGCCGCTTCCATCCGGGCCAGCACTCGGGCCAGCGGAAGCTCCATCTCGGTGAGCAGCCGGGTCCCGCCGCGACCCTCCAGCCAGTCCGCGAGCGAGCTGGCCAGTTCCGAGACGGCCATCGCCGTACGGACACCCTGCTCCGCCCGTTCGGCGTCGGCGGCTTCCTGCCCGCCATCCAGGGTGAGCTGACCCGTGTCGCTCGTGGCCGGAGTCAGATCGCGCTTGAGATAGCGGACCACCAGGTCGGTGAGGTCGAAGGAGCGCTGCCCCGGCATCGCGACGTAGGCGGCGAGGATGGTGTCGCTGCTGATGCCGGCCAGATCCACGCCGTGCGCCCACGCGGCGAGGAGTGGACCCTTGAGGTCGTGAATCGCCTTGTCTGCGAGAGGATCTGACAACCACGTTGCCAACGAGCGCTCGTCGTCGGCGGTCAGATCCGCGAGGCGAATCCAGGTCCCGCGACCGGCCACTGTGGACAGCGCGATCGCCTCGATGTGTCCCGTACCCCGTCCCCAGCTGCCGTACGGCGAGATGCCCATGGGGTGCTGCCCGACAGCATGCTCGGCCAGCCAGTCGCCGAGTCCGCCCGGCGCGACTTCGTCCACCGTGACGTCGAACCCGCCCTCGGTGGACGGCTCGTCTGCACTCAGGTCGGTGAACAGCCGATCTCGCAGAACCCGGAACTGCAGGTTGTCGAAGAGCTGGTGGACCTGCTCGCGGTCCCAGCTCGTCCAGCGCAGGTCCTCGGGGCGCTCGCCCAGTGGCACATCGCGGATGAGCTGGGTGAGCTGGCTGTTCTGCAGGACCGAGCCGAGGTGACCACGCAGGGCATCACCGGCCTTGCCCTTGACCTCGTCCACCCGGTCGACAAGTGCCTGCAGCGAGCCGAACTCGCGGATCCATTTGGCGGCGGTCTTCTCCCCCACCCCGGGTATCCCCGGAAGGTTGTCCGAGGGGTCCCCGCGCAATGCCGCGAAGTCCGGGTATTGAGCCGGGGTGAGCCCATACTTCGCCTCGACCTCGGCCGGGTCGAAGCGGGTCATGCCGGTGACTCCACGGTGCGGGTAGAGGACCGTCACCAGCGGGTTGACCAGTTGCAGGGCGTCTCGGTCCCCGGTGCAGATCAGCACCTGCATCCCGACCTCGGTCGCCTCGGTGGCCAGGGTGGCGATGACGTCGTCGGCCTCATACCCGTCGACCTCGATCGCCGGAATCCGTAGCGCTGCGAGCACCTCCTTGATCAGGCTCACCTGACCGCGGAAATCGTCGGGGGTCTTGGTGCGGTTGGCCTTGTAGTCGGCGAAGATCTCACTGCGGAAGGTCGTCCGGGACACGTCGAAGGCCACCGCGATGTGCGTCGGTGCCTCGTCGGTGAGCACCTTGATCATCATCGAGGTGAACCCGTAGACCGCGTTCGTCGGCTGACCCGTGGTGGTGGAGAAGTTCTCCACCGGGTGGGAGTAGAACGCCCGGTAGGCCATTGAGTGCCCGTCCACCAGCAGCAGCCGGGCGGGCTCGGTCACCGCCGCCACCTGCTCGTCGGCCTCTGACACCTGCTCGACCGGACTCTGGCTCATGGCACTCACAGACTCACTCTAGGGTCGTGGTGTGACAGCTTCGTCGCCCTTCTCCCACGAGCCGCCCGATTGGGTGGCCGACCTCACCCTCGGCGCGCTTGCCGAGCGGATGGGCATCCGGATCGTCGGTTGGAACCCTGACCGGATGGTCGCCACGATGCCCGTCGAGGGCAACCAGCAGCCGTACGGGATCGTGCATGGTGGCGCTTACTGCGTGCTCGCGGAGTCGCTGGGATCCGTGGCAGCCGCGCTCTCGGTCGGGCCCGAACGCGCAGTCGTCGGCATCGAACTCAACGCCAGCTATCACCGGGCGGCACTCGGCGGCACGATCACCGCGATGTGTCGCAACATCCACCTCGGCGCCACGCTGACCAGTCACGAGATCGAGATGACCGACGACAGCCAACGACTGCTGTGCACGGTTCGATTGCGCTGCCTCGTTCGGCCCCGTCCCCCCGGCAGCTGACCATGCCCAGCGGGGCCCGATCCGACTAGGCGACTGGCCGATCCATCCGGACCGTGGCGGCCAGCCGGGCGTCGGCCAGGGCCGCGCTTCGCCGACCGAATGGCCGCCGTGCGCGGAGCAGGACGCTTTGCCGGCGCTCGGCGGCAATCTCGCTGGGCGCCAGCGCCCGCATCAGCTGGGACACCGACGCGATCCGGTTGGTCACCAGCGGCACGAAGCCGAGCCTCGCGAAGAACCGGTGTGCCTCTCGGTTACCCGGCGGCAGGGACACCGTCACCGCATCAGCGCCCGCTTCGTCGGCGTACCGGGCCACTGCCGACACCAGCTCGCGGCCCACCCCGCGCTGCCTTGCGTTGTCATCGACGATCAGGACCACGGACATGATCAGGCCACCGAGAGCCATCGAGACCGCGTCGACCGACAGCATGGCGGCACCGGCTCGAGTTCCGTCGGCGAGGCAGGCGACCAGCAGCTGGGTGTCAGGGTTGTCCAGCAACCGGCCGAAGCGCTCCTTGCCATCGCCAGAACGGGTGGCGGCCAGTCGAGGACCGGGCATCGACGACACCACGATGTCCACCAGGCGGGCGACTTCGTCGAGGTCGTCGACTCGGGCCGGACGCACCACGATGCCGCACCGAGGCACGTGGACTCCTCTCGCCTAGTGGATCGCCCAGTGAATGTGGCCCTCGTCGGCATCGACGCGACTGGGTGACAAAGCACGCGGGGTGAATGCTGCACAGCGTGCCCGACCTGGGGGTCCCCTGACAACCTCCGAGCAGCGGTCGAATCGGTAAGGCCGGTGTCGCGCGTCGCCCGGCCCGGAGCGGGATACTTCTCGACACACCACCCGTCCGCTACTGTCCCGTCCGATTGCCCACCACCTGATGGAGTCCGATGGCCACCGAATCCGACGCGCCAGAATTCGACGCGCCAGAGTCCGACGCGCGGGCATTCGACGCGCCGAGATCTGCCGCGCCCGAACACGATGCGTCAGACGACGGTGCGTCAGTAACCCGCGGCCGATGCTGATTCTCTCGTGCTGATTCACCGGTGCATCTGCGCTGGTCGACGCTGGGCCGCGCGCGCCTTGGTGGTCGCCCTCACCGGATTCGCCGTCTTCCTGGGACTCGCGATGGCTACCCAGCTGCCGGCCTCGGCCGAGGGCGAAACGATCCGGGTGACGCTGGCCACGAGCCTGTCCGGACCGATCGAGGGCGTGGAGGTCACCGTCACCGACGACTCTGGCGCCGAGATCGCCCAAGGCGACACCGACGACCAAGGCCGCTTCGAGTCGGACCTGCCCGGCCCGGGTGAATACACCGTCGCGATCAACGCTGACGATCTGCCCGAGGGAGTCAGTGCTGCGGCCACCGAACGGCCGGTCACCGTGGCCGAAGGCGGTGTCGGCCGAGCGGCTTTTGCGCTCTCGGACGGCTCAACCGGACAGGGTGGTGGCGCCGGCCGGATCCCGCAATTGTTGTTGGAGGGGCTGCGCTTCGGCCTGCTGATCGCAATCTGTGCGGTTGGGCTGTCCCTCATCTTCGGGACCACCGGCCTGACCAACTTCGCGCACGGTGAGCTGGTGGCCATCGGAGCCATCGTCGCCTGGTTCCTGAACGTCTCCGCCGGAGTCCCACTCGTCCTGGCGACGGTGATCGCGATGGTGGTCGGCGGGTTCGTGGGCTGGCTCAACGACGTCGCTCTGTGGGGACCACTGCGCCGCCGGGGCAGCGGTCTGGTCGCCATGCTGGTGATCTCGATCGGCCTGTCTCTGGGTTTGCGCTACCTGCTCAACATCATCTTCGGCGGACGCTCGCAGCCCTTCAGCGACTACCGGGGCCAGCGGGCCAACGACTACGGACCCATCTCGCTGACCGACAAGGACCTCTTCTCGATCGCGATCTCGCTCGTGGTTCTCGTCCTGGTCGCGCTGATGTTGCAACGCACCAAGATCGGAAAGGCGATGCGAGCCGTCGCGGACAATCGCGACCTCGCCGCATCCTCGGGTATCAATGTCGACGGCGTCATCCGGTTCGTCTGGATCGTCGGCGGTGCGCTGGCCGCCCTCGGTGGGGTGCTGTTCGGACTCTCCGACGAAGTGTCCTGGGACATGGGCTTCAAGCTCCTGCTGCTCATGTTCGCCGGGATCACGCTGGGCGGACTCGGCACTGCCTACGGAGCCCTGCTGGGCAGCATCATCGTCGGCGTTTTCGTGCAGCTCTCCACCCTGGTCATCGCCGATGAACTCAAGTACGTCGGCGGCCTGCTGTTGCTGATCGTGATCCTGGTCGTGCGGCCGCAGGGGATCCTCGGCAGCCGAGCACGAGTCGGTTAGGCGGGCACGCAGATGAGTGAGTTCCTCGACATCCTGGCGCTGAGCGTCAAGTCCCTGGTCAGCCAGTCAGCGGTCTTCTTCGCGCTGATGGGCGTGGGGCTGAACCTGCACTTCGGCTATACCGGCCTGCTCAACTTCGGCCAGATCGGCTTCGCCCTGCTGGGCGGATACGGCGTGGCCATCTCGGTGTCCATGTGGGGCCTCCCACTGCTGGTCGGGGTGCTGGTCGGCGTGATCGCTTCGCTGGTCCTCGCCCTGTTGTTGGGATTGCCGACTCTGCGCCTTCGCGCCGACTATCTCGCCATCGTGACCATCGCGGCAGCAGAGATCCTGCGCCTGGTGTTCCGCTCGACTCCGGCGACACCAGTCACCGGAGCCACGCGTGGCCTGTCAGGTTTCGGCCAGGATTTCTACGCCGTGGCACCGTTCGAAACCCAGCGCACCTACGACTTCCTCGGTTCGACCTGGACCGGCCGCGAGATCTGGGCCTGCCTGGTGGGCTGGATCCTGGTCACCTTGTTCAGCCTCTTGATCTGGCAGCTGATGCGCAGCCCCTGGGGCCGCGTGCTCAAAGCCATCCGGGAGGACGAGGACGCCGTACGATCGCTGGGCAAGAACGTCTACTCGTACAAGATGCAGTCGCTGGTCCTCGGAGGAGTGATCGCCGGCTTCGGCGGGATGATTCTGGTGCTGGCAACCGGTTCGGCCAATCCAGATCAGTTCCAGAACGCCAACACCTTCCTGGCCTATGCCGCGCTCATCCTCGGCGGCACTGCACGGGTGTTGGGCCCGATCATCGGATCGATGATCCTGTGGTTCATCATCGCCTTCACCGACGCCGGCCTGGCCGCCCTGATCCGCAATGGACTGATCCCCGATGAGATCCTCAGTGCGCCCGATGTCGCCAACATCCGCTTCATTCTGGTCGGCATTGGGCTGATGGTTCTGCTGATCTTCCGGCCCCAGGGGATCATCGGCGACCGGAGGGAGATCGTGCTCGATGCCCACTGATGTAGCGCACCCACTACATGGCCTGCCCTGGGACATCGGCGTGCCCAAGCCCGATGCCGCGATCGTCGTGGACGACATGGTCCGATCCTTCGGCGGACTGACCGCAGTTGCAGTCGAGCACCTCGAGTTCCAGCGCGGCTGTATCACCGGCCTGATCGGGCCCAACGGAGCCGGCAAGACCACGCTGTTCAACCTGCTCACCGGTTTCGACCAGCCCAACACCGGCCGATGGAGCTTCGACGGCAGATCGCTCGGCCGGCTCAAGCCGCACCAGGTGGCCCGCCTCGGCGTCGTCCGCACGTTCCAGTTGACCAAGGCGCTTTCTCGGCTGACCGTCCTGGAAAACATGAAGCTCGGTGCCCAGGGCCAGACCGGCGAGCGGTTCCTACCCGCACTGCTGCCCGGATGGAAGGCGCAGGAGCGGGAGATCCACGCGCGGGCCATGGACCTGCTCCATCGGTTCAAGCTCGACTCCAAGGCTGAGGACTTCGCTGGAACGCTGTCCGGCGGGCAGCGAAAGCTGCTGGAGATGGCTCGGGCGCTGATGAGCGAACCAAAGGTCGTCATGCTGGACGAGCCGATGGCCGGGGTCAACCCGGCGCTGACCCAGAGCCTGCTGCAGCATGTGAAGAACCTCCGGGAGGAGGGCATGACGGTGATCTTCGTCGAGCACGACATGGACGTGGTCCGCGACATCAGCGACTGGGTCGTCGTGATGGCCGCCGGCCGGGTGATCGCCGAGGGGCCGCCGGAGTCCATCTCGCAGAACAAAGACGTCGTGGACGCCTATCTGGGGGCCCATCACGACGCGCCGTTGACCGTCGAGGAGGAGGAGCTGGTGCTCGCCGAAGCCGAGGTAGCCATTGCCGCTGAGAGGGCCGAGGATGCGGATCTGCCCACCGAGCCGACCCGAGGGCTGTAAATGACCGAGACCGGACGCGGAGAGCCTCCCGAGCGCGGTGGAGCAGCGGACACGAATCCAATCCAAGAAACCCCCACGTCACCAGAACGAACCTCGGCCGGACCAGACATGACCCCGGCCGAGCGCGCCGCCACACGCGAGGAGCATGTCCGGCTTTCCGGCGATGCCCTGCTGCGTGCGGATGAGCTCGTTGCCGGCTACATCCCCGGCGTCAACATCCTGCGGGGAGCGGACTTCTTCCTGCGCGAGGGCGAGCTGGTCGGGATCATCGGGCCCAACGGCGCCGGCAAGTCCACGTTGCTCAAGGCCCTGTTCGGGCTCATCCCCGTACGGTCGGGGACGGTCACGCTGCGCGGTAAGGAGATCACGTCGGCCCCAGCACACCAGCTCGTCGCCGAAGGCGTCGGATACGTTCCGCAGAACAACAACGTCTTCCCCTCGCTCACCATCGAAGAAAACCTCGAGATGGGGATCTACCTGCGCTCCAAGAAGTTCCAGGAGCGTTTCGATTTCTGCGCCGAACTGTTTCCCATGTTGGGTGAACGCCGCAAGCAAAAGACCGGGGCGCTGTCCGGCGGTGAACGTCAGATGGTGGCGATGGGCCGGGCGCTGATGATGGAGCCATCCGTGCTCCTGCTCGACGAGCCATCAGCCGGTCTCTCCCCCGCCTATCAGGACGAGGTCTTCATCCGCTGCCGGCGGATCAATGCCACCGGCGTCTCGATCATCATGGTGGAGCAGAATGCCCGCCGCTGCCTGCAGATCTGCGACCGCGGCTACGTGCTCGACCAGGGCCGCAACGCCTATACCAATGCGGGCCGGGAACTCATGAACGACCCCAAGGTCATCGAGCTCTACCTCGGCACCCTGGCCACCACCAAATGAGACGCTGCCGCTGACTGGCGTCAAGAGAGCAGTTCGGGCTCGATCCGCTGCTCCTGCACCTGACCGTTGCTGTCCACATCGACGACGTAGGCGCCCTTGCCGGCGACCTCGGTGAACGCGCCGACGAACTCTTGCCCGCGGTAGAGCAACCCCACACCGTCGTCGCTGCAGTACGTCCGCGGCAGCACCTTCTCCGCGACCAGCCGGTGCACCAGGGGTCGCCTGGCTTCCTCCGAGTCGTAGTGGACTCCGTTCCCGTACGGGAGCAGGGCCAGCCCGTCGGTGACGGCCCGCAACTCGGGACCGAAGGAGTCCGTTGTGCCGCCGTGGTGCCAGCAAATGGATCCGGCACTGACCCCGGCCAGGATGACCCCGGCCTCCCATGCCCGGCGCATGAACACGTCGATCTGGTGCACCCGCCAGACCGCGAGCAGGTTCGCCACCGAACCACCGTTCACCCAGACCACATCGGCCGAGAGCAGCAGGTCCTCCGGCGCGTCCACCGAGGGCATCGGATAGAGGTTGAGGTGGGTGAGGTCGATCCCGTCGGTACGGGCGGCCTCGTCGAGTTCGGCGTTGAACCAGCGCTGGTCGCCGCTGGCGGTCCCGAGATGGACCAGTTTGGGGGCGCGGCCGGTTACGCCAGACAGCTCGATGGCCTGGCCGACCAACGGCGCGAACGCGAGCCGGCTGCGCCTACCCGGACGGTAACCGCCCGAGGTGGCAAGGATGGTCGGTTCAGCGGCAGGCAATCGAGTCCTCCGAGGATTCTTGCTTGGCCAGAGACGGCAGGAGGCCCGGCACCGTTTAACGATGCCGGGCCTCCTGCCTTTGCGGTTTGGCGGTTTACGGCGCTGCTGGGCCGATGCCCTGCGCGTTCATCTCCTCGATGATCTTCGAGGACTCATCGAATCCGATGACCACGATCGCGTCCGCGTTGACGTCGGCCATCTCGGCCACCTCGGTCCGGTACGACGTTGCCGCCGGGTCGTAGATGATGAAGTCCGGGACCTGATCTTCAGCCAGACCGCTGCCGATCAGGTTGTCGCGCAGGTTCTCCGCCAGCCCCGTCCCGTACGGGTCGTTCAGGGCGATGATCGACACGCTGGTGTTTCCGTCGTCCAGGATGAGGTCGGCGAGCGCGCGTGCCTGCAGCACGTCCGGCGGTGCGGTCCGGAAGTACAGGTTGTTGTCGTTGTAGGTAGTGAACTCGTCGGAGGTGTTGGCCGGCGAGATCTGCATGACACCAGCGCCGGTGATCTTGTCGATCACGGTCTTGGTGACACCTGACGAGGCCGCACCAAGGATGACGTTGGTACCCGACTGCAACAACCGGTCCACCGACACGTTGGCGGTGTCGGTCGAGGTATCACCGGAGTCGCTCTCGATCAACGTGACCGGCTGTCCCAACACGCCACCCGCGGCGTTGATGTCCTGGATGACGAGCTTGGCCGCCGCGACCTCTGGTGGGCCGAGGAAAGCCAGGTTTCCGGTCAGCGGAAGCAGCGTGCCGACGACCAGGGGTGAACCGGCAGGCGGCGTAGCGTAGTCCGGTGTGGCTGGTGGCGGGACGGTGCTTGCGTTGGCCTCGTCACCACCGAGGACGTACTCGGTCAGGTCGTTGTCGACCAGGTTGTCCTCGCCGAAGGACAGAATCCCGAAGGATGCAGAGGCCGGCTCGCCGGGGTCGGTGAACGCCAACGGACCGGAGAGTCCGTCGAAGTCCACGTCGCCGCCGGCTTGGACGATTGTCAGGCAGCTCGCGAAGTCGGTGCACTTCTCGCCACCGGTGGTCAAACCGTTGACGAACGGCGCGAAGGTAGCCGCCTGGTTGGTCCTGGCGGTTTCCGCAGCCAGGGCCGCCAGGACGACCGCGTCGTAGCTCTCCGCCGCGTAGTTGAAGTCGACCAACGCCGGGTCGACCTCGAGCAGCCGATCGGTGAAGTCCGGCGCAAGTTCCGTGAGCGGCGTCGTGCCACGCATGTTGGCCAGTGAACCCGGCTCGGTGAACTTCTCGCCCAGTGCGTTGCCCATGTTGCCGTCCGAGCCGTAGACGTTGACCTGCTTGGCCTCGTCGCCTCCGCCGCCTCCGCCGCCGCCGCTGTCACCGCCCCCGTCGTCGCTGCCACCGCACGCACTGGCGGCGAGCAGTAAGGTGGTTGATACGGCGGCGATCCGCCCAAATTTGCCGTTGACCATCCGGTTACTCCTGTTTTCGTGCAGGCCCGTCTTCGGGCGATGTCAATTATCCGCCCGGAGGACGGCACGGCGTCACGGTAGTCGGTCCAGAAGCACTAGTCACGCCCACGCCTCCCCCGTGACCGACCCGTGACCGACCCGTGACCGACCCGTGAGCAGGCCTGGTTGCTCGACCCGGTCCACCGAGAAACACCGCACACCAAGTGACGCAGGTCAGTTTTCGGCGACCTCGCCGGTCAGCATCGCCTCCGCCACCGATCGCATCGACTGCCGTCGGTCCATCGCGGTCCGCTGGATATGGCGGAAAGCTTGCGACTCGGTCCACGAGCGCTGCGCCATGAGCTGGCCCTTGGCCCGCTCGATGACCTTGCGCGATTCCAGCCGCTCATGAAGATCACTGACCTCTGCCTCGAGGGCGGCGGTCTCGGCGTAGCGCGAGACGGCCATCTCGATCGCCGGCACGAGATCGTGCTTCTGGAACGGTTTGACCAGATAGGCCATCGTGCCGGCCAGCCGGGCGCGTTCGACCAGATCGCGCTGGCTGAACGCGGTAAGGATGACCACTGGGGCGATCCGGTCAGCGGCGATCTTCTCGGCGGCGGCCAGCCCGTCCATCACCGGCATCTGCACGTCGAGGATGACCAGGTCGGGCCGCAGTTCGGCGGCCAAGGCAACCGCCTGGGCACCGTCGCCAGCTTCGCCGACCACCCGGTATCCCTCCTCTTCCAGCATCTCCTTGAGGTCGAGACGGATGAGCGCCTCGTCCTCGGCGATGAGGACGCGACGACCGGATTCGGTGACCGGTTCGGAGGGCTCGGGAGTGCTCACGCGAGGAGACTAATGCCCGACCTGCCGGTACGCCGACGAAGTTCCGGCCATCGCTCAGCTCAAAGGCTCAAGAACTACGACCGGTACTCTCGCGGTCACGCCGGGTTGATGGAATGGAAGACATGGTGCCCTCAAAAGGCACTGTCCGAAAGGGCGTGTGGGTTCGACTCCCACACCCGGCACCCGTTGTCCATCAGATCGAGGTCCACCGTCATCGACCACTCGCGGCGCACGCGCACTGGCTACCGTCACCAGATGACTGACTCCGCTGGGCAACACATGAGCCCGGACGAGTTCCGGGCGCACGGTCAACGGGTCGTGGAATGGATCGCGCATTACTGGGAGCGGGTGGAAACCCTGCCGGTCGGCTCGCGAGTGGCTCCGGGACAGGTCCGAGCCGCCTTGCCGGCGCGGCCTCCGGAGTCCGGCAGCGACCGATCGCTGGACGAGTTGCTCGGCGATCTCGACGAGGTGGTTCTGCCCGGTATCACCCATTGGCAACACCCCGGGTTCATGGCCTACTTCCCGGCCAACGCCTCCGGGCCGTCGGTGCTGGGTGACCTGCTCAGCTCTGGGCTCGGCGTACAGGGAATGCTCTGGGCCACCAGCCCCGCCTGCACCGAGCTCGAACAGGTGATGCTCGACTGGCTCGCAGAGCTCCTCGGCCTGCCAAGCGCTTTCCGCAACGACGGCCCGGGCGGAGGGGTGATCCAGGACTCCAGCTCCGGTAGCAACTTCGTCGCCCTGCAAGCCGCGCTGCACAAGGCGACCGACGGGAGCAGCATCACCGAGGGAGTCTCCGGGCGCTACCTCGTCTACGCCTCCAGCCAGACGCACTCATCGGTGGAGAAGGCTGCTCGGATGGCCGGTTTGGGATCAGCCGCGGTGCGTACGGTCGATGTCGACCCGACAACCCTGGCCATGCTGCCCGGCCACCTGGCCGAGCTCCTGGCCGTCGATCAGGCCGCCGGGTTGGTCCCCGCCATGGTCGTGGCCACGATCGGCACCACATCCACCACGGCCATCGACCCGGTGGCCGAGATCGGTCCGCTGTGCAGGGCAGCCGGCGTCTGGCTGCACATCGACGCGGCGTACGCGGGCGTGGCCGCGGTCTGCCCAAACTTGCGCTGGATCAACGACGGAGTGACTGAATACGCGGACTCGTACTGCACCGACGCGCACAAGTGGCTGCTGACCAACTTCGACGCGACCGCCTTCTGGGTACGCGACCGGCGGCACCTCACCGGCGCCCTGTCGATCCTGCCGGAGTACCTACGCAACGAGGCCAGTGACTCCGGAGCCGTTGTGGACTACCGGGACTGGCAGATCGAATTGGGGCGGCGGTTCCGAGCGCTCAAACTCTGGATGGTGATCCGCTGGTACGGGGCGCAGGGGCTGCGAGCCCACATCGAGGGCCACGTCGCGCTTGCCCAGGAGCTGGCCGGCTGGGTGGGCGCCGACGAGGGATTCGAGATCGTGGCGCCGCATCCGCTTGCGCTGGTTTGCCTGAGGCCGCTGTGGCCTGGTTGCGCCGACGACGAGGCTGACCGGCTGACCATGTCCGTGCTCGAGTCGGTGAACCGATCCGGTGCGGTATATCTCACCCACACGAAGGTCGCCGGTCGCACGGTTATCCGGATGGCCATCGGTGCGCCGTCGACGACACGCGAGCACGTCGCTCGCGCCTGGGACCTGATCCGAGCCGAGGTCGCGGCGCGGAGTTGACCTGCTCAGCCCGACCGACGACGGCGGATCAGGCCCTCCTGTACGACCGTCGCGATGTGCGTGCCGTCCTGGGACCAGATCTGACCGGTACACAGCGCCCGTCCACCCGAGGCCGACGGCGAGTCCGAGGTGTAGAGGAACCATTCATCGGCCCGAAACGGTCGGTGGAACCACATCGCATGATCCAGGCTGGCCGGCATGACCTCCGGGTCGGCGAAGGAGACACCGGCGCGGCGTGCTGCCGCCTCGAGCAGCGAGATGTCGCTGGCGTAGGTGAGCACGCAGACGTGGATCGCCGGGTCGTCGGGCAGCCGGCCGTCGGCCCGCATCC
>JAABUS010003201.1_pt1 | contig 27425 bp, 24 predicted proteins | sample 5560161 | NCBI WGS metagenome assembly JAABUS01 (sample SAMN10711885, study PRJNA513376) | rock metagenome | isolation source: Antarctica rocks | place: Antarctica: Victoria Land, Trio Nunatak nord | collected 2016-01-04
GTGAAAGGGTTCGGGGGGTTGAAAGTGGGAAGTTGGAGGTGTTTGATCGCGTGCCGTTGGCGAGGATTGGGCAGCTGGAGGAGGATGCTAGTGTTTTTGCGTTTTTGTTGAGTGATGAGGCGAAGTATGAACGTGATCTGTGTATACAATTGACGGGGATGTGTTGGCATAATGGAGTCACCAGGGAATAGCTCGAGTACGGCATCAAAGATCATTCGTTTTATACCACCATCCTATCGCAGATTATTCATACATATCGTATTCATACAGCTCGTGTTCGTAATTTTATGTAGGCAATGCTGAACCTCACTAAGGGTTATTCGAAGTATTTTGCGGCGGTTGCTTGTTCTCCTCGAAACATCTTCTTTTCTCCCGAATCTTTCGAATCTGTTGCTTCGGCCATTTTAGCCAGTGACGAAATTCCTGGGGCAGGCATGCTTCAATCTCTCCCATATTCCTATCAACCCACCCTTCGACCCACCAATAGTGCTGTATCTGGGCTAAGAGAGCGCACCAGTGCGCTACCAGTACGAGAGGTACAACGTGTCGGTCAGCCAGTCGTTCAACGAACGGATACGGCAGACGCACTCCCCATTGCCAAATTGGTGGCGTGTTCGGACTATCACTGTCCAAAGCCGCATTTTTCAGGAAGGAAGTCCTTAGTGAGCTGGCCGCGGCGGCGAAATTCTCCACGTCTTCAATCTCGGAATGCCCGTTTGAGTCGGGAGTGGTGGAGCAAAAGATGAGTAGCTTTGAGAATTGTTCCTCCGTATTAGGGTCTTGGAACGTGGGTTCACACCTGATACTGCTAGGGTTTAAGAGTAGTAGATGGCCAAGGGAACCTTGTTCTACCCATTGCCGGATTGGCGCGATGACCGAGCGAACGCCCCTGAGCATGTGGATGCATTGTATCACTCCTTTAAGCGGCACGTCATCCTGCGGACTGCTGACCGACACCGGGTTTGCGAACGCAATATAGATGATCAGCATCGAGAAGGCGAATAAAGCATCTGCGTTGTCTGGCCCACTGTTGGCCAGAGCCGCTTGCTGCATGGTCATTGCTTTGTCCTGATGTATGGCGGCGCGAGTCAAGTATATATTGCGATGCTCTGGTTCCAAGTGGGCTTTATGTAGAGCCGCTACAGCGAGGATGGTGCGCATGAGAAATTCGTGGGACAGTGCTTTCTGAGGGACCGTCATATGCCATACTTTGTGGGAGACTTCTCCTATGGTGATGGCATATGATGTAACTGCAACCCAGTGATGTAGAAGCTCGAGATCGGCCATGTTGAATGAGGTTGGGGTGGGTTGACGAGATGAAAGCAATGGGCCGTTTGGTTGAACAACATTGTTCTCGTGGGGGTAATGGGTATTCGTGAGTCTCTCCTTGATCGGCGTGAAGCTGTAATTGACCTCAGATCGTTTGTAGGGGAATGATGACACGCTCGCAGCACTTGCGAGCTGATTCAACCCATCGTTTGGGTATGTGCACGCCGTCTGCCTGCGATTGCAGCTGCGGCATTTTGGTTTCTCTTCGTCGCATTTTACTTTGCGAGCTTTGCACTGTGCACAGCCACTCCTATGAAGATCTTAATGATTGGGATTCTTTGCAAGAACGAGGCACTCACCTTGAGTTGTGATGCTGACGATTACGACGCTTTGGGGAGGGCTCAAGGTCCATTATGCGCGAAGATACTTGGCCCTTTGGAGAAAAGGAATTCGGAAACAAGTGGGCAATCGTGGGCAATCCGAGGCATCCCGAAAGATCGACAGTCGGCCCCGAGTGTGTGGCTTGGCGAAGGCGCTAAAGTTCGGACAAGCTGCTTCCACCAATAGAACTAATGTACCCACCCGCTCAATAGCTATGCGAGCTTCGATACGAGATCTGTCTTGATAAATAGAACATGAATAGGCTGAGTCAACTTATACTAGTCATTCCAGGGGCCAAGGTTGAAGTGATAGCTGTGATTAATACTGACTGACCAAGAAGCGGATTCTCAAGGTGGCCTTTTTCCCTGTTGAAGCCTCGTCGTAAATTAGGATAGGCTAGTCCTCACCAAGCCCATTGATAAGCCAGAACTCACCAGCAACGGCTTCACGAGTCGGAGTCTAAAGGGATTAGATTGATCGAAAAGGTCCTTGGAAGATGAGGATGTAGCATCCGAAGATTTATTGAGTCCGGAAAACATTGTGAGGTAGAGTCGCAGCTGACTCAGAGGAGGGTTCTTATAAGCTCCGAACGGCCTCCGCAAAGCAGGATGGCTGGAGAGAGTATGGGTGATCGATGGAAAGACCCAGAAGGATACCTCCAATGGGATTGTAGGGCCGAGCGTGGTGTCTGCCTAAAGATGTCAGAGCCTCGTTTTTCGAAAGATTAGAAAAGAAGAAGAGGGAAATGTTGTGAAGTAGCAATGAAGTAGGAACGATACTACTATCGATTAAGCGCCGAAGAGTGAATGAAGTCAACGCTAGGATAAAACCTTTTTATGGCATGATGGCTGATAACAGTAAGATTATCTAGGATGAACACACATAAAGCCTATATTAGTTACTAATAGAAAACCAAGACGTCAGCCCCAGGGAATACTGATCTAGAGCTCGATTCCTGAGATAACAATACATTCTTGGACCAAATTCATTGTCCGTTTAGTTTTAAATGTTAAATTTGACCCGCCGCCAAACGCTCTTACACTGCAATCTAGTACATACGGAAACCACATAGCTCTCACTATCATTTACCCTCCCAGCCTGCCAACTCGAATAGATTCTCCATACAGCTTAAAGTATCCTCTTCTTCCCTTTTCTTCTTATAACTCTATGGGGTATATCGAGCCATTACGCATCAAAATCTGTTTATTCGATCGTTCAGCCGGCCCTTCTTCCTTCTTGATCCTCGTAAAGAGTCCTCTAAGCGTCTTTATTTGTATGTCCTTCCCCGTAGGGAGACCAGCTCTATTTGGATCAAAGGGCTTTAGAACCCTTTGGAAACCCGGTTTGCAGTATGTCTGACAGGTTGACATACGAGCAGCCAGGTGAGACCATGTGCTGTAAGACACTCTGCATTCATAGCATTCAGGAGGCATTTGCAGGCTTTGCACCCACCGCACGCCATTAGGAAGAGGGCTTGACACATCTCGTGCATTAGGGTACATAGACAGTCATGTATCGTCCAATAGATACCGAACGCAAGGTCCAGCGACTCTGATTATCTGGATCGAGCCCCGAATGTTGTACTCTTGTATATTTTCACCTAGAATGTCAACGAAATCCATCCTATGAACATTGTCACAATTAGCCTGCTTTCTTCGTTGCTCGTTGAACCAGGAGACAGTTGTTAGACATAATTACGGTTTTCTGTTTACATCCTCTTGATTTTAACCAGGTCTAGAAGGGGCGTGAGCAGCAGGAGTCACTTACATCAACACGGTACGAATCTCGTAGAGCTCTCAAGAAAATCTAGTTCTTTTGCAGCTGCCGTATTGGATAGTCCCCTAAGCCTCCGTCATGTCCGTACTGAGGAGATGCCCGTATAGTCAAGATAGATTGATGATGGAGACGATTGTGGCAGTGCTGGCACATAGTGTGACACCCGTTCGCCAACGGTGAACGCTTCCTGCAATCCGACACTTTGTAACAGGAGCATGAACACTAATGTCATCCTTGCAAGGCCGTGGGAAGATCTTAGGCTCGGCAGACTCGAACAAGGGCGCAGTCAAAGAACGCACTGAGACTTGTCGTATTTCCTTCTCGGAAGGATTAGGTAGAGGTTCCGTGAAGGAGCGTGTCGAGCTCGGGGAGGTCTCAGGCATCGGAGGTCCAATAAGCAGTGGCGTAGTAGCACATTACATAGACACAGAGTCGGCTCAAGCAGCTAAAGGGCTAAGCCTCCAACACGCTCTTTTAGCAAGTACATTATTCATGGTTATCATAGCACCCACAGCTCCAATACTGTCATCTCGTGTCCATTACCCTCTGGCTCTGAAAATACAGCATCGTATGCCTGTGAATCCGAAGCGCAAGCTCCCAAGGGCCACGTCGCTCGAGAATTCGACATCTTATGGCTTCTGTGTAGGATGTGTTGCGTTCATACTCAAGAGTTGCAGGGACGTTGATCATGAAGTGGGGTCGGCAAGTCGCATGCCGCGAGGCTGCAGCTCGTACCTCAAAATATACCAGAGTAGCTTTTGGAAGTAGGTAGTCCTCGTGGTCTGCAACAGCCCTGCTTCGGTCCCGACACATGCCACCAGAAGAGGGCTTAGGGTTGAGAGAAACCCTTCTGTTTGCCGCCATGATAGGTATCCTGGACTGTACCGTTTTCATGCACACTTCTCAAATCGAGAATCAGAAACCCGGATAGCGCAACTTAAGGGGCTGAGCTCGAAGCCTGCCAATCAAAAGCTGGCTTGATGTTGGTTCAGCTGATCTCCATAATGTCCTGTTTATTTGGTCGGAGGCCTATTGGCGGTGCGTGTGCGTTGCAAGCTTAAAGTGCGGATTTTTCAGCGCTAAAAAAAGCACTTGGCCTTCGACAGCTTTTCTTGCTCGACTCACTGATACCGAAGTTATCAACGGTTATTATCGTCATTCATAGATTGACGATATAGCGCAAGGGTACTCTTCAAGATGCAAAGCTATTACCAGCATTTCTGGGGCGATACCAAAAGGGATACTGAGTACTGGTAGCCATTAGAGGAATGGTATCGAGAAGAGTGTGGCTGGTGATAGAGAGTGCGAAGTAAATAGCGTACGAAGCACACGTTTCTCTCGGATATATCTGAAGTCAGCAAGGCGTTGAGTACTTAGCAATGACCATCAATATTTAGCGGCAATTTGGCTTGCTTCTGCCAAGACACTACAGGGCGTACCTTAGTTTCAAGGTTATGCCCTAAGTCTAAAACCAATTGGGCGGGCCGTCCTAGCTCCTCGCATTTGAAGGCTCCCGGCGATTTCATGACGACTTACCTGTCCTGATAGGGTCACCAAGTTCACTATGTTGGAATCCTGAATGGGTGCAAGTTGTTCATTCAGAAGGTTCTATGCTGTAGGAGTTATCTAGGGATATGCCAAGGCGCTAGGCCATATTCCAACACACTACGAGGCAGGTCACCAAATATCATCGTCGCTACTTGCCGGTCGAGAATGGACCCTACCAGACAGCGCTTTCTGCTCTCGCTTTGATGAGTGGCCAGCTCTACTGCGGCGAGTATTGTCCTTGAACGCAGTTAGGTGGCTCTTGTGGCATGCAGCCAACAATGAATTCTTTTCTACGCTATGTAAAATGAGCAAAATTCGTGCTCCGGTCCGGTCCTCTCATCTATTAGATTCTTGCGACTGCGCATGCTTCTCAAACATCTCTACCACTTCCTGCGCCGACCTTGGCACCCGGCTCACGTTTCCCCTGGATAACCAGCTCTCCATTGGTGGCAATGCGGTTGGCAAGACTGATAGCCTCCCTTATTCCTTGCAACAGCGCGGGCATTGTTAGAAAAACCCTGAGGTCTTGATCAGTTGTTCGAGGTTTGAGCTTGAGCGTTTATAGACAGATTATTTGCTTTACAGCGTTCGTGTGGTACGAGTCTTGGTATTCGTATCAATCACAAATCCCACTAAGGGCGGGTAAGCTGTCAGAACAATTCGAAGTTGCGAGAGCCACAGAACCCGAGTATCACAAGGATTGTGTATACAATAGCGAAAACTCGGTCATCAAAACCTTACGCTGAGTCGAGGTCAGGTGTTTAATAACCTTGGGATGCCTTCTTTGTTACTCTACTCGACTACAAACCGTGTGTGCTCGCACTCGAAACTGCCATTGACTCTGAAACCCAGCCTGCAAGTCGATTCGTCCCTCGCATCCTACTCGTTCATCTTAAACATTTGCACAATCGAAGTCAAAGCTTCATACTCTTCATGCTTCCGCTCGTCGCTTTCAGGGGTGTTATCCTCGCGGCTAGCCCTCACCTGGGCTCTCGCGGCCTTTTTCGCCTGTGCAGCGGTTGTTCCCTCTCCCTTGACCTTCTCAAACATACTTCCAAGAATCTTCGTCTTCGTTTTCTCCTCCTGTTCCTGTGACGCCTTCGCTTGGTATTTTCGAGCATTGGCCCAGTAGGGCACAGAAAACCCCTTCAGGCACAATGTCGCAATCTCATCTGAAACTCGAACCAAAATCTGCCAGCTAGGCCCATGCCCTGTGAGGCCCTTCTCACTCATAGCGATCACGTGGCAAGTGCAGACCATGCAATTACATGAATATCGGAGGATCGCATGACACATCTCGTGCAATATGGTATCCAGGACATCTTGTACAGTTTGGTGGGATGTAGTTGAGGGTCTGACAACAGACATGCGATTATTCGCTCCACGCATCTTGTACCGTACTGTAGCCCACCCTACTGCGTCGGCGTATGGTCCGGTCTTCCTTTTGTCGACCCAATCCATACTCCAATTGTCCTGCAACGCTCTCAAAAACAGAAAGTCATCGAGAATGCGGAATACAGGCAAAAGATCGAATTCGACAGGGCCACTGAACAAGTCAAATGCCAGTGCGTTCCAGCGGTCGAGTGCTTGTTTCTTGATCGGCCAATCCATGTGGCCAGGTATGAATCTTATGAAGGCGTTGGCAATTGATTGTGCGGTGTATTCACAATCTTCAAAGTCGATTCCGTCAGTAGGCGAATTCGAATCGACTTTGAAATCGACATGGGTGCGAGGAGTGCGATAGGGCTGAGTACATTTTCTGCACTCGTGGCAGCGATGCTGCAGTTGAAAATCGGGCATCTTTGCGAAGGGTCGACTTTGACTGGTATGTAGAGCCGGAATCTGTCCGTACAACGGAATCAAGGAGCAAGTCAAAGACTGTTGAAATATCTGATGTTGAGAAGAAAAGTCATTTGGATCAGCGAGCCTGAGGGGAAGGATGGCCTTTTTATACTCGCTGGCTGCGTTTAGCAAATTCAAGTGCGGCTTGTTCAACCCAAGTACAGGACCGATGATTCGTGAACAGAGTGACACGAACAACTATTAACAGCGTGATACGTGGTATGCCCAGTATGATTATTCGTCATACGCGATACAGACCAAAACATGTAAGGATTTTGTGTAGCAAACGGTACAGCCCAGCCTCTTGTGAAGCACAGATCGAGCCAAGACAAAGCCATAGGCAAGCATCTCCTAGGACTCTCACTTACAGAAATCGCAGTAGCTGAACTCATTATCCACCGTTTTATTCCTCGCGCCTGGTAATCGGAGCTGCTATTTGCATGTCCGTGTCCCGGCAAGATGCCCGTAGGTCGCAATGATCTGCTGAAAAAGTGACGAGAGTCGCTCAAGTACGGGGTAGGACCTCGCAAGGAAATTCCTTTGCACGGAAGTTACTTTATAAATATCCGAATTAGCTCCAACAATGCCTGCCGATGGGGTATGTTTCTTCGTACAACTACCTATTACAGAACGTGAATGTTCATCGTCATCTACACCACCAGAACTCTAAGACTTCTTAAGCTCAAGGCTCCTGTGGTCTGGTTCCGCTTTCCTCTCGTAGCATGGATTCTAGCTTCGCTAGAGATATCTAGATCTCAACGCCTGACTGATAGTACTCATACGGCTAGCAACACCGCCATGCTGCATCTCATTTGCTAAGGCCTCTTCCAAGGCACTTTGGGTCACACTTGCATCGTCAAGATCGCTAAAGCTGCTGCCCATACTGGGCGTGCCCTCACTACCCTCCTTCGCCGCGCGTCTTTGCTTGGGCGAGAGGGTGGACAAAGGATTATTGGGCGGTCGATTCTGTGATTGCGGCTGAGATTGGGCGGAAGAGGAGGACGAATGAGCGGTCTGCGGTAGATTCGGGTGGCGGGGCTTCGTATTCAGGGTTGGATTTTCTCGATGGACTGGAGCCGACCGGCGTGATGGCGGTCTCTTCGGTGATATCTTGAGGGTGGCACTTGGATCGGTAGGAGGAGGTGGAGTAACGGCTCTCGTGTTCGAGAAGGGTAGGAAAGGGGGGGAGTCTTCTTCTTCTTCGTCAGCGTCGGAGAGGGGATTGAGTGGTGCTTTGGATGATTGTCGTGGTCGTCGAGCGAACATGCGGCTTCGGTTCATTGGGTGTGGAGCATCCGATTCGAATGACGAAGAGGTAGAGGAGTCGCTCGCTATAGCGGAGGGGCTAGCTGTTCGTTGGAGAGAACGTTGCTCCTGCCTTGGCGACGCTTCGACTGATCTCCTATGGGCAAAAGATGACTGGCGGTCGTTGGGAGTCCACGGCGAGGTATCCTGTACCTGCGTCACCGTGTTGTTGGAGGCGGTCCGAGATAGTGTTCCTAAAGCCATGAGCCTCATCTTCTCGAGATCTTTTCCGCGCAATACCTCTTGCAGCCCTTGGCATTTCCTTACTCCCTTCGCCGTGTGATACTGTGCGCTCTTTTGGTCTATGCGCCAAGGACGATGGTACTCGAGAGCCTGATACTGAATCAATGAGGGATTATTGTGCACTTCAGAAAGGGCGTACCTCCACTGCCACCTCTTTTCATAGCATGTCCGCCCACGGTACCACTTCCAGAGACTGACCCTGACGTCGGAGGGGTACCGATTGACAAGGGTCTATTGACCTTCCGGAGCTGAGCTCTGACCTGGGCCAGCTGCCTCTCGTAAAGCCAAGCCGCCTGTTGGGTGAGGAATGGGAGGGAGACGTTGAACCGGTCAGCACTGGAGGTAGAGGATAAGCATAAAAGCCTCGCCCAGAGCTAGAGGACCTCGATTAGACTTACATCCCTTGCCCTAGTCATCACCAGTTAGCATATCCTCGAAGCAGCCTTGCACGGCGTATCTCACAGATCTCAGAGTCTAGCTCTCGGCCTTTTGACGAAGCATTTGTTATAACCTCCCACAGCTCGCGTTCCTTAGCTGAGTCCCAATTCACCTACTTGAATCAGCGAAACATTGTGTAAATTCGATGTATGTAGCTTACCGGAGCAGGGTCAATGAAATCGCCCCGAGGAAAGGGAAGCCGAATGAGGACAGTGTAATGGACATCTTCGCTACTGACTGGGGACTGTGGTACCGCTGTCTTTCGAGCTGGAGCCATGAGCTGTTTGATTTCGTCTTTACTATCCAGTAAACGTGCATCAAAAGAAGCAGAGTCTCGAGTCACTACTAAAGCGATCCCTGCCGTACCTGTCACTCCAGGCGGGAGCTCCCGACGCTAGCAATCTTTGACCGACGGTGGTGGGACTTGTGGTGAAACGATATGGGAAAAGTGCAGTCGTGATTGGATCGCATGCAGAGCATGGGGCTTGGTGATGCTAAGTCGAGCTATTCCCAGACTGTAATACTCCCGAGCTTGACATGCGATCGCGTTAGCCTTCCACTCCTTCCACTCCTTCCACAAGCTACACATTTTGCGTAGTGTGACACTTCTTTTTGATGCTTCGCAGACGATTGCCTGTGCTACAATGGCGCGAGAATCTAGCACTGACCAAAGTATGCTCGCTTTGCCAATGACCATGCTCTACCATTTGGTCGAATGCAGGGTAGGAGCTCTCTAATTGGTAAAATTGGAGATTTCGTACGCAGATGTGAGGAGTCGAACGGATCTGGCGTTGCCCAGATAAGTGTCAGAGAGAGTATATTGCTTGTCTCATAGTCTTGCGCTGCCCGTAGAACTAATTTCGAGGATCGCGAGCTTCGGTTTGAAGAACAGCAGCCTCTTCTGCAAATCATAACTGACAACGAACCAAATATTTTGGGCAAGATCCCCAACGGCGTAGCACGATCTCATTCGTAAAGCCTGCTCTTATGAAATTGCGGTCTCGTTGTCTGCTGGTAGGATCAATGTCGAATTACTGCTCGCTGCTTGGCGTTTCTTGGTTATCGTGACCCTCAGCCCACCATGGTCACCTACAATTTGAACCATCAAAGTCAGCTCGCCTCTACACAAGCAAGAATCCTGATCACTTACCGATGCGAACAGATGTACCACTCAACCCTCTGTGAACACACCTCGCATTGATTGCCAGAGCTTCGGCCCATACGGCATAAGTTGAACTCGTATCACTTGTGCTCGACGGATTTGACAAGATTTTGATTTCGCAACCATATAACCCTAATTTGGTGGCCTTTCAGCGACATCACCAAGTTGTTCAAACCGAAATGAGAACACTTACGACTACTGTACACCTGCGGAATGACCACTTGCACGCCCTGTTGCCACTGCGGACCGAAAAGAACATGCGTAGTATCCACCGGCATCGACTCCAATATCGAGTTACACGTTTCAACACCTGGGCTCAGTGGTCCATGCGAGCCGCAGACAATAGTGCCTGGCGCATAGCTTTGAACAACGAGGTTCAGAGCTCCCGATTGACCTTTAGATACAAATACCATCAGTCCAATAGGCATGCAGATACGCCGGAACCGAAATAGTACACGACATTCTCTGCATGGCCAAATGAAGTTAAGGACGTACCTATACCACCAATACTACCACCTTGATTATTCCCTACATTGACGCATGCGTCGAGGACATCGCCTGCCGCTCGCAGGATATCTAGCGTAGTCGCAATATCGTATTCAACACCTTCGTTGAGGAGAATGTCGATCGCGCACGTTCCGTCCGCTGGTCGTTCGTTCGCACGGGTTAATGCCTTTCTCAAAAGAGGAATAGTGACTGAGAGATCGAAGTGGTGCTATGCAAAACTTTCTTGGTTATGCATGACTTACAGCTTAGATATCGGTAAGGTAAATTTAGATCATATGTGATCACTCCACGTCTACCCATTACCAGAGGGTGGAGTAGATCAGCTCCAAGGATACGCATCAACGCTTCACTACAGCTATGCCAATCCATATTATATCCATATCTGCTTCCATTGCAGACAGGACTGGCATTTATGTCATTGAGTGGCCCTTGCGAAAAGGGCGCTGTTGTCGGCTATTGTCAGGGCGACAGTGGAACAACAGAGCGAGAGGAAGAGGGGGAGCTGCAAGACATGGTTGGAGCCCAGCATTTTCTGAGTGCAGGTAGATGCTGGCCAGCTGAGAGGTGAGTATTCAAGGATACTGGACGAGAATTAGAGAGCTCTATCCTGTAAGCGGTTAATTGTCAGGCTTGAACCATATCCCTTCCGCGGCTGAGATGAGGGTCACGCGACTCGCGCGCCCAAAAGCACCCGAGGATGGTCAATGGTACTTTAGCGAGCAGCCTGGCGGGTATAGCATCCAAAGCGTTGTGGCGCGAATCTCACTCAAGGCTTTTGGACATATTCATTCACAAATGCATCCTGTTGAGAGGATTGATAGGGCTGACAAAGGGTAGAAAAGATACAGGAATTCAACGTCTATGTAGCCAGAACACCCTTTGGGGCTCTGAAGAGACCTGCAACCAGACATACTATAACATCACAAGATGGATGACAAATATTCCAAGCCAAATCAAAGCAACAGCAAAGGCGTCCTCCCTCAATACGACTCTACCAAGACACCATCTCATTCCTAGCTTAAAAGGGCCCCCAATGCAAGATGTGATCCCGAAAATTCGCAATAATAAAACCTCCAGGCTGAATCACACACATGATGTCATCGTATCCCGCTTTGTTGTTATTAGTCGTATTGCATACATAACAAGTGCCCCACCTTATCAGGTGGGTTTGTAAGACCCCCTGCCCGCTCGGTTGACCAGGCATATGCGTTCGTCTGGAACACCGTCTCGCTGAGCCTAGCTAGGAAGGGCCCATTCGTGTTGGCGTCCAAGTTAGCGTATTTCTGCCAGCCGGCAACCATTGTCGCGGAGTCTGCAGCGTCGAGTTTTCCTTTCCTTTTTGCTGTGCACTTCACCGGTGCGGTAAGACCATCAATTGTCGCTGGGTTCGTAATGCTCAGGGCATCGTTTACTACTACGGCGGGTACTAGATGAAATTGTTAGTGGGTGGAAAGGCGGACGTAGGTGAGAGGCCTTGAGGTTGCAGCCTCGTCGAAAATCGATTGCAATCTAGAACACTTTCAGAGATGGATGATCCAGCAGCTTTTATCTGCAGACTCTTACATCAGCTCCGCAACTTGGTGGCGATTTTCCGCCTAAAATTGACCAAGTGCAGGATTCGAACAGCTCTCAAGCAGAGCAACGCTGAAGGATCCAATTGGTTATCTTAGGCTGACGAAACTTCAGGTGTGGTTGTATTCATGTTAGTTCTACATGACTAAGCGCCCACGTCCTCTTAGAGTTAAAATTCAATGAGGGCGGAGCTACCCCGAAGAGGCCGAGTGGGGTGGTTGTGGGAGCTGATCGAGCTATCGAAGAAGTAGCTTTGCTTAAGCAGTATTTACTGCCTGCGTTTTGCTTTTTTGCCCTTACGATACACCAGAACGCCAAGCGTGAGCCTTTGCAATGGCCAATTCCCAGCAAATTGTGCGATACATCGCGTTTGTTGACGGGACCTGGTTCACAGAAGATGGAGCGCATGGTTTGAAGGGCAAGTGTCACAACATCAGAACACTTCTTAAGGCACCCAAACCTTACGCCCGGCAGGCAAATATCAGGGCACCCCAAGTAACATCTATCGTATGTTCGCGGCAACCAAGGATGGTGTTACCAAAGAGGAAACAAGTGGAAGAAAAGTTATTCAGGCAGGTCACCATACAATCGCATTCGTCATTAAAACCGCCTTCGATATTCAACATAGACTAATTCAGACCAAATTTGCCAGAAGAGAAAGTACTACACGGGTGTTGGGGCGAACGTCCACGGTGGAAAGAAACTTCGTGAAGGAGTGTGGGGTGAGGGCTGTAAGACGCTGATCAAGAAAGTCTATCAAGACGCTTGTAGAGAACTAGCAAGCCCCGAAGATGAGCTCTGGTTATATGGCTATAGTCGGGGAGCCTATGTCATCCGTGCCGTTGCCGGTCTCTTCCACCACATGGGCTGTATCACCACCGCGAGCACAGAAGATTTTGACCGTCTTTATTCCAATGACTTGGAGTTGTATCCGTCTATGCAAGAGAGAGACAAGCATCGTGGCGGCGCGATACACCATCGTTTTACCTCACCTCACACTCGGGGAGCGCCGACGATCAGGTTTCTTGGTGCCTTTGACACTGTCAAAGCGCTTGATGATGCCTCACTCTATGACATCTCTCTGAACCCTTCGATCCAAGACTTTCGTCACGCTGTTGCCCTCAATGAGAGGCGCAGAGACTTTGCTCCGGAACTGATTTTTCCAACTGGGGAAGGTATCGAGGGGAGTGGTCGCACAGCTCTCGAAGCCTGGTTTCTGGGGACGCACAGCGACATCGGTGGGGGCAATGAGCAGGACGGGTTGTCGTTGTACCCATTACAGTGGATGTTAAGCGAAAGCCGGCGCCAAGGTCTCTGCTTAGGCTTTCGAAAGATTCATCTGGACGTCATAGACGATCCGATCGAGATCTGTTTACCTAGCAAACAGCATACCTGGCAGTGTAGACTCGCAAACGGGATTTCTGTTGAGATACATGACCTGCGGATTGTCCACAGCAGTCGGAAGTTCTGCTCTTCCTATGGTGTACGGCTCAATCTCTCAAGTTCCGCTTGGGCTGTCAAACCACGAGAACCATTTGAGCGCGGAAAGCAGTCAGCCTTGAAAGGTTATATTGAAGATGGTAAGTAGTCTGATCTTCTCTCACTGCATTACTAAAGCACGATTTAGCGCCTCGAGGCACTATAATCCACCCTTCAGTGTACTTGGTTTTCGACTGCTATCCTCAAGTGTGGGGGAATAGCCGTGAATTGGGTTACCGAAACGAGATCGAGCTTTTCCGCTCTGCAGCTATGCCAAAAACAGAAGAGATCTTTTGGGATCAATCTGCCCCGCAGAAAAACGACATGGTCAAGGATATGCGCGTTCTTGTATGTGGCAATACTGGCGTTGGAAAATCCACCCTCATCAATAGGGTCTTTGGTGTAACCTTGGTGTGCCTTCCTAGTATAGATGAACGTTAAAGAGTTACACGACTAACTGCTGGTGAATCTGTAGACCGAAGAGAATGATACCCGACAAGGAAAGCATGATATTAACGTTGGACTGAAGTGGGATAGCCACCCAGGTCTCATTGTTCACGACTCTTGCGGCTTTGCGGCGGGCGAAACAAATAATATCAAGAAATTGAAGAAGTTTCTACAAGCTCGTTCAGGCAAAGCTAAACTTGAAGACCGGTTGCATGTTATCTGGTAAAAGCTTTTAGACATCCTTTGTAGTCTCGCACAACGACAACTACTAACGAATTTTAGGTTTTGCATTGAGATGACAACGAAACGCGTTCTTCAGGAAGCTACTGAAGAAACGTTCCGACTCATCTCATGTTATGCGACTTTGGTACCAGTGATTGTGGTTGGTACCAAAATCGACCAATTTTTCAAGCTATGCGAACTCGAGGTTGAAGGGGAAGCAGCTAAACAGCTGAAGTTTGAAGAGCGACGTGAACAAATTGAGCAAATTCTGAGAGACCTGCCTTGTCGATTCGATGCTGCAGAATACATAGCGAAAGGCAAGCCCCCAGAGCAGGATAAGACAAGTTCAGCTGCTAAGTCGACAACTGAACAGACAACCCCGAATCCATCAGTTTGCTGGTTAGCAGTACCCTTAAATGCTTCGACGATGACAAAGTTCGCAATCGCATGGTCGCAATGAACATCACCAACCTGGATGAAACGATTGACTTGGCAACCTCCACTACCATGCGCTACTACAAGCACGCAGTGCGTTGGGCGACGGTCCCGATCCCCGGGGTTGGTCCCACCACTCAGTTCTCCGTAGCCTATCTCATATGTCGCACAGTGGTCGAATCGTTCGGTTTCATCAACGTCAATCCAGGGCTTGTCGAGAAGATAATTCAAAACATTCTCTGGGAGAACGGGAAGCGTGCTGCTCTTATGGTCCTGGGCGAGACCCTATCGACTATCGGCATCGCCTTGACAGCCGCAGCTTTCACTGCCCCAATAGGCGCAGTTGTTGGTGTATTGCAGTGTTTGGCTTCAGTCCCTGCAACCGCAAGTGCGATTTTGATGTGCGCGTGCGATGTCATTTTGATACTGGAACGCGCATTCTATCGTGGACAGAAGCGGATCGGACAGCAGGATATCGAACTCGCCGCCATGGACTACCAGCATAATAGTGCAGAGTCAGTTCATAATGAGGCTACAGAGCTAGCCGGGATGATAGGGAAGGTCTGGTCGGCCTTCCAGTATGTCAGAATCAGGCTCGGCGTGGAAAGAATTATAGGAAGGCACCGAGTTGGAGCCAAGAAGCCTGGCTCGGAAGGATCAGGTTACTAAAGTCACAGACCTAAAGGCGAGAATTTGGACATCAGCGTGCTGGAATTGAAAGATTGATCCCGGTTTTATGCGATATGTGTGTCATATCCAAGATAATCACCAGGGGCATACAGAGTTATATACCGATCGGGAGGATGGCGGCGAAGGAGGGGTGGTTATAGCCTGGTCATGTATTAGTATATAGAGTGTGATGTCTTGTTAAGGCGGTCTGTGCTAAGCCGGAAGTCTGAGACATCACTGCTGGTGAATCTCTCTTGCATATGAAAAAGGCGCGGGCAGAGCTGCCAAAGAGTAAAGCTTGGAGTAATTTTACTTTTGTTTTAGATGGCCGTGGAAAAAGGGCGAAAAAGAAGCGCGGAAGAAAAGGAGGCAAAAGGCATCATTAGATACGCCTCGTAAAGAACTGTGCTCTAGGATTGTCTTACTTTTATGCTGCGTCCAGCTGGGATCAGATCCGTCGAAATTGATGGAAATCTGGATTGCGTCTTCATTACCAAGACATCCTATGTAAAGGACCTCGTTCAACATAAGCTTGATTCGGAAGGTAGTAACGTTGTAGAGTCTCAATACGCTGTCATCTAAAATTACTTGGACACTTGTATCATTGAAAGGGTCCATGGTCGCATACTGCAGACAAGTAGCTAAACCAAATGCCCATGAGCTGTATATTGCGGTGGTAGGGAGGTGTGGGCTGGTAGGGAGATAAGAATCAGCATTGACTGAAGCGCGCTCCACCAAGAGAAAATTGCGGCGCGCGGTCACGTGATGCGTCTAAGAACAACCGTGTCCACAACGTCTTTCTACGAATCGAGATTGCTGTGACGGCATTGAAAGAGCCGCAGTGCTCCACTCAACATTCGTTTAGGCGACTTTCCTGGTGCTCGAAACCAGAAGATGACTAAGTCAGGCTTTAGTGAACCGCTTTCAATAGACAAGCGTTCGCTTACTGAATGCCTACCGCGACTGGCGATTCTTTCCTTTACCATATTGTACAGCCTGACGTACAAGAGCCAAGTCTGTTGCTGACCCACCAACAAGATACCCGGATAGAACTAGAGCCTTGGAACGGAGAACCCCAACAAGCAGGCATTTACATCCAGAAGACAGACTTCAAAACTGAAGAGGGAGAAGTAGCAGACAAGCCTTCCAGATCAAGGTCTCATACATCGCTCCCACATATCTCAACAGCGAACCCAGACGGCGAAGACGACCCAGTACTGACTCACCCCTCAGACATCGGCTTCGACTCAGACGACTCTCAAATGGGACGCAAGGCCCAACCATCTTCTCTACGAAAGCGAGACCCGACGCCCTCGACATCGTTGGGAGGCTCGAATGGTCACGCAAACGGAAATATGGCCCATCATCTTGAGATGCGGCGGAAACATGCGTCTCTGGAGTCCCCGACTGGGGCAACGCAAACCGCCGCTCTCATGGGTAGAGAAAGCTTCAACCTAGACGATGAGCCACCACTGACACCTATAACCCCGAATCCTAATTCGAGCTTCTTTGACCTGCCACTGCAAGATAGGAGGAACTTTCTACTTTTGGTTCTTTTATACTTCCTACAAGGGATACCAATGGGACTGGCCTCAGGATCTGTGCCCTTCCTACTGAAACCACATCTATCATACGGGCAAATTGGAGTATTCTCCTTAGCATCATACCCATACTCGCTGAAGCTACTATGGAGTCCAATAGTAGACGCAGTCTGGAGCCCCAAGCTAGGACGAAGAAAAAGTTGGATCATGCCAATCCAAGTGTGCTCAGGCTTGGGAATGATTTACCTAGGAGGACGAGTCAAAGACATGATGGTGGCAGCAGGCGCAAGCGACGGATCTGGAGTCTGGCTCTTCACCTGGTGGTGGTTCTTCCTCGTCTTCCTCTGCGCAACCCAGGATATCGCTGTCGATGGCTGGGCTCTCACTCTCCTCTCTCCTCAAAACCTCTCTTACGCTTCTACAGCCCAGACAGTGGGTTTGACAGCCGGCCACTTCCTCTCTTACACCGTCTTCCTTGCCTTCAATTCTCCCGATTTCGCCAATCGCTGGTTCCGCTCCTCACCACGCCCCGAGGGCGTCATGACACTGGGTGGCTACCTCACATTCGCTGGCTGGGCCTACCTGATCGTAACAGCCGGTCTCGCAACCCTCAAGCGTGAAGACAAGACTAAAGAGCGCGATGGAATCATGGAAGTGTACAGAAGCATGCTCGGCGTACTCAAGCTCAAGAACATCCAAAGCATTATCGTAATCCATCTAATCGCCAAAATCGGCTTCCAAGCCAACGACGCAGTGACGAACCTCAAGCTTCTTGACAAAGGATTCAGTCAGGAAGATTTGGCCTTGACAGTCCTCATTGACTTCCCCTTTGAAATCAGTCTCGGCTACTACGCCGGCCGCTGGTCAACATCCAACCCACCCATCCACGTCTGGTGCTATGCCTTCATCGGCAGACTAGTAGCAGCCTGCCTCGCCCAATTGGTCGTCATGATCTTCCCAGCCGACGGAGTGCAGCCTTGGTACCTACTTACCGTGATTCTATCACATATCTTCTCTACCTTCACCAGCACAGTCATGTTCGTCGCCATCTCAGCTTTCCACGCGAAGATCGCAGATCCGCTTATTGGAGGAACTTATATGACATTGCTCGCTACGTACGTGCCCATCTTCCTACTCCCTCATTTCCAATTCTTTCTGCGAGCTTTGACTAATAATGTCTCCAGCGTCTCCAACCTCGGCGGCACCTTCCCCCGCTTCTTCATCCTCAAACTCGTCGACTACTTCACCGTCGCCACCTGTCATCCGGGAGAGATAATCCCAAAAGGCGCCTCCGAAATCATCACTTCCCCCTTCTCCTGCGTCGCAGAGGCCGAAAAGCACCGCTGCACTAACGGAGGTGGAACGTGTACGATTGAGAGGGATGGATATTACATCACGAACGTGGTGTGTGTGCTGATTGGGGCGATCACGTTTGCTATGTATATCAGGCCCGCGGCTATGAAGTTACAGGCGTTGCCGTTGAGAGCTTGGAGATTGAGTGGGGAACCAAGATGACATTGAGATAGAGTGCGGGGAAGGAGGTTATGTATGTGTATGTAGGATAGCTTGTAGAATAGATTCAATACGAATTGATCTCAATGCAATTCAAAATATCCTTTACCTTGTGCGTTCTGATTCATGGAAAGCATATTGCTAAAGTCGGCTCTATAAGATATGCAGAATGGTCCGACCTTTGTTACATTATTCGAGCTACCTAAGTATATACGCTCTCTCCCTCCTCCTCCCTATCCACCTTTGCAGACCTCATCTACATCCTGAGTTCTTTCGAACAACTTCCTCCTGATATTATGTACGTGAACGAAGAGAATATGCAGAAATAATGTATGCATCCTTTCGCGGGACACCCTAGAAATGCAACAAGAACAAAAACATGAAATTATACATCAACCGTCCTAAAAGACGCTTCAACAACAGCGAACACTGGGTAAGTTCCGTGGCCAAAATAGCACCACATCAAACTCTCCAGGTCAGGATTGCAGGCACCCTAATAAGCCTGTCCTGGCTGCCCGCCCACATGAGGTGGCAATCTGCTCTGCCCTGGCCCCAAGTCGAAATCCGGATTCGAATTCAATAGCACATCTCTCTGCTGCTGCTGTTGCTGTTGCACCGCTCGCCGACTCGGCACCCCAAGATTCGGCTGTCCTGATCTCTGCTGATATCCGCCGTCCTGCCCCGGACGCCAGTTGGGGTTAATACCCCTCTGACTAATACTCGACATCCCACTCATATCACTGGCCGGGCTCCTTTGTCCGTCTTGTATACTTTCGTATGAGCTGTTAGGGTCGATGTGTTCGATGGTAGGGTGGACGGGCTGGTGTTGCTGCTCAGGCGGCACAGTCATCAATCCAGGCATCAGCGCCGTGGGGACAATTGCGCTGGACTGCGTTTGTTGCGTTTGATCGCCGCGGGCGTGGATGGGGGGAGACTCTGGGCTGGCGAAGCGGGGATCGACGTCTTCGTAATAGTTGTCGGCAGAGGATTGATTGCGGCGGTGGTTTCCGCCGGGGAGGTTGTTTTGGGAGAGGGAGGAGGTGCGTGGGCGGTGGCCGCGGTGCACGGTGTTGCCCGCGGAAGATGGGGTGGGAAGCTCAACGGGGTCGAGGGCGATGGTGTCTGAAGGAGGGGTGATGCCGTGGGTTATGCCTGTCCATCCTGCACGAGGGGGCACGTAAGGTCTGGAGATGGATTAGTAATGGGAAGGATGGTGGATGTGGGGGTGCGGACTTACTCTTGTGGACTGTTGCTATACATACTGGTAAGGCTCATTGGTAAGTCTCTGTGCTTCCCTTGCTGTTGAAGACCTACGAATCCTTGGACATCGCTATCACTGTCGCGCAGCTGCGTTGGTTGAGGGAAGGTTGGCGATCTCAGCGAAGGACTACCATGCCTGGCATCCATTTCCACGGCTTGCCCGATCATTTCAGGATCGTTAGTATGCTGTATAGGCAGCGGCGGAGAAGGTTCTCCTCTATAGGGCTGCACTGGTGGCTCTGGAGTAGGCTCTCGCGGTTGTTTCCAGTAACCGCCAGGTGCTGATGGTGGCCCTGGCGAGGGTCTCCTACCATAGCCTCCAGGTGCAGATGGCGGTCCAGGTGATGGACGTCTTCCGTATCCTCCAGGTGCTGAGGGGGGGCTGGGAGAGGCTCGTCTACCGTAGCCGCCAGGAGCTGAAGGACTTCTTCCGTAGCCTGCTGCAGGACCTACACCGTCGTATTGACCAGGACGACTTTCAGGAGGGTATCCATTGCCGTAACCTAGTCCTGGTTGATCTAGACCTCGTCTAAATTCTCCTGCCATCATGCCTGCACCTGCTCCTGCTGCCATTGGTCCCATGGTTGTCCCTCCTCTGCCATATCCACCTCTTCCAGAGCCGTGAGGTCCAGGTCCGTAACCAGGCCCACCTCTTCCGTATCCTCGTGGTGGTCCGAACCCTCCTCTTCCCCTGCCCCGGGAACCTTGAGAATTCATTGTCTCATCAGAATACTGTCTTCGCATCCGCGGCGGCTCGGATTGATCTCTTCTGAAACCTGGAGGTGGCCCTGGACCGAAAGCGTCTGAGGGTGGTAGCGGATTACCGTACTCATCTCTGCGTCCGTTGTACCCTCCACGTCCGCCACGCATTCCTCCTCTAGGAGCTCCCTTTCCTGGTCCACCAAATTTGTTGAAGCCATCGTCTGAGTAGCCTCCTCGACTGCTGGGGTTACTTGGTAGTGTTTTGTTAGATGGTGTTCTCTGATTGAGAGGCACACGATCTTCTTCGGTATTTGTTTCGAAAGTAGCGAACTTTGGCAATTTATCAGAGCCTAATCCTCCACTCATAGATAGCTCTTGGCTCAAGGGAGGTGGAGTCTCCGCGCGACCCATAACCATTTGTGGTGGCGCCGCTTGACGAGCATAGAAACTCTCTCCGTTCATTTCTGCATTTTCTGCTATCCTCTTCTTTCGAGCTTTTCTGCTCACAAGCGTTCTTCGCATAATACATGTCACGATACCACTGGCTAGGATGAGAATTGTCGAAGCCAAAACGATCCATCCTCCCCATGCCAGGTGCGGAACGAAGAGTAGAATATCCACCAAGAAAGCAAGTAGGGTGATCAAAAGGGTTGGTACTGATAAGATAATCAGAGCCAACAGATAGCGAGGCGAGTGTGACGGAGAGTGTAGGTGAGAGGTCGCCGCCAATATGAAGCATATTAGGGTGAGAAGGGCCGCGACCGGGTGGACGATGAGGATCGAGGACAGACCAGAGCGAGTGCTCGAGGGAAGCGTAAAGGCGGAATTGTCATTAGAATTACCAAAGAGTGTTTTCGCGTCTATCAAGAAGATGTCAGCTCTGTCTCCAGTCAAAACAGCGGCGGACTTCACGCTGGCAGACAGCATGGCCTGATTGCAAATATCTGTCCTAGTATCCCAGCACTTGTTCAGAATGGATGTACGTACCAACGGAATATCCGATTTGTATCTTACTGCAGCTCCCATCGGCTTTGCAGTACCCAAATACGCCGAACGTAACTCCATTGAATGATGCTAGAGGTATAGCTTTGACGATCGGCGTTGAAATTGTCGAGAGAAGCAATAGGACAAAGGCCACAAAAAAGAGCACGGTCAAAGGCGTCGCTGGACGTAGCATTGTGCGAAGTGTTTTCTGGCGAACGCAAGAGCGAAAAGGTGGAGTCTGGCTTATAGTCCTATCAAAGTAGTGAGTTGTCCGATGCGATAGGATGTGGTTGAAGGCTCAGAGGGCCCAGCCGATGTATTCGCGAGCGCATGCATTGAAGTGGCTATTGTTACTCCATCAATGCAGGAGGACAATGATAACTTGTCGTCGTTGTTCGAAGTCTGCCAGCGACTTTGTTCTTTGGCTGGGGCAGGTTCCCTGATACGGAGGTTGGTTGTCGTCCGGCCAAGCTCCAGGCTAGAAGGTTTTAGCGAGTGGGTTCGCCTGGGCCAATAACTCTGTACGATACCCTGCGACCGCCGGCGGGCCTGGAGAATGTTTCAAATGACTGACGAGAAGCGAAAGAGTGGCGCGATGAAGTAAAGGAGAGAAGAGCAATACGTCAAGGAATTAGGAGAAGAGTTTCACGAGGGAGACCAAATATTAAGCCCACTTTTCTAAGATTGGCATTTCTTCTCGTTTGGACATGTAGAATAGCCGAAGAGGCCCCGTTGCTAGATACGTAAGTTCGGTAAGGTACCCACGCCCAGAACAAAATAGTTCGCAATAAGGGCCCGCGAAAATCGCAAAACTGCAAGCTTATAAACTGGTATAGCGCAACGACGAGAGCTTCAATCGTAAAACTTTCGGTATATAAATTACTCGCCTCAGCTAGAACTAAAACTTAATAATTGAAAGTTCAAGTGTATCTCCGATCGCTGCTGAATCACCATCTCACCCTCATTGCGAACTATTTTGTTATGGGCGCGGTACCTAAGTACCTCACGGTACCTAGAAGAGGTCACCCCCTAACCGTCCAAACTCCCTAACCGTCCACTCGTAGGGCTGAAGCCTATACGCTAAAGGGCACCGTAGAGCCCGCCTTCCGGGTACCAAGCCGGAATCTTCCGGGGCCATGTCTTGTCGCCTAAGCAACTCGTCCTAGGGCCACTTCTCCGGGGTCTACGGGCCTCAGCCCTACGAGTGGACGGTGGGAGTTTGGACGGTTAGGGGGTGACCTCTTCTAGTCAGGGTCCAGGGTATGATGTTATCTTACCCTAATCTCAAAGCAGATCTCGCCGTCATCGTGGAGAAACATTGTACTCTACGTGAATTTTGACTTCTCCTACATTGGTTGTTGGTCGAGCTCGCACTTCGTTGTTGACATGATTCACCCTACCTTAGGGCTTTGCTCACGCTGCCTTCGATACTCCCAGAACGCGAATGCATTCACTAAAAGCGGACTCTTCCTGTCCAGGCTACCTCGGAGATCTCTCCAAACCCAGCAATTCCAACCATTCACTCCTGTGAACCCGAACTCTCTACCTAAAGCGGCTCCATCCAGGACCTACCGTCGGACACGGAGATGGACCCGGCGTCTAATATACCTCGCTCTGGGTGGGGGCGTTGTCTACGGTCTCGACAGACAATTCTATGCATCGTCGCTGACACGGAGTACTCGTACTTTCGCCCTAGGTCTGATTGTGGCCTTGGACTACAAAATCAATTTCAGACCTTTTCCTCCTCTCGCATCCTCAATACCTGCCCTACATGCCCGCAACGCAGAAAGACTAGCCGACCTGCTCAGAGCAAATGGCGGCCTATACCTCAAGATCGGGCAAGCAATTGCCATGCAGTCGGCAGTGCTGCCACCAGAATTCCAAAAGATGTTTGCGAAGATGTTCGATGACGCCCCCCAAAATAGTTGGAAAGATGTCGAACAAGTCATACGTGAGGATTTCGGAAAATCCCCGGAAGAGGTGTTCGGTGTCAGTTTTACAGGCGACCCAGAAAAGGGTGTCATGGAAAGGACTGCAAGAGCGAGTGCTAGTGTGGCTCAAGTCCACTGGGTGAGGCTGCAGAATGGGAACGAGGTTGCAGTGAAGGTACAGAAACGGGAGATTGCCCAGCAGGTAGGGTGGGATCTCTGGGCTTTCAAGTGAGTGGATCCAAGTGACAGCTTGGAAAGTGACAGCCGTGATGCTGATAAGCTCCCTCTTCATAGAGTAGTTGCTCGGATCTACACCTATTGGTTTGACATTCCTCTCTACAGCCTTGTACCTTTCATTACCGAGCGGCTATTGCTCGAAACAGACTTCGTCAACGAAGCTAACAATGCCGAGCGAATGGCACAACTTGTCAACGGGGAGCCTCGATTACGTGGGCGAGTCTACGTGCCAAAGGTTTACCGCGAATTAAGTTCGAAGCGGGTAATGACCGCTGAATGGATCGAAGGCGTCCGACTGTGGGACAAAGAACATCTAACAAAGCCGTGGAAAGGTCGATGGAGGCAAGGTAGCCCTGGCTGCGGTGGTGCACCTCTTGATCCTCCAAGGCAAGAGGAAGTGGCGGAGATTGTCCGCAGCAATCTACCTAATGAGAAACTAAAACCCAACAGAGACTGGTGGAAGGGTCAAGATGGTGACGGGGGTCTTGGTCTGTCACTCAAAGCCGTAATGACGGAGATGATTGATCTTTTCTCTGCGCAGATGTTTCTATGGGGTTATGTTCACTGTGATCCTCATCCCGGAAATATCTTCATTCGAAGATTACCATCTGGCAAGCCAGAGCTTGTGCTGATCGATCATGGCTTGTATGTGCACATGAAGCCTGAATTTCGACACCAGTACAGTCTCTTCTGGAAGAGTCTGATGACTTTTGACAATAAGACTATTGGCGAAATAGTGCAGAGCTGGGGCGTGAACAACGCAGACATCTTTGCTTCGGTAAGGCGCCTTCTACAATATTCCTCTAATGTTTAGCACCTTTTCCGAGATCACATGGTAGTTTTTGGGAACGAAATCTGTGATTGTGCTACGCCATCACTTCATTCAAATTGCCCGATTACACAATCTACAATTTGATGAAGCTAAGCTGACTCTTGACATCATAGGCAACACTACTCAGACCCTATACAGGAGGTGACAACACCACATCGACAGAAATCAGAGGCCTCTCCGGCAGAGAAAAAGCCGAACGCACTTTTGAAATGCAGCAGAAGATGAGAAAAGGCATCCGAGAAATCCTCGGTGACGAAGAAAAATGGCCCAAGGAGCTTATATTCATCGGTCGAAACCTACGCATCGTCCAAGGCAATAATCAGTTCCTAGGCTCACCTGTCAATCGCATCAAGATCACTGGGAATTGGGCCTCCCGCAGCCTCGTCGACAGCCCGGACCTGACGTATCGCGAGCGGTTCAGGAACTTTGGGCAGCACATACTCTTCAAATTTGTACTATTCGGCAGTGACTTGTTCTTTTACGCGGGCAAGATTAAACAACTTTTTGGCGGGGGCGGGATGGAAGATGATATGGAAGATCAGATGAAGAAGATTGCTAAAGATTTTGGCGTGGAGCTGAATCACGCCGTCTTCGACGGGTGAGGTGAGTGGTAAGTTGCTGATCGCTTCATAGAGCGCTTCACGCCACTCTTGCTAGACATAGATCAGTCAATTTCACACTCTAGACATTCCCTTTTTCCCTTTGTTATCTTTGGCTTGAAATCACAGATTGCTCTTTCTCTTTATAAATATATACCTTCCCTTTTCCCCAAAACAGGCCGTTGCTCCCATGATTGATACTTTCGTCTCCATGGTATTGAAGATTGTCACCGACCGACATCTGCGGAGCCTTTCCGACGGACGAGACGTGGAAATAGTGGATGGTTGGTCTACCTGAGCTGATATTGGACTTCTCTGAACGGGCAAAACGTTCACTATACCGTCAACTTCCTGGATTGTAATAGAAACAATGGCGGGAATGATGCCATTTACCAATTTTCAAGCTCTGGTTCTATTTACTCCTGGACTTCACTTTTGGCACAAGCTACTTTAATTACGACGAAAACGACTTCAAGGAATTCGCTAAGTAATACCCTAACATGTTCAAGACCATGTTACCAAACCGCCGCCCGGTATGAAACTAAATTCTATTTTCCTCTCCTTCGATTTTGAAGGGGTGGACGGCGACACTTCTGAGTGGGGTACACAAGTTCTGGTCGAAGATTTCAATGACATCGTCAAGAACTCACACAACGTGCTCAAATATAATCTTTACCGCCGCAAAAGGTCCGAGAAAGCTCGAAAAGGGAAAGGCGGATTCATCCTCGATGGTGCATACAATAGTGGGAATGATACCGTTGCTAATCTCCAACTTTTAGTCTGTCTACTCCTGGATTTCAAGTTTATAACAACTTCTATCATTACGCCGAAATTCACTGTTCAGTGGTGACGAATTTCTTGGCAGCCTCGCCACGTCAACACAGCATTTCTAATTCACTCAAACAACAACAAGTCGTTTTTTCTCGCTCGATACTATCAACAAGAACTCATAGAGTTCTTAGACTAAGACCTATACTCAGACCTTATAGACTACGACGCTCAACTCTTGTCGAGTATGAAACAAAATTCCATATTCCTTTGCATCGATTTCGAAGTGGTGGACGGCAATACTTCTTAGTAGGGTTGGGTCTGGCTATACTCTTCTAAGATTCAGCAGATAGCTCCAGGAGCCAAGGGCAAGAATTAGTGGCCTCTTATACAAGTACGCCAATTCCTGCATGAGGAATATTGGAATCATCTGGGCAGTAGGTGGATAGATAGCAATCCGCGGGGTTTTTGGGGGAAAGTACGGGAAAACTCAAGTCTATTGTTCAACAGATGGGCCGAACGCTTTCTATGACATGTTCAAGCAGATGATGGCCGAGCACACTCAGTCGTCCACAATGTCCGCCACCTCACCGCCGTCTGTCAGCGCTGGGGAGGCGCCTGGCCCGATTATCGCATTCGACTTCTTGATTTACAATGACTAGGTAGATGAATCAATTGTGTAATCCTTGTATTGGTTATTTCAGATTTTCGCCGACTCGTTCAAACCCTTCTCAATGTGTACAACAGGAATGAAGCAACGTACCAGGAACCTTGCCCTTATCGTAGTGCGGCAGAGAAAATATTGCACTATTTTCGTATGGTTATCGTAGAAAATTCCAAATGAGGGAACGTCCCAATTCGGACTAACGTAAATTCTGTTTGGTAAATACCAACCATACTCCCTAAAATGACGACATGGCAGAACCGAGATTGATCTTTTCCGTGTTCCCCATTGGGGGCCAGACGGCTATGATCACTGGGGGCACCCGCGAAATCGGGAAGTCGATGACGCTCGCTCTTGCTGCAGACATACTGCTGATCCAAGTCATCAACCCTCTCAGCCAATCAACAAAACGGGAGTCTGAGTGCGGTACAACGGAACAGCGGACCATACCTTAATAGACACGGGAACTAAGACGGCAGTCGAGGAGCTAGGTTGTGAGGCCACGATCTATGAGGCAGACCTCGCTGCTGCAGAGTCTGTAACAGGATCGGTCCCCACAATTCTCAAGGATCTCAATGGACACAGAATAGGTATCCTTCTGAACTGTGCGGGCGTTCAGCAGAGACAGCCCAGCTAGTAGTTCTTACTTGCTGACGGGGATGAGGTTTATGCCTCTCCCACTTTCTACTAGTCCATACTTACAATAACAGGTCCTACGAGTTACAGCCTTCAATTTCTGCCGCGATATCGGAAGCCACATGCATGCAGGCCGAAGGGGCAGCATTGTCGCTTCCCTACTATCTTTGTAAGGGGGAATTACCATCCCCGCGTGAACTGCCTCAAAAGGAGTGGGCATCTAAAGGCATATCTGTGAATGCCATCGCCCCTGGCTACATCGCTACCGAGATGACAAGGAGAGTGCAAATAGTATTCTGGGACCGATCCAGGCTGGGAGGTGGGGTGGACCTGAAGATTTCATGGGACCCGTCCTGTTCCTGTCCTGTTCCTGGTGAGTGCGGCAAGTGGATATGTGTCAAGGGAGGTCCCGGTCATGGATGGAAAATGAATGGGGAGGTATACGAAGTGTTGAGGCTGCGGCT
>JAABUS010003204.1_pt1 | contig 27413 bp, 25 predicted proteins | sample 5560161 | NCBI WGS metagenome assembly JAABUS01 (sample SAMN10711885, study PRJNA513376) | rock metagenome | isolation source: Antarctica rocks | place: Antarctica: Victoria Land, Trio Nunatak nord | collected 2016-01-04
CCTCCTCCTCCATCTCCCTCACGAAAACCGGATGCTTCGGATCGCGCACCATATCCGTCCCACCATCCCCATCCCACAGTCCCCCAAACTCCTCCAGGTCGTCCAGCACATGCGGCCCCTGCGGCGGGGGCACGTAGAGCCTCGTATCGAGTTCCTTCTGCGGGATGTCCCATCGGGAGAAGTCGTCGTCGGAGGAGGAGGGGGCCGCGTCGTTGTCGCGAGGGGAGGAAGCGGCATGGTTGCCGTGGTCCGAAGCGCCCATCTCGGTCAGAGCGTCGGAATCCTCGGCCTGGGCGGGGCTCGAGGGGCGGGTCTTGCGCTTCTTGGCTGCGATGGCGGCGGCTTCTTCGCCCTCGTTGTCGGTCTCGGCGTCGGCTTCGGCTTTCGCGAGGGCTTTGCGCTTCTGGCTCGCTGGGGCGGGGGTGGGGGCGTTGGAGACGTTCTTAGGATTGGTAGGTCCCTTGGCGTTGGGATGGGAAGAGGTGGTGGAGCGGGTCTTTGCTGCGGTGGTGGTGGTGGCGGTAGCGGAGGCTTTCTTGCCTTTGGGCGGGGCGGCTTCGTGGGCGGAGGAGGCTGCACGGGTCTTCGCTGCAGTGATGGTGGGAGGCTGGACTGCGTGGGGGGCTTTCTTGCCGCCTAAGAGGATCTTGACGGGTAGAAGTCCGTCGTTGTCGGTGTTCTCGTCATCGTTCTCCTCGCTAGTGGCCGCGGCGGCTGCGCGTGTCTTTCCTCCGGTGGCGGTAGCCTTGACACCATGAGCTGCTTTCTTGCCGCCCTTGGCAGCTTTCGGGGCGGCTTCGTCCTCATCCCCGTTGTCCTCGTCATCGTTCTCCGGAACGGTAGCGGCGGCGGCTCCACGTGTCTTCGTGGCGGTGGTGGTGGGAGTCTTGATCCCATTGGTAGCCTTCTTTACACCCTTGCCGGCTTTGGAGGCTTCTTCTTCCCCGTCCTCGCCGTCTTCTTCCACAGCGGCCGGGGTAGAGGCGGCTTTGCCCTTCTTTCCTGGTGCGGCGGTGGCTTTGGTATTGGCTTTGGCGGCCGGAGCAGAGGCGCTGGTCTTGCCCATGGTGGTGGGAGGGCCGTCGCGGAGGAGTAAAGAGTATTTCTGCCTGGGAGGAGGGAAGGGTAAAGGGGTTAGTTCGTGCTTGGGGCAGAGGGTTGAGATGGTAGAGAGTAGGGTGTGGTGGGTATTGAAGAAAGGAGATGAGTAAAGAGTTGAAAAGGGGCAGACAACGAGGCAGACTTGTGGCAGCTTTGGAGAGGAGCGCTATCTGTGCGGTGTTTTGATCTTGGCTTGCGAGCTGGGATGTAAGGAAGGTAAAGGGGCAGAAGAGAAAGAAGGAGAGTACGTTGAAGGAATAAGGAGGGCGGACAAAGAGTGTATGGGAACCAACATACTGGCAAGCGCCTCCGCTACGTCCGGTTCCAAGCTTCTGCGCTACATCGTTCCAGACCACGCCGACGGGCTTGTAGGACCCGATCACGGTGAGGAGAAGCTTCACGATATCTTCAGAAGCCCAGGACATGATTGCTATTTGGGACTGCTTGGTTTTTTGGATGCTGGATCTGGGAGTTGCTATGCTTTGTTGAGTTAGCGATATTGAAGTGAAGTGAGCGGTGGTTTATGAGGAAGTTTGCGAGGACTTGATAGGATTGAGTTGAGGTTTGGCTTACGGATGAAAGGTATGAGAAGGATACTTACTTGCAAAGTGCGATCAAGCTGATGATGGTTGAGAGTACGTAATGATAGCTGGATGATCAAGAGCAATTGCGGATGAGGAAAGATGATGTTGGAAGGAGTTTCGAGAGTGAGCGATCGTGATGAGTGTTGTAATGTAAAATAGGGGTAGGGCTGTAATGATCGTACTGAAGGACGGGACTTGAAGATCAGCAACGACAGTCTGGCTTCCCAATGACATACAATTCCAGGGAGGGCCCGTGCATACAGAGAAATCGTTTGATTCGTCGTTATACGGCAAAGTACTCCATCTTCTTGCTGGAAATTTGTTGCCTCATTCGGAAAGGGGAAATATCTCCCTTTTTCTACGTTTTCGCAATGCTGTCCCTGCGTATCAAAGTTTCGACCTTGGAGCGACTCCCCATAATCTTTGGGTAAAGTCAAAGCGATGGCTAGGATTTGCATGCAGTTGATGCCTACCCGGTGACTGCTAAGACGTGGTCGAAACAGGGCTCATTCACTGGCTGTAGCGACATAGTCCAGTTCTTTCGTGGGATATTCTGACTCACACCGGGCTGGTAGCGGTTACTCTACTCTCTCTGGAGAAACTTGAATTCTGTTGATTCAATAGCACCAGAGGTCTGGGGCAAGGGAAGGTGGTCATTGCTAGCGTCACGCGATGCGAGGGTGCATAAAGTCGAGAATGGTCTGCAAGCTTCAATACCAGTAGTGCGGCGAGAAAGGTACATTATTTCGGATGAGCCCTCGGAATTTAGAGATGAACAACCTTCACAATATAGGCTTTATCATTTCGACTATATGATCTCTGTCTACGAACCTCCACAGATGGCTCTCTCCCTCGGATAATTTCTGGCTCGTGAAATGGCATTAGTGGATACATCTCCTTCAGCGCTTGCTTTCTGTCCGTTAGGTTGACTCCTCCAAGTCTGCATCTGACTCGTCTTCTCCCTCGGTATCCGTATGTGGATTTGGGACGCTTGAGGCTGCAGCACTTCTCGTTGGGTTAGTATCTCTGTCTCAGCAATCAGGAGAATCCCTGCATACCGTGGATCAGGGGCTGACGTAGCATGGCCTGAACCGTTAGAAGTGCTCTGACTTGGGAGTTGACCGTATACAGGGAGTTGAGCGGCTTGTCCACCGTTCACCACCCCTGGAACCGCATTCGTGGAAGTGCTAGACTGATTGTTCCCAGCGCTGGCTTGAGCGTTCGTCACTGGTTGATTCGGGGGATAGACTGTGTCGACAATCCGCGAAAACCGTTCTCTAGATTGCATGTAAGCGTTGTATAGCCTTTTCTGGGATGCTACGACTTACTCGCATTCCGCAGCGGTCATAGCAAAGCCAAGAGTTGGGCTCGCGATTTGAGCAACAAAATCCCAGTTGATTGCTCTGAGATCGCCATTGTTTGATATAAGGATCTCGGTAGTCAAAGCGCGTATCTGTACCTCAATCGAGGCTTCTGATTCTTCCTCATTGTCGCTAGAAGATGGTGAGGATGTTGTGCCTTCATCTTCTGATTCTCGTGGGGGATCATCAGTCTGTTGAGATGACATGTTTAGCACACGGTTGATTCTTGAGATGGTGGGGATCTGGATAGTCGAAGAAGTGTGTGTATGGCGGAAGCTCGTAGAAGAAAATGCTGAATAGATAGTATAGGAAGAGAAGGAGGAGCGTCAGGGCTAGAGTGCTTTATGTATATTCGCGCCAACATCGATGATGAATTCTCGAGCAACACATGTATATGTTTTCTGAGATCCTGCAAAGAACAGTTGTGGATCAAAGTTTCTGAAAAATGGCCCGATCTCTCAGGGAAGCTCAAGCAAAGAGCGTTGTCAACTGAGATGTTCGAACATTTTGTTTCGTAATGTAGTATTGCAAGCAGGTGTCTGATGTCTCTTCCGCATATCAGGGAGCCGGACGGGAGTTTATGCTTTCAACGTCATCAGATCTACTCTAATCTAAACCTCCCCTTCTTCGTCTGCATCTACTCCACCTTCTTCTCCGTTGTCGCCCACATTGGTGGCAGAAGTAGTCGAGTTCGTAGAGCTGCCCATATTGTCAATGCACCATCTCAGTATCAGGGAGGATGTCTACATACTTTGTATTTCCTGTTTGTGTATGATGGGCCACGTCATTCGAAGAGCTGGTGGGCTGCGCACCGCCGTTTGCGACACTGGTACGTTGTGGCGCATTGCTCGATGATCCTGGCTGAGATTGCGCGGAATTGCTGGCTTGGGTATTTCCGGCATTATTGTTGCGCCGCCTAGCTGCCGATGCTTGTAGATCAAGAGTAGTCTGCTCAATGATCTCTGCAGCCTGATTCCTAAGCTTAGTGTTAGCGTTGTCGTATCCCGATACGATGACTTTTTTGCTTACCGACAATCCACAGCCGTGACATCGAGGCCACGCTCTCGGCGCATTCTCCCCGCTATTTCGTCCCAGTCCAAGTTCTCTGGATTACCATTATTTGTTTGGACCGCCAAGATCGCAAGAAGGGCGATATCGTCGTCAATGTTCGCAGGTACTGAGGCTGGAGGTTCTTCTGGCGCCATATCGGGTTTTGTCTTGGTATCCTGAATAGCGAAAGCTGTTCCTTTACTAGGTTCACCAAGATACAAAGTTCCAGGGATGTCGGTAAGAGAAGGATGCTGGAAACAACAATGTGGGTGCTATAGATATAGAAAGGCAGGAAGCGTAACGGCTGCGAAGCTATATATGCCGTAGCGTTGACATCTTTAGTGAACTGGCCACTCTGTTGTTAGAGAGAATCAAGATGTTGTCCAGGTGAAGTTGTGAGAGAAACGAAATTTTGGCATCAAGGTAGAATGAACGATTAAGAAGATCAAGAGCGAGAAATGGTCTTTGAGACGCTTGCATGGGAGCTGTAATCAATCGGGTTGAAGTTTGTATTGTATCATGTAACAGTGCAAGCAGCATCAGAGAGTCGGATACGATATGCGCTTTTTCGGCGCATGGCTTTCAGCAAATCTAGTCCCCCTCCTCGACGTCTGCGTCTGCGTCTGTTTCTGTTTCGGCTTCTTGTTCGTTGTTGGTATTGCTGTTAAAGCTGGAAGTCGTCGCATCCGCCAAGCTACCACTCCTGTCAGCTTGGTTCGCTTTCGATTCTGTAGGGAGTTTGTCTGCGTACCGTGCATCTCTGACCGAACTCGGTTGTTCACGCCATCAGAGGCCGGTGTATAACCATCCGTCTGCCCTCCATTCGCCTGCGTGGGACCGCTCGAATGTTCGTTTCCGACGTTCTGGCGTGCTTGCGAGGCCGCGTTTGCTTGAACAAAGCGGCTTGTTCTCTCAAGAATTGCTGCCAGTTGAAGTCTTAGATTTGCGTTAGCGCTGTCGTGTCCGGGCGTGGATACTCAGTAGCTTACCGACACTCTGTGGGTGTTATGGTATAGCCAAATTTTTGGCTCATGTATCCGGCGGTTCCATCCCAGTCACGTGTCTCGAAGTCGCCATGGTTGTCAAGCCAACAAGTACTCATAAGAGAGCAGCTGCAGCTTGCGGATAGCATTGGTAGGCTTGTGGGCTATAAGCCTAGCTCAAGTCAATCGAGCAATAATCAGCCCAAGGCTCCCATCATCGCACACACAATCTCATTGTACCTCGAATTTCGGCATTGAAATCGTCGTTGACAAAATGAGTATCGGCCGGACGGCCGAGTCATAGAGAAGAATGAAAGTACACATAATTGGATTCATCGGGCGATGTATATACAATCGATCATCAAAGGTTTGCTAGCGGCCATGTGATACGTCTTCATTTGCTCGCTGTTCACGATACCGAGAGCAATCATGGGCTGCCGGTCTCGTGGTGTGGTCACCGCATAGGAAGACTGATCAAGAGGTAGTGAATATAGGATTTGGGAAATGAATCTGTCTGCCACTAGGAGAGCTGCCTGATGGGTGGTCAGGGTATCTCTTAGCCGCAATCATTTGTCACCAGACCGTTGCGAATGGTTTCATGGCCCAGCTGGCCAGGCTACAATTAATCGCAAGCGTAACGTGAATGAACAGAGGTTCTCTCAATGAGAAACCTTCTAGGGACCTAGGACCTACCTCGAATAGTCAGCAACCTGATGCGCGAAGATTGCATGTGCACACACCCCTTACTGCCTTCCTTGGTTGGAACGGGGTCCGTCGTTTGTACTGTTCGAGAGCTGGCCACGTTGCTCTGGTTTATGGAGGTGGGATCTGTAGTCGTAGGGAGAGTGGTGTTCGATTTGAAGTCAAAATGGCCATGTTTCCGCAACTCCTCTGAGATGATCTCGCTGTAACCAAATTAGAGAAGCCCCTTCCTGCGCTGAAGACAGCGTAGGAGAATACCCACCGACACTCTTCAGGGGATATGGGAGGCTTATCCGGGCTGCGTTTATTGATTTTTCTAGCCAGCAAGTCCCAATCCAAAGGGTCCTGGCTATTTGCTAGTGTTGCACACCACTGTGCCATGCGCTCCTGAACCCCCAAGTGGGTCGCAGAAAGTGTGACTGACATGTCGGATGGAGGGGTACCTGTTGCTGCTTCCTGCATAGAATCTGTAGGTGGAGGAGTGACGCGAAGTAGGAATGAGAGTGTGCTGTCGCTTCGCCGATTTGCCATCGAGGACAATTTTCTAAGCATAGCAGGACGAGAGGGGGGTTTTGGCTCCTAAGAGGCTTAACGTCGATGTTCATAAGTGGAGAGTGAAGAAATAACACAATCAGTGTTTGGCCACTGACGGGTTGCCCATCTTCACCGTGATGGTACCAAGAGCGTGTGAAGAACTCAACGCTCGTAGAACCAACACAGATGATCTCTCTATCACCATTAGTGTGCGAATCCACGATTTCCATATAATATTCGCGGTATGGCGGACATAATCCGTGATAGTCTTGCCTCAGACCCACTTATTGCGCAGAATCGATATACCTACGCTAGTAGCAAGATCCAGGAGTCCGAAGAAAGGCATCAGGCGAGAGTGTAGATCGTTTCAGAAAACCTTCCATGGCCATTAGGCTTTTTGCGTCGGATTTATTTGATGTTGCGTAATATGCTGATGTCCGCTTCCACTGGCTCTGCAAAGTCCTTGTCGATTGGGCCTCCATTCTCGGCTTCGTGCATGCAATGGTTGAAAGAATCCACGGAAACCTCCAAGAGCGAACAAAGAACCTAGGAAAGGCTCCCAGATTGGGAGCACACAGGGATGGTTCACAGGCCTTTCCTATTTCAAGCTCTCAGTCACCCACATTCACAATTGGCAAGACCAGATGTGCCTTACCCTTCCTTATCGTACTACTGGTGACTGTGCTACCTAGCTCGGTCCACAATATTCGCAGATATCGGCCTTCACTCTTGCTTCACAAGCACCGAACCCACAAGCATTCCAGCATACCGGTCAACATGGCCAGTCTCAGAAGGAATCGGACCATGCCCACTGATGGTGCCATAGCCAAATTCCTTTACACGATTCTCAAGCAGTTGGACCTCAAGTCGGTAAGAAAGATTCCATCGTCGGCAACTGTTGAGGCCTACTTACACATCGCATTAGATCGATTGGAACGAAGTCGCGGGGTCGCTAGATATCACAAATGGCCATGCAGCCCGAATGCGCTTCTCTCGATTCAAGCAGCAAATGGAAGGAACAACAACGCAGACCCGAAAGCCCAGGGTCAGCGCTCCGAAACCCAAGAAGGAGAAGCAAAAGAAGGACAATGGTTCGGAGCCCGACAAGTCCACTCAAGGCGATACCTCACCCCGCATCAAGCCCGAGCCTGGCAATGGCGCAGAGCCAATGAGTGGTGTGGAAACGACGGTAACAGGTCCACCACTGATCAAGCCAGAACCCAAGGAGGAGACATTTGAGTTTGCTCCACTTGCTGTGACGGACATGGGTGCCAAAGGTATTCGTCGAATGTCGCTCGAGGCCAGAAGAGAGCCTGGAATGCCCAGCTTGATGCCTTCCGAAGATACTGTTGCTCCGTCCCAGGCTACGCCAGCCATCAAGGACGAACCACCATTCAAGCTTGAGCCAGAGGTGAAATTGGAGCCTCGATGGGATGAATAGGAGTATCATTCGGCGGGAGGAGGCTTGGTGTGCGAACTGTTGATCTGGTGGTCTTGGGGCTTTGCTTCCGTACTTCTGAGTTGCAGTCGTTTTTGGGTGCGAGAACGTGTTTAAGGTTTACGATTCTGCTCAACTTCGTTCGAGTTAGCAAATTGTATCGAAGTAGTCTTCTATGCAGCCAAAAATATCTGGATCCCACCCAACTATATTGTGGATCGAGCTACCAGCTTCATTCAATAGACATCTAAAATTGAACGTTTTCCCATCTTTGAGAATCAGTCAATGCTCGGTGAAGTCCAGCCAAATGCACACTGAGAATGCCGACTCTCCAAGATCCCCACAACACTTGAAATGAAGCCCACACCAGTGTTTAGGGAAAGTCCCACTTAATCAAGTGCCCCGAGGGGAGGTTTTGAGAAATTAAGCTTCAATCTCGGTCCAGTCCTTGTCCGCATCCTTTGCATGTCTTCTAGACGGACGTCCATGCTTGTATAATATATGTACACCCTGTCCTATAGTTCTGTAGACTCAACCACGTCAATGGCATGACAGCATGCATACCCTTCCGAGTGCCAACTTAGCCAAATGGACTTTTCACCCGTAGATCAGCTGAGCCACCATGGAAACCACGACTCCAGAGAGCAAGACCAAGGGAATGGCTTCGCGAGACATCGAGGAGGCTTCATAGGTGTCTTTGAATAGAAAGCCTGAGTCAAAGGGCCCTATGGAGACAACTTCATTCTGAAAACCATAGAACACCCTCTCCAAGCAGCACAAAGAGACGTACTGCTATCAGAAGACATATCTTTTTGGCCCTTGAAAGCCGCTTTCATGCTGAAGCGCCTCATTAAGCTCTCTGGAAGAATGCCATACAAAAAGGACTGGGATCATGTTGCCCCACGGAAACTGACAGAATCATCAAGGCACGGCGGTCTAGCCACACGAGGCAATCAGATCAGGAGCCTATTCCTTCTTAGGTCGGACCCACAAATTCACACAAATATCACCTAAAGTCACTCACCTCCACTCACATTCTTCCATCCACAAACAAACATCCTTCCATCCGCTTTCCTTACCAACAAGTCACTCGAGCTATCCACCTACCAAGACTCCCAATCTCCACCAGCAATCCCATAACAACGATCAAGGTCGGCAGTATTACCTATCACTTTGGATGCAAGCTCACTTCTTCTCAGTTGAATCACAATGTCTTCGCGTTTGACAGACAAGGAGGCAAAGCTGCTTACAGCTAGCATTGCTAATGTTAATGGCGGTGCGACGGCAATCATGAATTTGGTAATCATCCCGACCGTTGCTTGCAGTTCGATACTAAAGATGCTGCCGCAGATCGACTTTTCCAAGGTGTATGAGCCGGCAGGCTACAAAGACATCCGCAACGCCAAGGTTATGTTCGTCCGTCTCATGTCTAAGATCGTCGATGATGGCCTTGAAGGCACCCCGGGCCGTTCCAAGTCAGGTCCTAAGGCCAAGAAAGGATCCGCAGGCGGCGACGAGGACGTGCAGTCGAGTCCCTCAGCTGCAGCTACTCCAGTCAAGCCAAGCAAGAAGCGTAAGGTAGTTAGCGAGCTTGTCGAAGAAGACACGCCGACTAAGCGTGTCCGCTTCGCGCCCAAGGAGGCTGTCAACGATGGGGAAGAAGTTCTTGCGGACGACAATGGAACTAGTGGTAAGTTTCTTCTACCATCGCATTCTATTAATGCGTCATTGACAAGGCCTTGAAGGAAACGAAGCCGAAGCCGCTGGGGTTGCCATGAAGAAGCAGCGTAAGGAGAAGCTGCTGTCCGCCACCGAAGAAGACAATGTCCTTTGATCGACATGTCGGTCCCAGCCTCCTGGCGCTTGCGTAGTCGTCGGGGCGTCTGTGGGTAGCTGTGGATGGTGGCTGTCGTTGCTGCTTGTGGGGCTGTAACGATCGATCGTTCTGGTAGTGGTGGAGCAGTCTGGCATTCTAGTAGTGGGTCGTTGATAGCAGTGCAAAGCATTCGAACTGTACAAGAACCTCCAATCGAATAGTAGCCGCCTCAGCTGATTGACTTGCCCATGCAAACTCCCGATGTGACTCGAGCTTCCTAAGAGAATAGCTGCAGGAAGCCATCTTTAGACCCTTAAAGCTTTGAGTTGCGGCTTGTGTGGATGTAGCCACTTCCGCGCTGTTGTTCGTTCTTTTGTCCCTGGAGCAGCCTGCCATAAATCCTTTCACAACTGAGCAACGACAACCCTGCAATTTTCCCGGCCATTTTGGTCAGCTTTTGCTATAATTCTGGACTTGTCCACCGGCTTTCGCAACCCATCAAAGTCATCCACATCCAGTGATTCAGACAGAATCAGTCAGAAAGGTCTCACACCGTCTTGAAGACTTTTCACCACAAGACAATCTGCTACCTCCTGCAGTCATTGTAGCTCAGAGTCACAGTGCGACCAAGCAACAGTCTGAACATCGCCTCAGACCAGATTACTCGACCCATAATAGCTTTCGAGCCAACATGCCTCCAGCATCCAGCGAGTCACAGTTCACCTTCCTCATTTCCTGCATCAGATACTCAAACAACGGCAAGGTTAGCCACATGCGATCTTGCCCCTACCTCATGGCTAATGCGACTCAAGGTGGACTTTGTCGAGGTGGCTAAGGAATGCGGAATCGTCTCAAAAGGCGCAGCGTAGGCGTCCCACCCTACAAGGCGAGATGGGGCGATAACTTGCAATGGGTATTTTAGTTGAGATAAAGGAGGACTGACATGTATCACCAGTGCAAAGCGTTACGAACGAATGATGAAAGCCCACGGCATCCATCAAAGCAGTCCGCCCATCCGCGAGACCACCATAGCATCTCGTCCATCGAAGCGTGCCGGTTCTGACGCTGGACCCAAGAGCAAGAAGCGCAAGCCCAATCAACTCGATGACACGAGCAATACGGATAACGGGGATGACGATGAAGGCCTCCTAAAGATCAAGCCCGAGCCTGTCAAGACGGAGACTGCTGAGACCATAGTCAAGGAAGAGCCTGCTCTTGCCGAGGAGTCCTCGCTCTCTTCCTTGACAGGAAATGTGGAGAATGAACATCAATCAGACGAGACCAGTTTCTTCAACGACTTTATGCACCCGAATGCCTTCGACCAACCAGTGTTGCCCGGAGAGTCGGCCTTCGGTGATGGCTTTGAGCTCGGGGGGTATCATGGGCTCGATGGAGTCTCGATTACTGGAAGTGGGAATGGGGATGCCTTTCATGACAGCATCCTTATTGCGGACTAAACCATGAACTGGGCTTCGGAGATGTGCAAAGCTCCTATTCGGCAGGCTATCGTCGGTGGCAGTCTTCTTGTTATTAAGCCAGGAGGTGACCCCCTCAAGTTGGTCGGTTCTTGTTGGTTCAGGTGGCTTAAGGATTTTTCTGCTGATGTATCCTGCTGATTCCTAGCTTGGTTCCGCCATCTTTATACATTTCTGAGACCAACACAGATAGGCAGAAAGTCAGCACGATCCTCGAACCTCTGGTTCCTCATTGAACTTACACTGCAGCCGGAGTGGTGAATTCCATTGCCCCTTGACCGCCATGCTTGCGGGGTACACAGAGGCCCCCTCGTTGATGCTAGTGCTTGCTTTCTAGCACACGAGAAGTGCTGAGGAAATGCATACGGTAGGTCTGTCTCCCATATTCTCAGTTTGCGGAGGCATATAGATTCATGCATTGCTTGGAGGAGCAAAACCAGTGATCATTTGGATTCTGGTCGTGCCGCTACCCGCGCGTCTATCTCGTCTATTCTGCACTAGTAGCCCCCTGTTCGTACATGTTTTGGACATGTTCATCTCAGCTCAGTGGACATAATTGGCGATAAGTGGCTTTGCAGTTCGCTCTCAATCTGATGCTCTACTGCTATCGCTATATACAGTTTTCCAGATGGCCAAAGTCATACTGCGCGAGTCCGCAGGTATTCTACGGTCTACTAGTGAAGCTCTGGGCATGCTCTATCCCTATGGCTTTAGCAAGACTATACATGACAATCCTCTGACTTCATGTTGTCCATAGTCATAAAGACGAGTTTTCTGAGGCCTCTCCTAGCCATCATGTTCCTTCCAAGCATCTATGGAAGCTTGCAAGGCCTGCGAATTGGGATACCTCTGCACGAACCGTCGTCAGAAATTGTAGCCGTGACTGTCACCCAATCTACACATAGCCAAAGGTCAGACCAGTGTCAAAACCGAACCCCTGGACTCTTGTTTACGCCACAGTCACAAAGCCGCCAGTGCCTGCGATGCCGCCCCTTTACTATCCATTCAAGGGTTCAACGGAAAGCTGGTGATGTTAGTTTAGATCATCGGACCGCTTATCTTACTTTCAGCCCTCTTCTTCTACGCTCATCCAGACCTGACTCAACTTCCTTCACTCCATTTCAGCTTGCACTTGTCGAGCTGATCCACTGGTCATCAATCTTCAGCCATATCTGCAAGGTTTTCATCTAGCATACAAGAACTCCAGCCCCTTTTTGACTACCAGATCACTTCGCGTCACGAAAATCTTAAGATGCCTGGAATGACATGGGACGGTTAGTTGATCTTCCGCCTTTCATCCACTCTATCAGACTGAAGTTTTCACGCGCAGGCGAGGCCAACTCTCAGTTGCTCCTCTCAATTCTTGCGGTTCATGAAGTCAAGGTTGACTTCGATGCCGTCTCGGCCTTGATGGGTCCCAACTGCACTTCGCGTGCAGTTCAAGAACAGCTCAAGAAGCTCAAGAAGATGGCCACTCAGAAGGCGAGCGGTGCGGCGCCGAAGGCTCCTGCAACCAAGGTCCGTCACACTCATCCCATGCCTATTCACCGCCTCATCGCTGATATATTGTCAGCCTGCCAAAGCCGCCAATGTCCCGACTACCAAAGCCAGCGGCAAGGCTACCAAAGGCAACGGCAAGGCCACCAAAGCTTCTGCTCCTAAGAAGACCCGCGCCGCCAAAGTCAAGCTCTTGCGTACCGACTCTCCTGAGCCAGAAACCGACAAGGCTACTAACGAGGGCGATCTCTCCGCCGATGACGAGGCCACTTCCAGCACCAACGGTGAAGCTAAAGGAAACATCAACGCCGCCGCTAACCATAAGCTCGCCAAGTCCATTCTCAGCGCCAAGCGCAAAGCCGAGGAGATGGATACCGAGAGCGATGGAAACGTCGCGGTCAAGAAGGAGAAAGTGAAGTCTGAAGACGAGGGAGAGAACGGCGAGGACGAAGACGCCCAAGAGGAAGACGCGAAGCGCGATGGGGGCCCTCCTAACCAGCAGATGATGTGGGACGAGTTGACATATGGGATGCATACTGATGGGATGGAATCCATCTAAGTCACGTCGTCTCTCTAGTTGCATCGTCGTCAGAATATGCAGGCTCACAAGGTTTTCCATTTTGCTCTGAGGAGCCTCAGAGCTAGGGATGGATATGCGTTTCGTGTGTGCATAGCACAGAGGTATTGTTTTTGCTGGTTTTCCACATAGCAGCAGCTTGTTCATTCAAGCCAGCTAGATCCACTTAACTGCATGGTGGATCAATATTCAACGAAGCAATCTTCATCCTGAAGGAACGGCCATGGCAATTCATCTGCCGTACCTTGCGCCAGCACTTTGAGAACGAAGATCTGCTTTGAACGACGACTCAGAAACGCAGTACTCCTTGCTCGCACGCCGAAAGATCCTCCTACTAACAGCACTCGAAGCCTTGTAATGGACTAAAATCGAGGACACACCAGCATTGTACCCGTTACACAATAGACTAAACGGCTTTTAGACATCATCCTATTGTTGTGAAATCGATACCTTCCGTGAATGCCACTACACCATACCCCTTCATACCCCGTCCCTGACCGATTCACGACCCCAGCATCCTCCCTTACCCTCGACAATAAACCCCCATTCCACTTTAGCCAATCAATGAACCCCCCATGAATATCGACCTTAAGTGAATAACCCCTTCATGCAGGGCCCCCCAATTCCTAATACCTGTGACTGCTCCTCAACATCAACCATACCTACAAATAGTGTTCCGTCTATCCACCATCTGAACCTAATCTCCTAAACACTCCATCTACCTCTCTTTGCCCTGCTCATTCTACATCCAATCTTTCAACATCACCAGAATTCGCAGTTTCAATTTGTTACCACTTAACACGATTTGCGCCGGTTTTGAGATTGCTTTACAGCTTCCACGATCATCAGGTAGGTCCAAAACCTCACTTCCGTCCATGCACATACCCTGCAAGTGGACAAAGGGTGAAAACATCACTTCATCCTATCCGAGTATCGGTGGCGTTGGGAGTCCGTTCACCAAGTCGTCCGCTCGCAGTAGCAACAAGGTGCTGGGCTACCCCTGAGCGGGGGTCGAAGTCTGTGGCAGCCCAACAGCCAGATGCTTGAGCACCTTGTGTCCTGGAAGCTTCAAGTAATTGCGATGCTTTGGATCGAACCCTAAGCACCGTCTGATACTTGAAGTTGCCAGACTGAGTCTGTGTTCCCATAACCCCTGTGCATCCTACTCGTTCACCACAACAGCATCGACCATGGCTAGTGCACCTGCGATCAAGACCAGGAGGAGTCTTAACCACGCACGCGAGGCCTTGAAGATGCCTGGATCGGGCGTCGTTGGACTTGCAAGTCCCCCTATTTTCGAGGATGTTGGCTGACTGTCACAGCACGCAGGTTTCAAGCGCACGCTCTCCACAAAAGCTAAAGTCAAAGGACCATCCACTTAGAGAACGAGATCTCTCAAAATGGCGAAGCAGCGTAAGCCGCGTCCTGCGACACGTGCCCTGGTCCGTTGGAGCTGTAAGTCGTTCCTTTTCTTGTTCCCTCCTCTTTCCTGCAAGTACTCCTCAGCATCGCTGCAAGGGAAGTCGCAGCTCGGTCAAGGGCCGCACTACTGTTCCAAGTCAGTGGGAGGTTGTCCTTGCTATTGCTCTATCAAAGTACGAACGAGTCGCGGTATGAAGTCCCGGATGGTAGGACCTCGCTGCCGTTGCTCTGCCACTTTCTTTGGCGTGCTGCTCCTTATTATCAGGGTCTCGCTGCGCTTGGCATCGCCAAAGCCATGCTTTATAATCTTCTCTTCCTGTATCGGATTCCACGAGTCTCTCTCGCTAACACTTCCAAAGCGACGACGGACCAACGCCTTCTCCTGGCTATCCAGTTTGCCTGTAATCAGGCCGGACTGAGGCTTCCATTCACGGCGGCCGGCGTACTCGTGGGTCCGTCGGTGACCGAAGGCGCCATCGTACAGCATTTGGCCAAATTGCGTGCTCGACTTCTTGAGGCCGGAGAGAGCGTCCCACCCCTACTAAAGCGCGGTGGGGGCTATGGACCTGCAGCTGGCCCCAGCAATTCGTCCAAGAGCGCAAAAGCCAAAGAAAAAGCCAAGGTCGCCGGGAAGTCTTTGAAAGCTGCCACAGAGAGTGACTCAGACGATGACGAAGGATATGGGGATGATCATGCCAAGAATGCCAAAGGCAAAGGAAAAGAGAAAGCTCGACCAAAAGGAAAGAAGCCACAGAGCAAGCCTAGGTCTACTAAGGCTGTTGCTATCAAGAAGGAGAGCGAAGACGAGGACGGATCTGCATTGTCGGCTAAGGCGAGAGGGAAACGGCCGCGTAACGTGTCTGGGGATGATTCGGAGTACGGACAAGGCAAGAAGCTGGCGAAGGTGGATAGCGGCGGTTTTCTTACCATTCGTCGTGGAAAGCCTGGTTCTGATGACGGTGGTGAAGATGAAGATGAAGACATGCAGGAGGATTGGGAAGAGTTCGAGTCGGAGGGCGAAGATGATGACGATCTAGACACGGCACAGAAAACCGTAGCTGCCGGGGCTCCATTTCTAGAGCAAGACTCGGAACATGAGAGTGAGTACTCGGCTACTTGGTTCCAGCCACAGAGCCAAGTTGCGAGGCTTAAAATCGGACACGGTCGTGAAGCAAAGAAGCTGTTGCAGAACTTGGGTTATGTCGACCCCCAGGAATACGGCAGCGAGGCCGATGAGGAGTCTGTCTCTTATCAAGAGCCAACCAAAGCGAAGGAGGATCTTGGAGATTCCGGTGCCGACCATCATGGAGTGGTTTCCTGCAACGCCATGGGGGCCACTGGTGTTGATCATGGCTCTAAGCAACTCTCAATGTCTCCAGTAGCACGCAATGATTCGCAGTATGGCCTTGGTACCTTTGGAACTTCGGGCAACAACAGTATCTTCGCGAATGACCTTGGTGGTCTCCAGTTTCCGAATGACGCTGCAGTGGCCGGTCCTAGTAACTATCAGGCCATAATGACTGCAGGTACTGATTCTTACCCGTTTAGTACCGTGTATCAAAGCCCAAGCGGTAATTCAACTAATCCTTATGCTTACCACGGATACGGTTTGAACGGATTTCAGCTTGGGTCAAGCTCTTTCAATGGTGGCCAGAATGCAAACAATTTCCCTGCAGGTTCCATGGGCTCGGGTCAGCCTGGGATTAAGAATGAGTCCCGTACTGGCCAAGGTTACCAGGCTTTCGGGGTGCCGCAGCAAGCCAATATCCCAACTACACGCGATTCATGGCTCTCAGCTTCAAACACCAACGTCCATCCAACTCCCAACGATGGGCCAATTGGCGGATTCGACGGCTATGCTCCGGGAGGTAACTCATACTTCGATTATCCGGCTGCACTGAACACTGGCGATAGTGGTCAAGATCCCTTGACAGAATTCACCGGACTCGATGGCATCGACAGCTTCATAGATGATTACCACTGGACTTTCCCAGAAGTTGGCGGTGGTGGACTATGAGTATGAGGAAGGCGAGATGGCCGAAATGGACAGGTGGTTTCAAGAAGCTTAATACGGGTATCTGAATTGGGTAAGCTTGGCTCTTTATTACCACAAAGCTGTCAACGTATGATGGCATCGGGTTAACCTATATTTAGGTTTGAGTCTCTGAGTCTATGGCCATGTGTACTTTGCTGGTAGCTAGCCTTGATGGATCTGCCCTGGTCTGTAGTGACTCGGTTCTGCCGGTTTACATTGCGGACCAGCGCGTGTCTGGAAGCCTGTGGACTCTTCTGGCGATCCAATGTTAAAGCCAGCAGCTTCTACTATCAGCATAGATATTCTAGAATGCAATCATGCTTATGCCTTGAGTCTTGACTGACATTCAACAGCTATTTTGTTGTTGCTCTCCTTCCGCATGTCGAGTGGTCCTTTGCTTTCCAGCTGCGGTTGCATCCCTTGCGCGTTCAATGACTGTGCGGACAACCCAGATTGGAGAGCGGTAAGTCATTGAAGATATATATCTAAGGAGTCAGAAGACCTTTGGTCGTTGTTGTATCCTGTATTAGGCAGCTCGAACTGGACTGATGATCTCCCAGCGTCATTATCGCTGCACTGTTGTCCTGATTGTGTTTCCTGATTCCAAGATGGGGCACAAGTGCTCTCTGTATAAGTGCTCGAAATTAAATCGAGGGCAGCCAAATGAAGGGTTTCTAAAGTCTTTGCTGTGAGTATTTCGGAGCGTAGGTGGTTGTTCCAAACAAACCTCTCTAACCATGCCTTCAGCGACCTTGGACACTGCAGAGGCTGTTGTTGTAAGACTTCTACAGGCTCTATAGCCAGGCCAACCTGCATAACATTCGACTTTACTTCTAATGGAAGAGTCAGTGAGAAGAAAGAAGATGTGAGGGAGGAAGGAGATGGTGACCTTTTAGAAGATGTTTTGGCTGCCAAGCGTGATTCATCAGACCTTCCTTATTCGCGAGCCTTCACCACGTATTCATTACCCATGCTCCTCTGTAATCTCTAGTGCTTTGTTTGTGAAGTGTTGTTTCGCGAGAATGTCCAGAGCACATAGGATGAACATCAAAATTCAACTTCTTTGGCCGATTTGATGAGCCACTATTAAAGTTGCTCCAGTTCTACGCTCTTCTTTCCATTTCTCTCATTGTTATGCAATCCCATATTAAACTGATCTAGTTGGACCCGGACTTTGTAAAAGAAATAACCAAACAGCAGCTATAAGCTTTTGAAATTTAGCCTCGCTTGATCAAGTTTGCTTCAAGACCATGAGATCCTCTCCATCTTCATCTCCGCTTCACCTTATAAAAGCCAATGGATACCCTTGAGAAGCTTTACCCCATTATCCAGTATATTCTATACTTTCCACCGATTGAGCAAGCCCTGTTATCAACACCCCACATGCTCCCCCGTAATACTTAGGATGTCTGGCATCCATCTGGCGTATGGTTCTTGAAAAGCATTCATCATGGATGTGTATTGGCTAAGTGAAGCTCTTCGATTGTCGTCAACGGATTAAGAGGGTATTATTTTCCATGAATTTGGGGGACACCGATTTTCGAGTTCATAATTGTTGGAACGTGGTCTGCTTTCCGGCAGGGGACGGGCTGGTGACCCATGTCCCCCATTCGGCTCCCAAGATGGACCTAGAAGGTGCGGGAGACGGGATCGTGGGCAAACATATATCCACCTTAGTAATAAAGATATGCGTTGTTATAAAGTATATGTAGAATCTTGCCAAGCCTTTTAAAAACCAGCGCTACTCGGGTAGACCCGGAACAAGACTTGATCTGGCTCATGACTAAGCAGCTGTTGCACTTATAGGTGGTGTTGCACTTCCGGGTATACCCGAGTAGCGGCACGCGCTTGTTCGGCCAATCCTCCTATCTCTCATTAACAGATGCTCCCTACGGATATAGACAGCTTCATATATCTATTGTGCCCAGCTTCTTTCAAGCATTGAATCAATGGGTACAACGTATTCACGTAATGGTGATGGATCGGTTGACTGTACGCGAACCAGAAGCCGAAAAGGCAGACCGCTGAAGCGTGTGATGTGCTACGTAGCCAGGATGTTCACCAACAGAAGTGTCGGAGTACCGACACACCAGGCTGTGTTCGCGGAGTTCAGAACGTTCTCTCAATCACAAGTCTCCCCATACAACTACGTTAAGCAACAATAACAGATGGCTCGCAAGGTGTTTCCGCCACCAACCACTTGCCCAGGAGGACCGGCTGTGCATCGGGGATTTTGCTGTTTCGGCCGCAAAGCTGAGCGCACCATGGGCACAAATAACACCCATCGATTTGGGGGAAGGTTCCGCGGTGGACTTAAAGATATGGTGGGGAAGGCTAGATTTAGACTCTCAAGAACGCCTTCATCCGCCGATGAAAAGGTATATTAGATTGACTTCTATTGCTTTGGTTTCGTGCAAGCTCGAGCTGACCAACACCTAGAAAACCCATGCGCGTGAGGTTATCATTGCGGAGGCTCTTATCGAGTCGGACCATGATGCCGAAATGGTCATTAAGGCCCAATTGAGGAATGGCATCGATGAGGTCACAGTCAAGGAAACTGGAGGGAAGCGTACATACGCTAATCCCGCCGGCCATGGATTCGAACAAAAGTTTCAGGAGATGAACAAAAGCTCGATGCCTTATTAGAGGGCTGTACCAAGCAGCAAAAGTTCAACGCCTCACTCACGGCCAAGAATACCAAGCAGGAGTCCTTCAACGCCTCACACTAATGGCCAAGAATATTGTGCAGGAGTCCATCAATGCTTCACTAATGGCCAAGAATACTGTGCAGGAGTCTGTGAACGCCTCCCTCAGCACCAGCGTTGCTCAATTAAAGATCTCCTCGAAAGCTGCCCAGTACATTCGATGGCGGATGTACGACGTCTATAAGCGTGGCATCAAAGGCATGGAGGAGGTCAGGGGATCGAGCGCGATACGAGCGGGAAATGCGTGGGCTCACAACGGCGATGCTTTAACAGATGCGGTTCTATTCCAACATGATACTGCGAGACAGGACCGTGCCATCTACCTAGAACTTTACGGGTGGCATTTCGAGAAGGTACTAGGCTATCGTAAGTACACAGACGAAGTCATGGACGGGAAGCTGATCCTGAGTATAGAGAATAAGCTCAACGACCATAATCTATTCACAGTCCTCAATGCGCACGCAAACATGCTTTTGCAGGGTAAGCCCGTGGCGAAGGCTCTCGATGCGGCTTTCAATACTTTCCTGTCAACAGTTGAGCGCTTTGACATGGAAGATTTTTACACGGGCTCGCCGGTGCACAAAGCCTATTACGCTTTCTGGAACGAATACCCCTCCCACAACAAATAGTTGGAGGCTCCAGCGGAACGGCTGGATGCGGTTCTGGTTATTCGAATTTGCACAACTGCAGAGGGAGCATGTCTGAGAATTATCTACAAGATAGTAGACCAGCATTTCTAAATTGGTGACCACGAACAAGTCAGCCTGTCAGCCTGTCTGCCCAAAAGGCTGAGGCACGTAAGAACTCACGGTTACCCGAAATCACCTTGGGCATTTTGACCAATTCAGACACATAGGCAAAACGCCATCAAGTCTTTTCCCACGGATTCGGTGGAGAATCGAATTTGAAGTTTGCCATGCCTTAGCAAGGACTGCCAGTCCAGTATGTGGAACGACAAACAAGAGTGATAGCCAGCACCTAAAAACATAGAATGATATAGCTGATTGCAGAAAACCAATAACAACATGACACAGAAACACAATCCCTATATTAAGTTTACTATCAAAATAATCTCTATTAAATAATGTCAACTCTGTTACTCAACGGAATTCCGGTTTGGGGAGGTGTAGAAGGCTGGAGAGGGTGAGGACGGATAGGGGACATCGTATGGAGCGAGGAATTAACGACGTAAGGCTGGACTGTGGATAATGCTGAGAATGCTGCTGTTTTCGAACGGCTTCTTACAAGGTCGCCTCCACCTGATGGACGGATGTTGATATCTCACAAGATGGCATTATGCACGAAATCGGCAAAGAAACATCGGTAAAGAAGGATTTTGTGGGATCTGCAGCTCACAGCCAAGTCAATCCAAGTTGATCAATGGCAGAGAAAACATTCCAAACTCACGTGTGGCGTATCCAGGATTGTTCAGAGTCTTCGATACTCCCTACCAATATTTGTGCATCAAGTCTTGAGAGCCTACATTACATCAACCCAAAGAAAAGAGTGGTGTACGCAGAGTTGCTTACATGGAGTAAGTCAAGCCCCCACCGTCTTCTATGTCTACGAATACAGCAGTTCAGTAATCTATACTGCATTTCGTCAAACTCCTGATTGGCTGCGCTAAGCACCTAAGATGTGTTTAGGAAAAGCCATCTTGACAACATCCATGGTCAGAATGTGATTACTGGATGCGGTCGGACTTCCCTTCTTGTTCTTGCCACAGATCAAGTCGATTGGCGGGCGCGTGCAAGATATATGCGGCGTTCTCCTCTCCCCTTAGCGGAATTGCTTATTGGTAGTGTCGCTTGTGATATATCAACGGACAAAGCGGGTCGCTAAAACATTCGACGAAAAGTCTACTCGCCGCCTCTATATACACGTCACTTTACCCGTCTTCAACGTTTCCGATCAATTCCAATACCTTGTCATTGAGAACCAACAAAGGATGTTTTCCGCCTTACTCTCCCATGTCCTACCCTTTTCTGTCCTCGTCACCCATTCATTAGCTCTTACGATCCCAGTAAACAATGCAGAATTGTCACTCACCCAGCCTTCAACCCACACTAACATGACTTCAAACCTGGCGCTCCCATTTGCCGCGCGGAACCTTTCAATTTCCGCCCGCCCAATCGTCCAGTGCGACGGGTCTCTCTATAAACGAGATCTGGTCAAGTCAAGCTGCGTCGATGCCATTAGCACAATTACGGACGATGCAGAGACCCTAACCTTTGGTGACCGCGGCTTTGGTAGTTATGACATCCCACTACCTCACAGATTCATAAGCTGTGAGCCCTTTTCCCATCCTCCTTCAACCCGATGAGAGATCTGCGCTCTGTGACCGCAGCGAGCCAGGCATCTTGCTTTGCATTGCAACGCTGACTCAATATCTCAGTCGACGGGCGTTGTTATTTCGATATAGTCAAGCAGCAGAGTGTCTCAGAGGTTTCGGCGAGCATGCGGGATCTCCGCAGGGCGGCTGTTATGTTGGTGCATGAGTGTCTAGGGGGCAGATCTCAATTAGGAGGGATTGCAGCCAACATAGGTAGTTCTAGTTGTTTTTTCTTTTCCAAATATCGATGGATCAGAAGCAGGACCGCGCATTGAAAGGCTCTGATTCAAAAGCTAATCCACGATACGACATCTAGGTAGTGGACGGTCCAAGTTAGGCCTAATTATGACCTCGTATGTTCCGAGCGTGCACTGCTCGGTAGAGGTAGGTGTATCGAGAATGAAACCCTGCACCGACATTGTTTCTTTCATGCCCGCTTCGAGCGAATACGAATCGTTCGGACCCCGTGAGCGATCTGGAGACGTCGTAAAGCTTCCTGATAGCTTTTACTCTGGTGAGAATGGTTTCCTCTGAGCGACATTCTCTGTGAATTGCTGATGGAAAGCTTATAGATGATCGGACTTGTAAATGCACATTGGATACAGATGGTGATCACGTGGATGCTTCCACTTGGGACGATATATGGCAAGCCGTGGTGGCTATCTATGGTATGTGCGGGAGGTTTGGGAAGACTGGCTTTGCTACCAACCTTGGTAAGTCGCCGTTCCAGCATTAGATTCTCGGATATGTGAATACTCACAAGCTTGATAGGCCTTGCCAGGAGCTTATCTATTACTATGGTAGCTCAGATAAGGTCAACATCGATAGCATAATGAGTGGATACCCTGCGTCTTCGAACTTCTCGTGGCAGGAGAGAATCCTAGCTCTTATCTCAAATAGAAATGCACATTGATATCAGTCAACCCTCAGAAAGATATCTCATGGAAGACAGCGAGCTTCCTCGAGGTCTGCTCGATTACAATATTTTATCAACAACACAAACACAGCTTCATTTCAGTAGCTTTCAATCTCTAGTGGCTGGCACAACACGACTAAGAATGCAACATCGATGTTCCAAATCACGATGATAGGCGGCAAACGTAGCTGCTTGACTCGTAGACTTATCCACGAAAGAGATGAAGAGCGGTCTCAAGGTTTCGGGTTGTTGGGAAAGTGGATGTGGCTCGGAGAGCCTAAATAGGGACACAGCTGTTCGTCCATCGTGAGCTTAAAATTATACCCAGCAAGAGTTGATTCCAATCATTCAATTAGACAGATAAATTGAATGTTTGTGCCCAAGCTGATCGCTCTCTGACATCCCAAGCTCATCGCTCTCTGGCAGCTTCGAGGCCAGTGTAGATCGCTGTGGACTGGTCTGAGCATAGCCGGGACTTACAATATGAGTTTCCCAATATAGCACAAATAAGAACTTGGTGTTGCAAGTAAGTCCAGCACTGGTCGAAAGGCTAGTTCGTACACTTTAAACCCTGTACATCCAGTAATCCGTTACCACAAACTGGTCAAATGTCTAAAAGCCTCGGACCCTAAATGTTCCAGTAACTTGATGCCGCTCAAGGCTTGCTTTTTTTCCACTGTCCGACTCTGGCCAAGTCCAATCTTTTCTATCTATTTTCCTTGATATTCTGACTACACTTGCATTGGCCAGGAGCTACTCGACAAATGTGTAGATAATGCGGCTTTTCTCATACATGTCACCAGCGCGCAGATATAATTGTCCCATAGAACACGCTAATGTTCAGTGGGATGGTTCTCGTCCATGCAAGCTTGTAGACGCTCTACCCAGCGGATTCAAGGATTTGACTACAGAACCACAACAGAGAATGAGACAACGAGCTATAGTGCAATCCTATCAATACATGACAGGTCTCAATCACGGATCATGCAAGCGTGAGTGGTACCTTAGAGCTGCCAGGCAGAAGGGGTTAGTCCGAGAAGTCTTGGCATTCTTGGTATTCTTGGCATAAGTGGACCGTGCTTTTCAGTAGACGCTAAGAAGTCGATGGAAATTTCTCATCCGGCCAAGTCGGTCCAGCTTCCTCACAACGACACTTTTAAACACTCTCAATAAATCGCTCTTCGTTCTGTGTATTTCCAAAGAACGCTTTTAGTCATGCAGCGCGCATTGACTTCAAGATTGCGGGCTACGGCTCTATCTACAGTATCTCCATACGCGAGCTCGCCTTCGCGCTTACGACCTACGGCTATCAATCTACAACAACTGAGATTTGCACACAAGGTGAGTACCTACCGTTTAAATACCTCTCGAAGTTTCGCATTCTTCTTCGCGGAAAGGTCACCGCCGCTTGTCCAATTGGTCTGACCCTCACTCTCAGGACCTGAAGTTTGGCGTTGATGCGAGAGCCTCTTTGCTGAAGGGTGTGGACACGCTCTCGAGAGCAGTTGCGACTACACTCGGCCCCAAAGGACGCAATGTTCTGATTGAATCTAGCTATGGATCTCCAAAAATCACAAAAGGTAAGGCCTGTGCCTGGCTGGCGCATCCTTGTATCAGACGCTGATGGGATATTAGACGGTGTCACTGTTGCCAAAGCCATAACTCTGCAGGACAAGTTTGAGAACCTCGGTGCCCGCCTGCTCCAAGATGTAGCATCCAAGACCAATGAGGCTGCCGGAGACGGCACCACAACCGCCACTGTCCTCGCTCGTGCTATCTTCTCAGAAACCGTCAAGAACGTCGCTGCTGGATGTAATCCTATGGACCTTCGTAGGGGTACACAGGCGGCTGTCGATGCTGTGGTTCAATACCTTCAGAAGAACAAGAAGGACATCACCACTGGTGAAGAAATTGCTCAAGTAGCGACGATCAGCGCCAACGGAGATACACACGTGGGCAAATTGATCTCGAATGCTATGGAGAAGGTTGGCAAGGAAGGTGTCATCACGGTCAAGGAGGGCAAGACCATTGAAGATGAACTGGAGGTGACCGAGGGCATGCGGTTCGATCGAGGCTTTACCTCACCCTATTTCATTACAGACACCAAATCGCAGAAGATCGAGTTCGAAAAGCCCCTGATCCTGTTGTCTGAGAAGAAGATCTCCGCTGTCCAGGATATCATTCCCGCATTGGAAACCTCGACCCAGCTACGCCGTCCACTGGTCATCATCGCTGAGGACATCGAAGGGGAAGCGTTGGCAGTCTGCATTTTGAATAAGCTCCGCGGCCAGCTTCAAGTAGCGGCAGTCAAAGCTCCTGGCTTCGGCGATAACCGTAAATCCATACTTGGCGATATTGCCATTCTCACCAACGGTACCGTCTTTACCGATGAGTTAGACATCAAGCTGGACAAGGCTACACCAGAGATGCTAGGGTCAACCGGGTCGATCACGATCACGAAGGAGGACACTATCGTACTGAATGGCGAGGGCAGCAAAGACTCGATCAATCAGCGATGTGAACAGATCCGTGGGGTCATGAACGACCCTTCAACATCAGACTACGAGAAGGAGAAATTGCAAGAGCGTTTAGCCAAGCTCTCTGGTGGCGTTGCGGTCATCAAAGTTGGAGGCTCCTCAGAAATCGAAGTTAGCGAGAAGAAGGATCGCGTCGTCGATGCCCTCAACGCGACTCGTGCAGCCGTCGAGGAAGGCATACTGCCAGGCGGTGGTACAGCTCTTCTCAAGGCTGCGGTCAACGCACTTGGCGACGTCAAGCCGGCCAATTTCGACCAGCAGCTTGGTGTCAGCATTGTCAGAAATGCCATCACTCGGCCCGCAAAAACAATCGTCGAGAACGCTGGCAGTGAGGGCAGCGTTGTTGTTGGCAAGCTTTCAGATCAATACGGCTCAGACTTCAACAAGGGATACGATAGCGCCACTGGACAGTACGTTGACATGATCGCATCTGGAATCCTCGATCCCTTCAAGGTCGTACGGACTGCGCTCGTCGACGCAAGCGGCGTTGCATCACTACTCGGTACTACTGAAGTTGCAATTGCTGAAGCCCCCGAAGAGAAGGGTCCACCAGCTGGCGGCATGGGAGGAGGCATGGGAGGAGGCATGGGTGGCATGGGCGGAGGTGGCATGTTCTAAGTTCTTTCCCATCGGCCCCCATCTTCCAGCATTGCTACGAGCGTTATCTAAGGGCTTTTCTACCCGGCTTGGGTCTCTCCACTCTTGCCAGTTGGCATTGATTGTGTTATTAGCGTTGCAAAAGCGATTTCCGATGTTGTACAACAAGGCGTGTACAAAGCTGGTAGAATAGATCGTAATCAAAAGGTTCAAAAACTCAATTTGAGTCCCATTGACTGAGCTATATCATGTTCTACCTCTCAACCCGCCCTGAGTGCCAATTCTGGCTGTGCGCTTCTGCCTTGCAAAGCCGCGACGACAGAAAGGCGCTACCAACGAGGATCAACCCCCACCAGACGAGCGCTATCCTCGAAAACCCCTCTATCAAAACAATTATTTCTCCAAGAACGACTTCATCACTCCTCTGACACGACCCTTCGTACCTCACAATCGACATCCCAACATTCAGGTATGAGCTCTGCCTCCAGCATCCATTGTCTCCCGAGGCTGTGACTCTGGTCGCATGCGCCGCCCCAGTCCTCATGTCGCTGTTTACACATCGAATCTAGGCAGCGCTAACATGTATCCAAGAGCGACAGATCCTCAATCCGATTTCTCGTCATCCGCGGATTTCGTTGATACCTAGCCACCATGGTCAGTGCCCTCCCCCATACCTCGACTTGCACGTGAGACCTTTGCTAACGAGCCTCGACATAGAGCAAATCTGGGTTCGTACCAACCGCTACACTCTTCTCTATGAGTGCTTGTCCGAAAGAAACATAGCTAGAGCTAACGTCCACCTCTACCCCGTAGGGTAGCCATAACACCGGACTGCGTCAGCAAATACAACGAGCTCAAGCTCGGCAAAGCGATCAAATACATCATCTACAAGCTTTCGGATGACTACAAGGAGATTGTCGTCGAGGACTATTCGTCAGACAAGGACTGGGAAACGTTCCGGGAGAAGCTGTTGAACGCAAAGGCCAGCTACAAAGGCAAAGAGGGCAAAGGGCCACGGTATGCGGTGTACGACTTCCAATGGGAATTGGCCAGCGGAGAGGGGACAAGGTGATTGACCCTACTAAATAGCATCGAAACAAGATAGAAGACGCTGACGAATGTTACAGAAACAAGATTGTATTCATCTCATGGTCTCCTGATGAGGGGACACTAGTTTTCGTACGCTTCCTACACCCCTTTTATATCCGGCCCTGATGCTGACTGTGCTCTTCCAGCCAAGAATGACCTACGCCTCGTCGAAGGAGGCCTTGAAGAACGCACTCCCTGGTCTGGGCCCCGAAATACAAGCCAACGGAGAAGATGCGGTCGAGTACCAGACCATCCTGAAAGATGTGAGCAAAGGTGCCCGCTAGAGTGGACTAGAGCAGAGAGAAGCGCTTGTACGACAACGAGTACGGAGACTCATGGCAGAATGGATTGATGAAGGCAGCACCACATAGAATCATGACCTGCTACACCTGCACATCTGCGTGCTTGCAATCGCATAATCTGCATCCGCAATCTAAAACCGCCGACACGCACTGAGGGAGCCACTATTCGATTCAACCATATCCACCTTTACAGATCTTCTGGCTGCAGACTACCCTGCCACGTCGACAAAACCCCTCTACTTACTCCACCCCTTCATCCCCATCCCTCCCCACTTCCACCCTCCTCCCCCACTCTTCCCCTTATAGCTCCCCCGAAACACCCCCACCAGCTCCTCCGCCTTCCCCTCATCCCCCATCCTC
>JAABUS010003205.1_pt1 | contig 27412 bp, 16 predicted proteins | sample 5560161 | NCBI WGS metagenome assembly JAABUS01 (sample SAMN10711885, study PRJNA513376) | rock metagenome | isolation source: Antarctica rocks | place: Antarctica: Victoria Land, Trio Nunatak nord | collected 2016-01-04
AAAAGGGAGGGGAGTGGGAAGGAGGACGACGGGGGGGGGGTTGGATGGGGAGTCGTTGGAGGGGATACGTACGGGAATAAGGCAGAAGTCGGCGACGCAGTTCTCGGGCGTTGAGAGGGTGGAGGGGTCGGGGATTGGGGGCGCCATGGTGGGGGTTTGAGGGGGAGGTTGGGAGCGCAGTTGAGGGAGGCTTTGGGGGGTTGGTTGAGGAAGGTTTTCGGGACTGGTTGGGGGGTCTCTCTGTTCTTTTGCTTGAAGGGAGTTGTTGGATGGGAGGGTTTGGCATATATCTGGATTCTAGGGTTGTTTGGGATTTCTAGGTTTTAGAGGAGCTTTATGCCTCCGCTCCAGCAAACCAATGGAGATGCTTTCCTGTAGTATCACCTCCCCTTCGATATTTTGTAAAGAGGAACGGAATGACGGTGGCTTTGGCACAAGATCCCAGAGGTTTTACTGTCTCCAAAAGCTGCCCATGAAATATTGCATCACCTCGACAGGTCCCACTTCGTATCAGATTCTATTAAGCTATGAACTGTGCGTTCTTCGGGCTATTCTTTCAGGCGCTTTGACTGGGTGATCCAAGTACATTGATGATCTCCCTCTTGAGCTGCGGATCTTCACTGGTTGATAATTTCGTCGTCATTCCGTCAAACCACTTTTCGATCCATGCCAGGCAAGAGGTGAACCGCTTCCTGCCGGCACCGGGATATATGCTGAATCCAGCAAGCAAGCCCACGGTAGGTACAACCTCAAGGGAAAGTGTGAACAGTCTCTCTGCTCAAGACTGCTTTGAATCTTGCTTTGCTTCATTATATTCTACACATCCTGCGGGACACTCGACCAAACCGCCTTGGCTGCTGAATTTGGCACTCATGCCAGCCTTCTCATTCGATCACTGAAAGCTTTGTCTTTCCTGTCAATGGTAGGGTTGAGGCCACAAGCGGTTGGAACGATTTTTGCTGTCCTGCTATGAAACCCGTAGGGATTTGGACCAGAGATCCGGCGGTCAAAGAATTATCCAGTCTTCGATGGCCAGATGCTTCGAAAGGAGGTAAGGCGTTGGCTATGGGCAAGATTTTGTTTCCGTTTGGCTTTTCTGCCTCGCAAGGGTGGCCAATAAGGCTAGAGCATCTTCTCCTGAATGAGCGATACTCCGTCATATGGTTCGTTGACCTCGATCTCGTTCCCGACCTTTATGATGGCCTCCCGCACTGATGGAAAAGTGTCTACGCTGCTCTGCGCAAAGGAAGGAGGCGCGAAAAGGTCCCCTAGTCCTAGGTGTGGAGGCGCTTCTAGAGTCCTTTCAAGATATTCCAAGGTTCTATCTTCGCTTACTACAAATGTGAGCGCATGAAAAAGGGGTGCTGCCAGTCCGTGACGCTCAGTGTAAACACCCGTGATGTTGCGGAGTTTATTGGCGGCTCCTACGGCTTTGCACTTCAGAAACTCGCGGGACTCTTCAATTAGCACCGGCGCCCAAGACTCGGGAATATCTGACCATGTCCGTGCAGACACAGGACGCGCATCTTTTTCTGCAAGACCAGTGTCAGCATAATCCAAAACGCGGAGTCAATGTCCGAGCCGGCAGATGAAGGGGATCAGGTCTCGTGGCATAAGCTACAATACTCGATTGATGTACCCTTATCTAACGCTAGAGCTGAAATTGAGTGGGTTGAGGTAAGTTCGGAAATAATGTAATCAACTGAAAGGACCTAGACAGCATAACTCTAGGGCCAAACACCCGCAATATTATGGGTAACTACCACAAAAGAAAGTGGCATTCCACAAGCGAGGTCGTCTGGTTTGTGTGGTCTCACCTCGAGCGCTCCTAGCAGTTCACAGAATTCCAGAGAAAAATTCGGGTCTAGCCACTTCGCTTGTTATTTCATTCTTGAAGGTCCTGAGTTCGAATTAGGCCGCGGTCCTTGGAGGTCCTGTTCTTTTTATCCAGCATAGCATGTTTCTTTCGTCTCAGTATTGATGAACTGGAGCACGTGACCGACGCGTCACACCAACATTTGTTTTGCCAATCACACTCAGTTACTTGCATACAAGGACACAGATATAGCATATGACCTTGGCATCGAGTGCTCTGGAATTTGTTACTAAAGGTGGTAGGCTGGTGGGACATGTAAAGCCAATTCAGTGGATTGTTGCCATGGCTCCTGTGAGTTTCTGAAGAGTGTCAGAGAGCCATGTGAACATTGGTCCAGAGACCATGAGCATTTCTGTCGTGGCTTCTGTTCTGGTCGATTTTGGAATCTCTTGTTAAGCACTTTACGATGCAGGCCGATCTCTGGCTGGGAAGTCAATATCAACACACCTCTCCCAGGTAATGGATTTGGGAAGGCATATATTGAGCTAACAAAAGAGAGTGGGCCCTAGGTATTCGTCACTTTGGGCCTCCGCCAAAAAAGCTCCTTTATGGAAAAGACTTACGACTTACCAGGAAGCCACATCTTCAAGGTCTTCGAATCGAAGATCATAACGCTCATGGGAGGGAGAGGCGTTGAAGTCATTTTCGATGCGCACACAGAGTCTTCGCTATGCATGGGCTTGAGACGCATTGCAATGTTCGGTCGATTCATTGAAGCTGGGAGAAAGAATGATTTAGAGTTGAGACGGTTGGTGTGGCTTCTTCCACCGAAAAAGGGGTGAGCTACAGTCCCGTCACATTTAACCTAATGTAAAACCATCTCCTTGAGGTGCTTGTAGGTCTCTGTCGAAGAACTGCCGAATCAAGATCTTTATCAAGTCAGATGTCGAGGACGCTTCAAGACATATGCAGAGCGGTGATTACATAGGAAGATCATATCGACTGCAGATCGGGACTGTCTGGTGCAGGTAGTCTTACAGCAATGCTCAAAGAGGAAAACCGCAAAGAGACATCCGCAGGCAGTACCCAAGCCATAGACAGGCTGTCACATACGTGCAGATTCGTCTCATCTCCTCCTCGGCGGATCGGGAGGCATCGAGTAAGCCTTCGCCAGCGAGATGTTAGGAAAGCTGGACGCGAAGAATCTCATACTACCCTCACGACCCGGTCTTGACGCTAGAGGAGCGCAAGAGACAGTAACGACCCTGCAGCAAGCCGGCGCAGTGATCGAAGTTATACACTGTGACGTCTCTGACTTGCAGACCCTTACAGCCAGCGTTGACGGATGTACTTCATCAATGGCCCCTATCCGAGGAGTATTTTAGGCAGCCGGTCCATAGTTTTGCAGATAAATGACTAAATAGCATTTCGCAGTCATTCTAATGCTGGCATCTACTAACACAAATGCCCTAGGATGCTGTGTTCTCACCTATGATACTTGATAGTCATTCTGGCGCCCTAGATTCGAAGTTCCGCAGTAGACGAAATCTTCACAGGGAGTTAGGCTTGACTTCTCAATCATGCTCTCTTCCATCGCCGGCATCATGGGCAATTCCTCGTGACTCGATCACGCAGCTCGGAACACCTTCAAAGACGCCCCAGCTCATCATCGCGTCCCTCAAGGTCTTCCTGCTTTCGCCATCGATGGCGGCATCGTCATTGATGCAGGCTAATTCGCCAGCAACCACACCAAGGTCGGCAGTGGCATCTCAGCTGCAGTCAAGGAGATCACCACCAAGGATCTCAGCGCGCTCACCGAGCACCACGTCACGGCCTGGCTGGACCGTGAACGCAGCGGCATTGTCGTCGCGCCTCAGGTCTCCATCGGCATCGGCGAGGTCCCATCGTAGGGTGCGCGCTTCTTGCACGTCAGAGTCAGCCAATCACGAGCGTGGGCGCGGCAAGAGGTGCAAGGCGAGCAGGAGTCCTTGCAGGAGCAGATGGCCGAGGCGTGGAAAGACGCCTCGTAGCTCACGCAGGTCATCTTGGAAGCGTTCTGCCAAAAGGTGTCCAAAGGTTTGTCGTTGCTGTAAAAGGTACACAAGGACGACTCGGTCCCGGCGCATGAGGTGGATAGCTTGGATGCGATAAAGGAGGTGGCAAGATATGTTGAATGGGAGAAGGTGAGGCAGGCCTGACTGCTTACTGTTGAAGGAACCATTTTGACAGCCGCCGAGAGGACACTAAGACGAGGGGCTGACCGCACGCCGAGACTCGGATCTGACTCTCGTTCGTCCCCACGGCATCTAGAACATTGTTGCTTTTTATTCGATGAAGCGGCAGGATGCAACTTCCAGCTGGCAAACACAGCAGATGTTCCCTGGCGCTATAACAAAACAATTTGAGATAATGACGAGGGACCGATCGACCAGTGACAAGGCATTGCGAAAGAGTCAAACATCCGAAGCGTATCGTCTAGTTTGTTGCGAAATCCAGAGAGGGACTTGTTGAAGAGATCAATAGATCAAGGAATTACAACACTTTGCCTTGCCCCTTTGCTCAACCTTACACGGCGACTAACCCTAATCAATGACCCTTGAAACTGCCTTTCGCGGCTTTGTCGCGTTGAGGCCGCTCCAACCCAACTTCCCACACAATGGAACGCGTTTTCTATCGCTAGCAAAACCCCCAAGGACGGTGAAAGAAATTTCGCAATTAATAAGTCATGCTACTGTGTAAGATATAAGGGCTTTGTGTGGGCAAAAGTAGGGGAAGACACCTGCTTGATCCTGATTCTGCGGCATCCACCTTTCACGATTTCTCTTCACCTTATTTTCTCGTGGTCGTTCACTGGTGAGGGTCTACCATCTACATCCCACGCATCGTCGAGCAAGCCAGATTTGTTGTACTATAAGGACGATCATGGACCCGGCAGGTATCTTCATTCTGGAGCCGATCTCTGGCTTACATCTAGAGTATCTCGCCGAAGGTGCAGCAAACATCATCTACAAACCTCTCAACCCTCCGGAAAGTCCTACTACAGAAGCCGACCTAGGATTCATTCCGGATGGCAGCACTCCGACACCCCCACCCACAGATCTTCAACCTTTGATGATAGACCCACGCCTGGATGGTAAACTCATTCGACTTCGTAAGGATCTGTCGACTGTATTGCCCGTCAGGACTTCATGGGACCACTTCCAAAATGTCGTGTCACCATTGTTTCTCGATAGTCAGCTAGTGTCTCAGACATTGTTCAAGATCTCGCCACTAGTCATCAAGGATCTCAATGTAGAGCTTCGCCAGAAGGAAAGTCATGGCCAAAGGCCGAGCAAAAGAAACGGGACTTATCTAGCGGAAGATGAGAGCTATGGATCATTGGTTTCCGATATGTCCTCGAACGAATCGAGCGTGAGCCTTGAGTTCAAGCCTAAGTGGCTGGTACAGTCGCCATCTGCTCCTTCGGAGAGCAAGCGCTGTAGGACCTGCGCGTTGCAGGCTATGAGACTGGCTGCGCTTAAAGACGATCATGGAGCAGAAGATGGAAGAAGTGGCTTTTGCCCATTGAGGCTTGCTTCTAGCGATAGACCACAGGTGGTTGTGGCTGTCGACCAGATACTGGCTTCGCCTAAACTTTTAGCATTTCGAGATGAACGTCTGAGAGAACTTATCGTGGATTGGATACTGAACGCCTCGCTCTTACAGCGTTTGAAGCAGCTCCAGGTGGAGCTTGATCCGGTTGGTACTCTCGAAGCTGATTTGGCGACTCAAGACATTTTGACAGCGATGACATTGCGTGACTGTACTGTGTTCCTTAGGGTAAGAGCATGTCTTTTTCTTATATGTCAAGGTTTGGGGTTGACACCAGTGGATGCAGATTCCGCTTTCTGGGGCAAGTGAGATTGAAGCCCGACTTGGAGATCTGGATCTCAAGGATTCAAAAGGCGAGAAGGCATTGTACTGGAAACGTACCGAGAGACAACTAATTGATGAAGGATGGTATACCTGTACAGAGAAAGATAACCAAACTCACGAGGGCGAGTGCTTCATCTCGTGTCCCATGTAAGGACGAGGTTGCTCGTTCATCATTGTTTACCAAACCTCCGAAGTCACAGAATGCAAATATGGCTTCACAAAATCTAGCTTAGCAAAGGACGAGCCGACGTCTTTTGACTTGCGCGGGTATCAGTCAATCGCGGCGAGCTGCATACGGGATCCTCCGTCTGCATGTAGGGTTATTGGACATGAATGATTCGCCGATTAATCGTCTAGTGCTGCCTCAACGGATCACCACTATCACAGGCTGTCTTGTCGCGGCATGTCCACAAGACCGCCCCGCTTTCTTACTGCAACTTCTACGCCATCACTGCAACCCTGGCGCCATCTCAATAGGTCTACAGTGCTTCGCGCAGTATTTGACGTATCATGCAAGCATTAGCAGCGATACTACATTTTGAGATGTGGGGGACCGGATCGCACCGGTCATGGTCGTCGTGAATTCCTATAAGAGGAACTCGCGCCGGGGTCCATGATGGATCGCGAGGCCGAAAGCGAATCTGCGAGTCTGCTAGTCAGTATGTATACCGAAGCGGACGAGAAAGCTGGTGACGAGACCAAGCCTAGCCGGGGTCTGGATACTGCTTCGGACTCTATGGTCTCGGACATCGATAAAGATGATGTCTATTCGTTGTCAGAGCAGAAGGCCATCATCCACCGCATTGATCGGAGGCTCGTCGTAACATGCGGACTTATATACTGTTTCTCGCTCATCGACCGTGGCAACCTCGGTAATGCTTCCATAGCAGGGTGAGCTCACTATGTTGAGAACAAGTACCAGCTTCTTTGCTCATCCACACTTTCTATCCAGCATGACGAAGAACTTGCATTTGAATGTTGGGTACCGATACGTACGTATGAAGAAGGAAAAGCGTATATCTTCAACTCGAATAGGTTTTGGCTGACCTGGCGTTGCCCGACCGCAGTCGATCGTAGTCCTGGTTTTCTTTCCAACCTACGTTATCTTCCAGCCTCTTGCGACTGTGTTGACTCGAAAGCTGGGTCCTCGAAAGTTCCTAGCGGCGATCGCTCTCTTCTGGGGCGCGACGGAGATAGTAAGCCCTTTCCCCTGCGCAGAGCCGTTTAACGAGTGACTGATCTTGACCAGGGATTCGGTTTTGTACATACGTGGACCACAATGCTCGGACTTCGGGTCGTCCTAGGTGTTCTTGAAGCCGGCCTTTATCCAAGTATCGTCTACCTGCTAGCTACTTGGTACTCCCGTTGTAAGTAGCCTATGGTGACGAGTGTTAGCTTTCCATAGCAGGCTGACCAAATTACACAGATGATGTTGGTAAGCGATACGCAGCTTTCTACGTGATCGGCTGCCTTGCATCTGCGTTTGGAGGTATCCTAGCCTATGGTCTCATGCAGATGAACGGTCTTGCCGGCAAAGCAGGTTGGCGGTGGATCTTTATCATCGAAGGCATCGTAAGCTTTCTTGGTCGAAATCCATGCTGGCCGCAAGCAATTGGATTGCTGATACACGCTGATTTCTTCAAAGATTACATGTGTGGTCGCCTTCTTCGCTTACTTCTTGCTTGTCGACTTCCCTGAAAAAGCTCATCAGTCATGGAAATTCCTCAACTATGAGGAGTGCCAATTCGTTTTACGGCGGGTCAACAAAGACCGAGGCGATGCATTGCCGGAGCAATTCACCTTGAAGAGGTTCTTGCGACCTGCTCTTGACTTCAAGCTTTGGGCTTTCGCATTCATTTCATTGTAAGATCTTCAACTCTAGCCTCATCATTATAGCAATGGGCGAAGATAAGATTACCTGCTGATGATCTTCTACAAAGCCTTATCATAACGGTCACCACGTCTATCTCAGTCTTCCTGCCTATAATTTTGAAGAATGGCTTGGGTTTTAGTGAGCATCTTCCCAAACTCCATGTCTTGTCTAGGAACGGACACGCTGACCTCGAACTATCAAAGGCGTTAGTGCCTCTCAGTGTCTCGTTGCGCCTCCGGTACGTTGCTTCCTTATGCGATCAATAGCTTTTCTCATCTCTTAAGTCAAGACCGACACTCTCCGACATTGCTGTCATCCCCAACGACGTTTCATTACTGGATCGTTCCCTAGATATTAAACCTCCCGTTCTAGCCAGCTAATATACGAGCTCTCAGTACGCCCTCGCCGTCCTCCTCATGATCCTTTCCGCCTACCTCGGCGACAAATACCATGTCCGTGGCCCGATCCTGATCGCCAACTCCATCATCGCTCTTATCGGCCTCCCCATCATGGGCTTCGCCTCCTCCAGCGGCGCTCGCTACTTCGGCGTCTTCCTCGTCACCGCCGGCACGAACGCAAACATCCCCACCGCGCTGGCATATCAAGCGAACAACGTCCGCGGCCAGTGGAAGCGCGCGCTGTGCAGTGCGATGTTCGTGGCTTTTGGGGGGATCGGTGGGATCAGTGGAGGGACGATCTTTAGGGCGCAGGATGCACCGAGATACGTGCCTGGGATCAGTGCGGCTATTGTGTGAGCGAGATTCTTTGCTGCAAAGTTAGAGGCTGTTGCTGACGATATGTTTGATGGGTCGTAGGTGCAATTGCTTGGTTATTGTGTTTGTGCTGGCGCTCAGTGGATGGTTCGTCCACGCCAATCGGCAAGCGGACAAGGGGAGGAGGGTAATTGAGGGATCGGAGACTTTCAGGTATACCATCTGATAGAGTCTGAGAAGATCCTGAAGTCACATGTGATACGAGAGGTTCTTCAATAGTGCACCGTGCCGGCGCATGGGATCAACAAGAGTCCTCGGCAAGACTTTGCTTTCATAGCTTCAAGGCCTACCAAACTGCAAACGAGGGTCGAATTGGTGGTGACTGTCGCTGTCCATCGATCATAAGAACGTATTTCGAGGATTGGCGGCGTGTGTTTGTGATACGGCTTCCATGTGGACAGTAAGCGTAATCAAATGATGAAGCCGTGACAAGACTCGTCCATAAGTAAGGTGGCTGCTGGCACAATATATTCGTTTTGCTGCAGGAATTTCCTCGCGTGTTGCAGCCGTGCATTGTTCAGCACTAACCGGGCCCCGGATTTCTAGGGACCTTGATCCAGTAAGAAGAATCCTTCCAAGGGTTCCCTCTCTCTTCAGCTATAAACCTTCCCTAATAGTTCACTCCATCTACTTTCAGTCTTTGCGTTCTCCCATGATTTACAAGCATTGAGTCTTCCACTTCACACCAGCGCATAGGAATACTCAGCTACATACACAGAGGAAAGTCATACTGGCACTCAGGGATGGCGTCTTTCGCGTCATTTACGAATCTCTGTGTCAGGACCGTCTTGGAAGTGGTCGACACGATGATGGTATGCGATGAAAGACTGACTCGAGGTAGATAGCTGATCTTGCGGTTACTCGTAGCCCCCTTCCTCCGACAGCCCGAAATCCCCTGTCCCATGTTGCTCTTCATTTTCCGACAATGGCTTGGAATCCGAGCGCCGCCTACCAGTGGAGACGGTTTCGTATATGCCTTGAAACTCCACATTGAATCGATTGATAAACAACTTTTCAATGAGATTGTCTCGAGGCAGCAGCCATCCGTCAGTTCTTTTGCCGTGGGAAGCGCGCACGACGAACTTCAACCGCTTTGAGGTTGAGCTATGTGCTTGATTTGCGAGATCCAACCAAAGGCTACACCAATAGCAACTGCTCTTAGAAACGCCGATCTCAATTGTCCCACCGAAGCTTAAGTCCAGAAAATGGACGGCAAGCGTCAGCTCAGCGTGTTGGCAATGATCGATTACTCTAAGACCATGAGGTCCTTCGTGCGCCGCTGGAAACTCCGCTTTGACTTGTTCTTCGAAGCTGTTGATTTTTTGGACCGCGGGCTGATGGCGGACCCCCGTATTGAGAGCATCTACTGCTCTGCTATAGACAACAAGTCCTTTTGGCTGTTGCTTTGCGAATATCTACAATTGGTTAGCTCTCGTATAATGGTTTCTCTATGCCTAGGTTGACACTAACCTGCTTGAATAGTATGTCTTTATATCCTTTTGCCAACAAATATCGCACATCGTGCTGGAAGCGGCAAACTGTCAGAAAGTAGTCTGACAACTTTCGAAACTTGTCATTGTGATATCGATTAACGAGATCGCCAATTTTGTGTTGCTGAGTGCATAGCTCGTAGGCGTGACTGATAATTTTAACAAGATTGGGCGTTGACGTTTGTTGGCCAACCCGAGCGATTCCTCTCAGCAAATTATCCAAGAATTCATACAGATGACGATTGGCCTGGAGGATCTTTCGTTGCTTGAGCTGTTGTTCCAATTCGTGGTATTTGGTGGCGCTTGTGTCTAGCTTCAGGAGATTCTGTACTTCAAGCTTCTGTGATTGTCGACTAAGTCCATGTTCCTTGGCGAGCTTCTGACATCTCGAAATGACTTTCGCTTTTGTGTAATCGATCACCGGTGTCAAAACTTCGAGAGGTTTTGTCTGTGCTTTCGCATGTTGGAGCAATCGATTCATGTAGTCGGTCTCGGCCTCGACAGCCATACCATCATTTCTCGCCCAGAGAATCGTGAAGCATGAAGGGTCAAATCTGAAAGATGTTGCGACAACCTCTTTTTTGGGCTTACGGATTAACAGAAGAGCTATTCCATCCAACAAACTAATGTGCTTGATGACTGGGCTTTTCGACTCGTAGGAGAGCGCCGCATAGTTTACGCTCCTTTGTTGAATGGCGGCGTGGAAATCAATCAGTGAGAGCGCGTGTATCTGGTTGGCCAGTAGCTGTTCCTCGTTCATAGGCTCCGAAGATGGTGATGGGTCAGCCATGCTGAAGGATCAGAAATTAGGACCTCGGCGCTTGGGATGCCCTGCTGAAGAGCCTCGAAGACAAAGGAACGTCAGGAATGTGTTCAACGTCAAATTTGATAAGTTTATCTGGTGATGTTGAGGCTCCTGGATTAACACCAACTGTGGCAGCGACAGGTTTACTCCGGACAGTCTGGTTTCCTATATCCGGCAATCTGATTAGCCACATTACCCCTTATTGCGCAACCCACCTAGTAGGCACTATACCTAATAAGGAACACCTCGTCGCCATTATCGACAATTGTGTATAAAGTAATCTCACTAACGATGTTTCTAAATTTTTTTTGAATTTAGTGTATAGTCGACATCTTTGTCGACTAGATGCATTGATAATATTTTATTCTTTATCTTCTCTTTTTTACATCTATATCTTTATCTATTATTAATATTACTATTATCGTCTTTATTAGTCTACATGCATCGTCGATATACAATTTAACTTAGTATAGCTAATATTATTGTCGATCTCGAAAACAACAATTAGAGTATTGTTATTATTTATCTTTTTAGTATTACAAGTCTTCTTGTTATATCTAGTATAGTCGATTCTTAGTTTGTCTTTCAATTTTTATATTGTTGTTAATAATAACTATGCAAAAGCTTTGATTAAAGTTGTAGTTTTGCAAATATTGCAAATCAATCTTTTTGTTGTTAATTATCTTGTGCTAATGCGAAGAAGCAAGATGCGTCGCTTAAGTAAATTACAGCTTTTGTCTTGCGCTTTGCAAGAATCGAAGTAAACTCTATATTTATAACAAACTAGAAGAAGATAATTGACAATATAATTAAATTAGATGCTAATTTAGTAAAGCTAAGTAAAAAAGAGTGCAAATAGCAAGAAATTTTTAAAATATTGTTACAAGCTTATCAAAGCTATACCAGTAATTTAGATTCTACGTCTTTGGGCGAATCTGCTATTATATTTGACACGCTCGAGAAACAAGTATTCTGAGCATAATATTTAACATGCTCAACAATTAAGTATTGTAAACAATTATATTTGCTATATTCGATAAGCAAGCAAAACAAGCAATTAATATTTTCTTAATATATAAAAACTACAACACAACTCTTTTATAGATTGTGTTTAACTTATTATAGATTTTTACTTATTGTTATTCTGATTTATATCAAATCTCTTTTAAGATTTATTGAATATAAAAACTGTTTATAGCTGCAAACTCTTGTTATCAAATAATTGTTTGTATTGTCTAAAGATATCTATAGATTTTTTTAAAAATATAATTTATTCTAATATATTTGTAAAAAATATCAACGTAATACTTTAAATATTCTAAAAATAGCTATATTAGATTAACGTATCTCTATCTTAAATACTAGTTTATTAGTACTATATCGATTATCGATTATAGAAAACAACAAGATCAAAATTAATAAACTTGATATCTACTATAAAAATTGTATTAATCTAAAAAACTAATTTATATAGATAAATATCTATTTTGTTTTCTATTTTGTTTTAGTAAATCAGAAAACAATTTTTGTATTAATATTTTTTAGAAAGAAAGTTTAGCACTGATTTAAATTAAATTTACAAAAATATTTAAAAAATAATAGCAAAAATTCTTATATAATATTTATAGACTTCAATAATTTCAAAAAAGAGTTTCGAAGAATTTTTGAAATATTTAACAAAAAATAAATTGCAAAAAAAGTAATTTAATATCTAATTTAACAAATTTCTGCAACAGACTACGCAGCTAGATTTCAAAAATATATTAATCTAATTAAATAAAACAATATTGTATTTATAACAATATTTCGACAAGATTTTAAGAACAATTTAAAAAATAAAACTATATATAACAAAAAAACTCTTAACAATATATTTAATCTTATTAAAGTAATTATCGATTTTAACAATAAACTATATAAAAAAACTATAAAAAAAAGATACAATTAATTTCGAGAAAAAACAAAAATCTTCTTTAAATTAGCAATTAAATATTAGCAAAAAAAAAATTGTTTTAATTAAAAATATAGTAATTTTAATTATTGTAAATTTGTATTTATAGAATTGAATTTTATTTAACAATATAAAAAAAATTCTAGAAAAAAGCAAGATAATAAATTTTAGAAAATATACTATTTATATAGCAAATCAAACTATTTTGCAAAAAATTGTCGATTATAAAATTTAATAAATTGTCGACAAATTAATACTATATTAAAAAAGATATTTAATAGTTAGAACAATATTAGAAAACAAATTAATTTAGAAACAAATATTTTTAAGACTAAATTAAATAACAACTACTATCTAATAAAAAACTTAGATTAATTATAGAAAGTTCTAGATAAAATATTATTAGATAAAATACTTGTATTTATACAGAAAATTAATTAAATATTTAATAAAATTATAAGAGCAAAACAATTAAGAATACTATACTTTTATTTAGTAACAAATTTAGACAACAAATACAATTAAAAGAACTTTTACAAATATCTAGACAATATTACAAATTATTTTAATGCTTTAACTAGTTTATTAAGAGAAAGAGAAATAAATTAAATTATAAACAAATGCAAGAAAGCGCTAGAAAGCAACGCTACTATAGAAAAAAATATTTTTAATAAAATCGAACAATAACTAAGCAATATTAGTTTATTCAAATAAGCAATAGAAGAAACAAAAAGATATATAATACTTAGTTAAATTGTTTGCTATAATAATTTATACTAAACTTATCTAGAAAACAAAGAAAAAATTAACTAATTTTCTAGAAAATCGAAGTTATTAAATTAGTATAAAAAAGAAACTTAGTACAAACAGATATTTAAAACAGAAATTACAATATTAGAACCAAAAAAAATTCAAATTTTTTAATAAAAAATATATTAAAGAAATACAATATATTAGTTTAACAACAACAACTAAACTTAACAATATATATACAATATTTTATTATATTAGTTAAAATTAATAATTGTCGACTTATTGCAATAATTAATTCTAATACAACAAATAATTTTATAATTAGAACTTTTGTTAAAAGAAAAAATTATTCTATTTAAAAGAAATCTAATATATACAATCTAGTAATTGTAAATAAAAACTTATTATTTAACAAAAATAAAAAAATAAATAAAGAAACAAAATTACTATTAATAACTATTTAGCAATACTACAAGAAACTAATCTTTAATATAGTAAAAATAGCTATTTATAATATTGTTCTAGAAATATCTTAATTAAAGCAACACAATTTAGAAGTTAACTAAAATATATAAATATTTAGATTTGCGCAATATAATTATATAATTTATATTTAATCTATATATTAATAGTATTTAATAATAGATAAAAAATTAAGTTAAAAAATAATTGCAAATAGCAAACTTGTATTTTTGCAAAAAAATAATCTAACAAAGTTCAATTTAATAGATACTAACAGAAATTAGTCGAATTACAAAATTAGAATAAATAAAGAAAATTACAAATTTTCTGAAAATCTTGAACTATCTAATATAATAAAGAAATTGCTAAAATATATATTACAAATATACAATAGTAAAGAGTATCTATTTTAAGAAGAAAAAACAATAGAGACTCTCTTTAAATATTAATAAAAAAATTACAAAATTAGACTTAAATTAGACAAACAATTTATATTTAAATTTATATATATTCTATTCGAGAAAAAGCTCGAAGTATTTCGCGAATATCTAACAAAAATCAAAAAAAAAATTATCAAAAAATTTTAATTGCAAATAGAATATTCGATTTTTTTTGTATTAAAAAAGAATAAAACTTTCTATTTATATATTAATTATTAAAAACTAAATAATATTACAATTAAAAATTAATATCTACTACTTAATATTAACGAATTTTAGAATTAATTATTTAAAGTAAAATATTTTATTAAACTAAATTTACAAAAAACATACAATCAAATTAGAATAAAAATAGAGAAAAAATAAAAAATAGTTTTCTATATACAATATAAATTATATAAATACACAATAATATTGTTCGAACTTACAAATATTTTAACAATATATTAGAAAATAGTTAATAATATATTACAACAATATCTAATCGATTTGTTATAATATACTTAAACAATATTATAATTTACTCAAAAATCTTAGAAAAATATATTAGTTATATTTTTAAAGTATTAAAATATCTAAATATAAAAAACTTATATTTTAAATCAAAGAAATACAAATTCTATTAAAAAAAGTTAATTTTCTCGAATTTGTTATTAAACAATATAGAATATATATAAATTTCGAAAAACTACAAACAGTTAGAAAATAAAAATTATTAACAAATATTAAAAAAGTATAATTCTTTCTAAATTTTATAAATTATAACAAAAAATTTATTAAAAACTATTTAGTAAATGCAATACTACTAACAAATTTTATAAAAAAAATACGCTATAATTATAAAAATTTACAAAAGAGAAATTATTTTAGAATCTTAAATTAAAATATTTAAAAAAATTAGTATTAAAAATATACAATTTGCAATTGTTAAATAGAATTAAAATCGATATATTAGATTTAGCTATCAAAGTATATTTTAGTCAAAAATATAAAAATATATAATATTTAGTAGTATATCTCTCAAAAAAAAATTTGTTAGTCGAATAGAACTATAATATTTATAATAAAAAACTACTTGCTATAGTAGTTTTTTTAGAATTATAAAAAGTATATATAAAAGAATTATTCGAACTTATAATTTTTATAGATTACAAGAATCTTGTATAATTTATTATTATTAAACAGCTTAATAGAAAACAAATATAATAGTTAGAAAGATTTAAATAGTACAAGTTTAAAATATAATATATTTTAGACAAAAATAATAGTAGAGCAGATATATTTAGTAAAAAAAGTAATTATATAAAAACAAAAAAATTATTTAATTATAGTATACTTAAAATTAACAAAAACAATTACAGATTACTATTAGCAAACAAGTATAAGCTAAATACAATATTACAAATATTTCGAGATAATACAAAAAAAAATTTAATAGAAAAAGAAAAACTTCAAATATCTATTAACAAAATCGACAAATATATAAAAGAATATTATAACAAATTACTGCAAAAATATCTAAAAATAACAAAAATTCTTTAATTTTTATATTAGTATTGTTAGTTTTTACATATAAAACAAGTTGTCGAAATATATATTAAACAATATTTTAGCTATTAGTAGAACAAATATAATACGCACGCAAGCTATAGCAAAATTTAATACCAAAAATTATCTAAATTGTTATAAAATAAAATTACAATAAACTTTATTATTAAATTGTCGAAATCGACAAATTTAGCAATTGAAAACAGATATAATTCGATACTAATAATAGTTAATAAACTTATTAAGTACTTATATATTATTGTATACAAAGAGAAGTTTATTGCAGAACAACTAAAATATATTATATTAAATCGATTTATAAAATATTACAATATATTTAAGAAACTAATTAGTAATAGAGACAAGCTCTTTATGTCTAACTATTAAAAGATGTTTCTCTTAATATTAGATACAAGATTTTAAATATCTATTGTCTATTACTTAATTACAAATAGTTAGATAAAAAGAACAAATCAAAATTTTAAACAATATCTAAGATACTATATTAACAATATTTATAGTAATTAAGTATTACTTCTATCTATAATACAACTAATATTTAATACAACGATTTCAAATATTACTAAAATAACTTTATTTTTTGTTAACTATAACAAAAAATTAAATTTCTTTAACAAAAAGTATATATATTTGTTTGCGCAATTAATTATTAAAAAAATAGCAATATTAAAAAAAAAATAACAATATCTCGAAAATACAAAAAAAGTCGATTAAATATTAAAACAAAAAATAAAAAACAATATCTTAGCTAAAAGAAAGAGATAAAATATATTTTTTTACAAAAAATCTTAGAACAAAAAAATTAAACAAGAAATTAAATCATATTAAAATTAAATTGTTTTTTATTAAAAAAACTAAAAAATCAATTAATTACAAACTTAATTTATTTAAAAATATTAAAATATTTTTAGTATTCTATATCTTATTTTTAAAATTAGCAGATTTAATTATATTTTTATAGAATATATTTTATTTCTATTTGCAAAAAAAGAATCAGTTCGAAATTAAGAAAATTCTATAACAAAAAAATTAGAAGTATCTAATTAAATAAAATTTTATTTTATTTCAAAAAATATATAAGAATCAGAAAAAAAATTTAATTACTGTTGGAATTTTCTAAAGAAATTTTATTAAAACAAAATATAGAAACAATATTTTAATTTTAATTAGTCGAAAGTTAAAATTGTTCAAACAATATATTAAATAGCAACTCAAGAATCTTTGTAATAGATTTAACAAAATATATTTTATTTATTTTTAAATTGTTAATATTTTTCTATTCTATTACAATTATTTCTTTCTCTTTATTCTTTAGAAAATTTAATTGTTTTTTTAGTTAACTTAGTTTTGTATATATATTATACACTTTTTTTTTAAGCGTATTTGCTTTTTATAAATTCTTTTAATTAATATAAAAAAAATTGTCAAATTACAATTACAATTAGATTGTATATATTTTATATATTTTATATATTTTTTAAAATTATTATTTATACAATAGACTTTATTAGATATTGTATAGTTATAATAAAAACATATTGTTAGAAATATTAAATTTAAAATATCAAAAAAATCTTTCTTTTAAGAAAAGAAATTTCTAATATTAATTTTTCTTAAAAATATAATAAGAAAATATTAAATTTCGAGACAAAAACTCTAAAAAAGAGAAATAGTATTATAAGTTTATTAAAATTATATTAGTAATTCAAATTCTATATTTTTGAGCAAATCTGCTATTATGTTCGATACGCTTAAAAAACAAATATTTTGAATATAATATTCGATATATTTAACAATTGAGTATTGCGAGCAATTATATTTGTTATATTTAATAAACAAGCAAAACAATCAATCAATAATTTTTTAATATATAGAAACTAGAATACAACTCTTTTATAAATTGTATTCAACTTATTATAGATTTTTACTTATTATTACTCTAATTTATCGAATCTTTTTTAAGATTTATTAAATATAGAAACTGTCTATAGCTGCAAACTTTTGTTACTAAGTAATTGCTTGCATTGTCTAAAGATATCTACAAATCTTTTCGAAAACACAATTTATTCTAATATCTTTGTAGAAAGTATTAGCGTAACAAATATAACGTTAACTCTATTGCTTTATTGCTTGGTTATTAATCTCTATTAATAATATATTAGTGCAAATATACTATTAAATAATTACTACAAAAATATTATTTAATATTGTTAATATATTATTATTTTTTACTAAGTTTAATCGAATAATTTTTAAAATTTAATGCGTTGTTTGTTTATATTGTTATTGTTATTATTCTTTTCTCTTTCTATTTATTTTCGACATTTGTATTTATTTTAATATATTTATACAAATGTTGTTTTTTATCTCTTTAGTTAAGTGTCTAACAATTAATCGCAACGTTAGCGAAAAGATCAACAACAAAATAACAAGATAAATCAAAAAATACTTAGAGAAACATTGTTAAAGATTAAATTGCAAATGTTTTGATTTTCTATATAGATAATTTCTAGATATAAATTAGAAATACAAATAAAGATTGATTCTAAGTATGTTAAAAACCGGCGGGTAAGTGCGAAAGTGTTGCCAATGCTATGGTATGACGTCGTAGGAAAAGAGAGCGTAGACACGGAATTAAAGCACTTTGGCATGCGAGGAAGGTCGATGTACTCTGAGCAGTATGCGCCGCGCCATAACTGAGAGGCTAAGAAGGCAAGAAAGAGCTGGTCATGAGAAGAATCATTTTTGAAGATCGGACCATGATAGTCCATATACTCCGTACTCGGATCACGAAAGACGGGCCCTCCCTGACTCAAATCGCAAGACCAGTCCAGATACGGACAGGACCACATCGTATTGTCACGTGTTTCGCAATTCACCTTTTCCGTTCACCATGGCATTACGTGATGTCGTTATTGAATCTCCCGAGGCAATACAGACGAGCTGGAAACCAAAGTCCTTGCATGCTCATGTAATCTATCCTGGTTACAACTGCGCCTTGAGAATTAAGAAACACAACAGGGGGTAAGGGACTTTAACAATTCCCGTCAATACTTGCAATACTTATAAGAGTGATACCTCATGTTGTATGCGCAATTCAATCTTGTGTGGCGAAATTGCCTGAGTACTCTCCACGTGGAACCGTAGACGAAGCAGTGATCCTGGTTTCGATAGTGCAGTACTACCTTACTCGCCTTCCATTCTCAGGCTGGTCTTCCAGACTTCCACAAACAAGCTACCAAGATCCCATCCTTTACGACGGCAGAAAGACTGTCTGCCTACCCTATGGGCCTACGTTGGTCTTGGCGCCCAGCGTAAAGTGGTGTAACATTGGAAAGTTTCCAGACGATCGAAATTTCACGATCACTGTTCACCAAGATGTGGACTTTTTCCAAGCGCTGTGTTGGGATTCCCTGAACCTTGCTCGGCCTAATTTCGGAGAAATTGTCGAAACGCGCTCGGATTTTTGAAGCTCTGCCGCGTTCAACCATCCAGTGACTCATGTAGATGCTTCGTCAATGCATTCTTCTTGCAAGGCTTTGCAGACCTGGTACTGTGATCACACACGAGCTTGGGACTTCTAAAAGGTCTAGGTTCAAGCTGTCAGTGATGACTTCCGACCATTTCTTGAACGGCCATGACAGGTCAACCCTCAACAACCCCGTGGACCTCTACCGCCAGAAGATTGCAGAAGATCTTGCCCCAATTACAGGCAAGCCCGAAAACGAGGTATATGACAGACTCGCTTGGACTCAGACCTTGGACAAGGGTGATCTGGGTCTTGCAGTACCCTCTTTGAGGATCCAAGGCAAAAAGCCAGCTGAATTGGGCGCCGAGTGGGTAGAAAAATATCCCGTCTCGCAATACGTGGGCAAACCCGTGCAAGCTGGAACTTTCTTGCAATTCTTCTTTAAGCCGGAGTCACTCGTCAAACTCGTCATCCCCTTGATATTGAAGAAAAAGTCAACATATGGCGCTAATGATCGACTCGGGTTGCGGGATGAGTCCGACCCTTCTAAGGGCAGGAAGCGGATCATCGTTGAGTTCTCTTCCCCAAATATTGCAAAGCCATTTCATGCCGGTCATCTACGAAGTACCATTATTGGGGGCTTCTTAGCAAACCTTTACGAGGCTGCTGGCTGGGATGTCATCCGTATGAATCATCTTGGTGATTGGGGCCGTCAATTTGGCCTGCTTGCCAATGCGTTCGAGAAGTACGGCAGCGAGGAGAAGCTTGAAAAAGACCCCATCGGACACCTCTTCGACATCTATGTCGAAATAAATAAAATATCAGCTCCCCAGGAAGTCATCATAAGAGAGAAGAAAGATGAGCTCAAGCAAGCTGCCGAGACTGGTCGAGATGTGGCACGTCTCGAGTCGGAAATTGCCAAGCTTGAGGCGGAGAGCGAGAATGAGAAGGCGCGTCAGTATTTCAAGCGTTTGGAGAACGGCGACAAAGATGCGCTTGCTATCTGGAGTCGTTTTCGGGATTTAAGTATCGATAAGTACAAGAAGACCTACGCTCGTCTCAACATCCATTACGACTACTACTCAGGTGAGTCTCAGGTTGAGAAGGAACGTATGGACCAGGCGGCCGACCGACTGAAGGAGCGGGGAATCTCGGAGGATTCCAAAGGTGCAGTAATTATCGACCTGACCAAGCACGGAGCGCCAAAGCTAGGCAAGGCTCTGGTTAAGAAAACCGACGGCTCGTCGCTGTATTTGACGCGAGATATTGGAGAAGCGGTAAAGCGATATGAGTTGTACCATTTCGACAAGATGATATACGTTGTTGCAACCCAGCAAGACGTTCACATTGCCCAACTATTCAAGATCCTGGAGCTCATGGGCCATGAAGACATCTCCAAAAAGTGTCAACATGTCAATTTTGGCATGGTCCTAGGGATGAGTACACGCAAAGGGACGGTCAAATTCTTAGATGACATCTTACGGGACGTGGGTGATAAGATGCATGAAGTCATGAGGGTCAATGCAGCCAAATATGAGCAAGTGGACAACCCAGATCAAACGGCAGATACACTAGGTATTACAGCTGTTATGGTCCAAGACATGACGGGTAAGAGGTGAGTATCAGTCAATTTAGCCATGTTGCTTTTGAACATCTTTTCCTGACTGGGCTGCCAGGATTAACAATTATGAGTTCTCTTTGGAGCGTATGACATCCTTCGAGGGCGACACTGGTCCCTATCTTCAATATGCACACGCTCGTCTATGCTCTATAAGTAGGAAGGCAGGCTTGTCGCTAGGGGATCTGGAATTTGCCGACTGGTCCCTACTGACAGAGTCTCACGCCATCAATCTAGTCCGATTACTGGCCTCATGGCCGGATGTGGTCCAGAATACTCTCAAAACCCAGGAGCCCATCACCGTCCTTGCGTACCTCTTCAAGATGACGCACATGTTAAGCTCAAGCTACGACGTTCTCAAGGTTATAGGTAGCGAGCCAGAGACCTTGAAGGCTAGGATGGCCTTGTACGAAGCCGCAAGACAGACACTGCACAACGGGATGAGGCTCCTTGGATTGACCCCGGTAGAGCGGTGAGTCTCCCCTATGGACCCGAGTAGTCCGCGCCCTGCTGAGCGTTGTGACTGACTGCTCGCAGCATGTGATACTACTATTGCCGGAACACAATCTTCACCTAACATTCACGGGATCGTCTGCAATCATAATCAAAGCCAACAAGCGATCAACACTCACCGACGATCGGGTACACAAGGCCGATGGTTTCAACCTGGAAAGACCCCATTAGGCCGTGAGTGCATCCTACCATGCACAGGGAAGAGATTAAACTACAACGACCGAGGGTCGTCAACCATGGACTGCCGTCTAAGATTGGAGATGTCGGATACCGTACGTCATGGTTTTTGTGCTCAATGCCAGCCCAATCGCAAATCCGCGAGGTCATTGCGGAGATCGACGTGTCCTGGACAGAAGGCGCTTGAGTGGTACATAGATATTGGCAAACAGAGCTTGAAGCATCTACCGATTTGGCTCCAACGCAGTCTGACATGAGGTCGCTCGATCCGTATGAATATCGCTAATCGTTATAGTGCTGGCACTCCGTCTCATCTATTCGGAGCACGCAATATGTTCGCGACTTATTGATGATTAATCGCGGTGTTCGACTTGTCCCATTCTCGCAATTATCAGTACTGTGTTGTCGGGCTGTGGAGCAAGAGCGTGCGGTCTAGGACATGACACAGCACCATGTCCAAGCCTTGAAAGACATATTCGCGTTCTGTCGCCACTCAACATCATCGCTTTTGAACGAAGATAGATAACTTGAGCCAAGTCGTCTCGCACTATCTTGTGGCTCTGTGTGCAGGATATTTGTTTTCGGTGGCCTCCCACCGGATCGTGATCGCCCGCCGAACACGATATGGTATGACTTTTGCACGAGCAATCCGTCGGGCGTGTTGGGTGGTGACGACCACTGGACTCTCGAGTCCAGAGGAAGGGCCAATAGCTTGCCAACGCCATTCTCTTTTCGAATCAAGGTTTGACGCTCTGCATTCGTCTAAGTCTTATTGGGTGTTGCACATGTACGTTTTCGAGCCGTCGCAGCGCCTGCGTCAAGAGCGGCCAATGACCGTGACCTGAAGCTGCGAGTTCTTTGCAATGCAGAGCCGTAACGTGAAGCAGGCCTTGACGACCGTCCACGGGAGCGATCCTCCATGTGCGTCACAATCCTTACAAAGCCGATGTCGCCAAATCACATGTGGTTGTCGGGGTTAATCGCAAAGGTCTTAGGCAGCCATGACGGGTTGGGCCTCCAATTGATCTGCTCACTGCGAACAGGCACAGCCACTCGTTTCTTTCGGCGCATTGGCACTTCATGCAACGCGCATCAAGTCAGACCGGTTCTCTGCCACCTTGCGAGCCCTCCCCCCGTATTCCAGCGGTCCGGCAATGAGCACCCTCCAATGGCCGGCTGGTCGACAAGCTCCGCGCATTTGCGGGTCATTATTGGAAGCATGCGGAGCGAAAGAAGGGCACACGGTAGGAAAGCAGCAGAGGGCCAGCGTCACAACCTGTTCTGGCACATGCAGCATCCCACAAGTCATCATTCGATTGCCAACCTGCAAAGGCCAAACCTTTTTCCGCCCTCGTATGCGGTCTTGAGCACTCGGGCGAGAGACGGTCGAGGACGGGTGATCCAAGCGGCGCGGTGCGCAGTACAGGCGTGCATCCATCGTGGCAGTCGAATCTGAGCAGACTATGGCGGAGCAACAGTCGTAGGCTCGCTTCGCTTCGGTTTTATTTCTTGACTCATATTGCATATCAAGGTTGAAAGTGTCTCTGCTGCCTGGGGGCCATGGGGTTTAAAGCATTCTCCAGATCGAGCGATTTCCGTTTTCCCCAATGCTACCCCGCTGTCAGATTGCGGATTCTACTTTCTTTCCTGCCTGCTTGCTTATTACCTCGTGCTGTTCCTTCGACTCGGTCCTCGAAGGATGTCGAGGTGGGGGTGCCACCAGTGCAGCAATCGGACCAATCCTTATCGATAGCCGAAGCTGCTAACAAGTGGCCCAACGCTGCCTTCAACTCCTGCTCCATACAACCTCTGCTGTCCGCGCTCGCCTGGGCCATTCCAGCCTTGCAATTGGAGCGACGCTCCTGGTGTCTCCCATCGCCGGATTGGCTGGCCTCGACAATATGCCATCAAGTCCATCTCTCCCTCATGCCGCTTACTGCGAAGAGTACAATGAAGATGCTCACACCACCATACCCGAAACACGACAGTCAGCAAATGTCGCAGCCAAGCGCTCCAAACCTGATGTAGTGAAGACACGTCTGCCAGAGGCAACTCGCGATGAGTTCAGCGACTCGGGTTATTCAAGCCGGACTGGGGCGACGCTGGGTAGTGGGGACTCATCGCTGGCATCGAAGACGGATGCCGTGCCATTGGATGCCGGTATGGACCTGGCTGGGGGTAACAAGCCTGGGATCATTCCTCATAAGGAGGCTCGAAGCCCGCCGCAAAGTTTCCGAAAGCCAACCTTGAGAAGGACAGACTCCAAGGCAAGAGGAGGTCCGAGACAGCAGAAGGATTATGACAGTCAAGAGCGGGCTGCAACAATCCACCAGAGTGCCAGGCCACCAGAGAAGGGACATCCTGCCGGTAGCCAGGCTGTAAAGCAGGCTCCGCGACCACCGCTCGAGGTTTCCTCGAAACCAGCGTCTACGAAACCTCTGCCGCCAAGTCCAACCCATCAGGCTCCTATCTTACAGCCCGCGCAAGTACTTCCTCGAGTTACGACGTCACAAACGTATCGGACTGGACGACCCATGAGCTTCCATGCCGGTGTAACGCCCCAGATATCGTACATGCCACCTTTGTACATACCATCCGTTGCCTACTCCACCCCAGCACCACCTCAGCCAGCTCATCCATCGCAGACAGCCGCTTACTTAGTTCCCCAACAATCTCCCGTACACCCCCAAACGTACCCCTTTCCGCCGTCTCCTTATGACCCACAACCACGCCCTCCAACAAGACAATGGACCTCCGCGCAGCCACAACCTTATAGCCATTCCTTGGTATATAGTCCGGCTCCGGTATTGAATTACACCCAGCGGCCGACCTACTCCCAAAGGACGGTTCCGACACAACATGCTACTCCGACACCAACCGCCCAGACAGTCGATCAGTCATCACCCCGCGAGAGGCGTTATTCGAGGGACGAAGACTACAGCAAGATGCTTCCTCCGCCAATACCTAAGAAGAGCGCCTCTGAAGCGCATCAAGCCCAGCGGCCTTCTATACGTCACGCTGCTACCACGTCGCCAACCCTGCGACGCCGCAGTGGACTCAGTAAGGATTATCAAGACAACCCCAAGGGCCCGCCAAGTCCCCAGAAGGAGAAGCCTAGTGTGCGCGAGCCGTCTAGGCGACCCTCTGTATCGAAGCGGCCCTCAGGTACATCGAGTAACAACTCAGCAGTAAGCACTCACGCCATCGAGCGCGATATAGCTCGCCTGAGCATCGACAGCGAGCGGGCTGCGAAACAGAAACGCAGAATGTCCTATCACGGCCACGAATCCCACCGAGACTTAGAGCGCTCTGCAGAAGCGTATCAAGCATCCATCGGAACCGCCATCCTACCCATGGCTGCAGACTCGCTGAATCTGATCCGCAAAAAGACCACAAGAAGCAACACTAGTAGCCGCATCACCGGCTCCGGCCGCGGAAGTCGTGAGGGCAGTGACGTCAAGCCTAGGAGCTCAATGGACCGTCGCGGTGGAAGCGAAGTCAAGACGCACAACGACAACGATGGACTCACAATGCGCTTCAACGCCTCCCATGGTGTCAATCTCGATCTCAAAGGTGGCAGCGTTGAAGGCCGGACGATCAGCCTGAGGCAGAGCCGCGATGGCGGCGATGGCGAAATGGAATTCAGCATTGGTGCGAAAAGCAGCAAGACCAGTAGCAGAACAGAATCAAGGGAGAAAGGCCGGAAGAAATACTCACTCTTTGGGGGCAGCAGTATCCGCGAGCTGGAGCCTGCCAGCAGTACAGGCCGTCCTTCTTCGAGAGGTGTCAAGGCGGATGAGGAGAGTAAATCTCGGAGCAGAAAGGTCGCAGGAAGTCGAAGCCGCCGAAGCAGCAGGAGTGGACACGGCTGATCCGGACTGCATTCAACATGATGAGTTACGACGATATGAGTTACGCAGCGATCTATGCGAGAAACAAGGAACTCGGAGGAATTATTTCGGTTATGTTTGAATCTATATATATGTGCTTTTGGGTGGCTTTCTGAAAAAAGCTTTGGCCAAAAGCTGGATTTCGATTGCTTGAAGTCTCCTCTCAATCCAGTCTTGAATAGCATCCTAGTTTGGTCCTCGAGCGACGAAGCGATGATTGTACGATTTATGAGTGCGGAGAACGCAATTTCATGATGGGTGTGCGCAAATCGCTACTTTGAACGACGGTTTGACTGGGCTTCGAGTGTTGGGATACTGTGTATATATTGGGCATACGACGGATATTATGGAAATGAGAGCTTGCTGTTGAAGATTAAGAGCATTTCTCCAAGCTGGATAAGAGTGCATTCAAGACAGTAGTGGTGCCCGAGGTTCGGATGAATACCGCTTGATATCGAGCGATGGTGTAGCATTCTCAGAAGATTATTTTCAATAGCCAGTGAGATTCTGAGGCCATCAATACCAGCACCTACCTTGTTGAAGTCTTTTCGGCACTGAGGTGCTCTTTTTAGGGGCCAGTGACAACGGTTGCTATGCGCCAACATTGAACCACAAACAATGCGTCATCCCCAGCCACATTTCCCCCAACCATACTTTCAACTCCAACGATTGCGAGTCATGACATCCTTCTTCGCGCAGACGCTGCTTTCGTGACCTAGAGCACCATCAGTCCTGCTAATCACATTCAGAAAGATAGTATACGACTGTTGGTAACACCACCTCTTATTGTGAGAAAATCACGAGCAACCGGGCTTCGGCCCACTCTCCACCACATCTCTTTTTCCCCCCAACAATGGCTCCTTCAGCCCTCTCTACCTCGCTCAAGCCTCGCTCAGTCGACAACGATGCTCCGCTCTCTCCCTTTCAATCTACCTACCTCCAGCGCCGAAACCCCGCCCCTCCCACGACCCCCTACAGCCCCGGCGCCGGCACCTTCGACCCGCACAGCATCAACAACCGCGGCTTCTTCGCCCTCTTCGCCCTCATCGGCGTCGCGTTCGTCGTCGCCAGCATCTGGTTCTTCTTCTGGGCCAAGAACGGCGGCTTCGTCTGGCGCAAGGGCGACTGGGACGACTACAAATCCACCGTCCTGCGACGCAAGGGCCCCAACGGCACCACCCTGAGCGGTGCCACAAAAACCACGGACCTAGGCGGGGGAAGCATCGTCGCCAACGATGCAGACCAAGAACGGGACGAGCAGGGAACAATCTACTCCGAGAAACCAGCCCCGCGGAATAAAGCGAAAGGCGGGAAGAAGAGCAAAGCCCCGCGCGGCAGCAGGAACAACCACGACACCGACGTGCTCGCCTACCGCCAAGAGAAACCCGCCCGCGTCGGTGGCCTCAACCGCGAAGCCGACGGCTCCTACCACCATGACTTCGCTTCCTCAACCTCCCCCTCCGAGACCGCTCCCCACAACTATCGTCGCACCGCCTCCAACCCCTTCAGAGCCTCCACTACCTCCAGCAAGAAACCCCCTACCCCTGTGACCCCCAAGAAGAAAGCAGACTTCTACACCCACCCCCCCTCCTCCACCTCTTCGCAGCGGCCCCTCCGCCCCAACGCCGCGCAGCCGGGCTCGCAATCCTCGACACCAACACGCAGCCGGCAGTCCTCCCCGCGGAAACACAACCCCCATCAGCAGCGCGGTGGGGGCTACACCGCGCCCATTGACTTTAGCCGTTATAGTGATAGTCGCGCGGGGACGGAGAGCGAGGCCGGGTGGACGGAGGATAGTAGAGGCACGAAGGCGTATTTCCATCCGATTCCGGGGCTGGGCGCGGGTGCGGGACAGGGCGGGAGGGGGAGTTATGGCGGGTTTCGGAGGGGGAGGGGGA
>JAABUS010003206.1_pt1 | contig 27403 bp, 22 predicted proteins | sample 5560161 | NCBI WGS metagenome assembly JAABUS01 (sample SAMN10711885, study PRJNA513376) | rock metagenome | isolation source: Antarctica rocks | place: Antarctica: Victoria Land, Trio Nunatak nord | collected 2016-01-04
CCGCCCGCCGCTCTCATCGTCGTTCCGGAATGATGTCCCGCGAGGCAGGCCCTAGCAGGACATCGCGGAGTCGACGGTCCCGCCGAAGTCATTGGTCCAGTAGGTGCCGTACTGCGAGTTCGCGTTGTAGGCGCTGGCAATCCCGATCGCATGCAGATTGGGGTTCAGCATGTTGGTCCGGTGACCGGGGCTGTTGATCCAGCCGTCGACGGTCCGGGCCGCGTCACTGTAGCCAGCCGCGATATTCTCGGCTCGGGTCCCTCCGCCGTAGCCATAGTTGCTGATGTTCTGGCTCCATGTCCCGATACCGGGCAGGTCATGGGAGAAGTAGTTCCGGTTCGCCATGTCCTGGCTATGGAAGTCAGCCGCTGCGGTCAGTGTTGGAGAGAGCGTCAGTGGGCCGACGCCGTTCTCGGCGCGGAAGTCGTTGATCAGCGCCAGCATGACGAGCTCTTCGCCGGTCGGGCAGGCGCTCGAGCCGCCGCCGGTCGTGGGCCGCTGGGTCGCCGTCGCGGCGACCGTTGCCCGTGGCGTCGAGGTCGCTCGGACTGGTGTGGCCGTCGCTCGAACCGGCGTCGAGGTCGCTCGGACTGGTGTGTCCGTCGCTCGAACCGGCGTCGAGGTCGCCTGGACCGCCGTCGTGGCGGTGGCCTGAACCGGCACTTCTGTGGCAGTGGCCTCTACCGGAACTTCTGTGGCGGTGGCTTCAACCGGCACTTCGGTGGCGTCGACAGGAACGTCCGTGGGGCGGGCCGGACGCGTTGGACGCTCCGGACGCTCCCCCGACAAAGCGTCCTCCGAGACGCTGTCAGCGGGGACGTCCGTGGGGCGGGCCGGACGTGTTGGACGCTCCGGACGATCGCCTGACAGCGTCCCCGCCGAGGCACTGCCGGCGGTCACATTCGAAGCCCCGTGCGTGGCGCCGGATGGCAGCGCCCCGGTGCCGAAGGCGATGACGAGGGCGAGCATGACCGCCAGCAGGCGGGCCGCCACGCGTCCGATAGGATGATTCTGAGACATGGGTCCCCCCGAGGATATGGATCGTTACGCAGTCCGACCGCCGCGATTCCGGCGGGCCAGCCAGCCCATCCGGTGTTCAGCCAGTCGCGACGGTGCTGCGGCTACGGTTGAAACTACGCTATCAGGCGCCACGCGACCATGACCCATTCGGACTATTCGCGTCAAGAATTGTATTAGTACAATTGATTCCCCGGGAGCGAGCCTTGGCTGGCGTCTGACATGGGTTCTCCGGAATCGAGGGTCTCTTGCCTGGGAAAACGTTCGAGGCCCGCTTCACCATCCGTGACGCGGGCCTCGACGGACCCTCGGAGACGGATCTCGAACCCGATCAGCGGACAGACTTCTCGCGCTTCTCCATGATCGTCGTGGAGTGGCCCGCATCCAGCCGGGCGCGTGGGTCGATGTGCGTGATCGCGTGGTTGACGGCGGTGACCGCCTCGGCCGCGCCGGTCGCGATCAGCTTGAACTTGGCCGGGTAGGCGACGATGTCGCCGGCGGCATAGACACCGGAGATATTGGTCGCCATCGTCGTGTGGTCGACCACGATCTGGTTGCGCTGGAGCTCGAAGCCCCAGGTCTTGAGCGGCCCGAGGTCGGCGACGAAGCCGATCGCGACGATCAGTTCGTCGGCCGGGACCGTCGTCTCGGTCCCCTCGGCCTTCTTGTAGGTGACGTTCGAGAGGTGCCCGGTCGCGTCGCCGCCGACGGCCACAACCTCGCAGCCGGGGTAGCGCAGGTCGACGTGGGACGCTTCCAGTTCCGCGATCGTCGACTCATGGGCGCGGAACTTCGACCGGTGGACGAGGGTGACGTGCTTCGCGACCGGCTCCAGCGTCACCGCCCAGTCAGCGGCGGAGTCGCCACCGCCGACGATGACGACGTGCCGGTCCTGGAAGTCCGCGACCCGCTTGGCGAAGTAATGGACTCCGCGGCCCTCGAACTCGCTGATGCCCGGCGCTTCCAGCCGCTTCGGCTCGAAGGCGCCGACGCCGGCGCAGATGATGACCGACCTGCTGAACCGCTCCGCCCGGGTCGTGCCGAGCCGGATGGTGCCGTCCGGCAGCCGCTCCAGCTCCCGGACCTCCTCTTTGAGCCGGACGGTCGGCTGACCGCGCTGGGACTGGACGAGGCACTGCTCGACGAAGTCCTTGGCGAGGACCTTCGGGAAGCCCATCACGTCGTAGATGTACTTCTCCGGGTAGATCGCCGTCAGGGCGCCGCCGGCCTCCTCCAGTGAGTCGATGATCTGGACCCGGGCGCCACGGAGGCCGGCGTAGAACGCCGAGAACAGACCAGTCGGGCCGGCGCCGATGATCGTGACGTCGTAGAGGTCGTGCCGCGTCTCGTGCGCGTGTCCATTGAGGGATGGGTCTGGGTTGGTCATGGTATCGGGATGTCCTTGGGTCGATGGCGGCCGGGCGGCCCGATCGGAACCAGCACCAGGCGGCGGTCGGGTGGTGGGAGCGGCATCGTCTCGTCGCCGACGGACGGGGCCCTGCCAGCAAGCGGGTCGTTGCTGGCGGGAACGCATCATTCTAGGCATCGAGCACAAGGTGCGGGTAGGGGCCATTGCGGGCGACATGGTGCCGCGATTGGCTCCCCGGTACAATGGCCGCCGAGTACAACTGTACGCCGGAGGACCGTCGCGATCCCAACGGATCGGCGGGTCGGTCTGTCCGCGGCGCCCTTCTCTCGCCCAGCACCATCCTCAACAGGGAGTAGACACGCATGTCGGACGTCGCGACCACGCCCAAGTCCCGGTTCTCCACGCTCTACTCCCGCAAGGCCCAGGCATTGCCCGACGCCCCGCGGATGTCGGGAAACAAGGGCGCGCCGCCGAAGATCTCGTTCATCTACGGCTTCCCCGATGCCGCGTCGCTGCCCGGCAAGGCGGTCGCCGAGGCGACCGCCCGGGCGATGGAGCACTCAGCCGACAAGGCGCTCCAGTACGGCGGCGTCCTCGGCGTCCCGGTCCTGATCGACGAGCTGCTCGCCAAGCTCCGGAAGGACCAGAAGATCGAGGCCGGCCCGGAGAACGTGATCATCACCTCCGGCGCGTCGCAGGCGGTCGAGCTGATCCTAGAGGCGGTGATCGACCGGGGCGACATCGTCCTCGCCGAGCAGCCAACCTGGTCGGGCTTCAACGTCGGCGTCAACAACATGGGGGGTGTCGTCTCGCCGATCGCGATCGACGACCAGGGCACCGACGTCGACCAGCTCGCGCGGGAGCTGGCCCGGTACCGCGATGCCGGGACCCCCGCCAAGTTCATCTATGTGATCCCGAACTTTCAGAACCCGACCGGCGTCACCATGACATTGGAGCGGCGCAAGCGGATCGTCGAGCTGGCCGAGGAGTTCGACACCCTGATCATGGAGGACGATGCCTACTTCGACCTCCGCTACGAGGGCGACTTCCTCCCAACGATCTACTCCCTGGACAGCAACCACCGCACGGTCTACCTCGGCACCTTCTCGAAGATCATGGGCGCCGGGATGCGGCTCGGCTGGGCGATCGCCCCGCTGGAGCTGATCACCAAGCTCTCGATCCTCAAGATGGAGGGCGGCTCCGGTATCTTCGCCTCCTACGTCGCGGCGGAGTGGGTCCCGAACCACCTCACGGAGCATATCGCCGACCTCCGGACGATCTACCGCCAGCGCCGCGACATCATGCTCCGGGCGCTGGGACAGCACATGCCCGAGGGGGCGACCTGGACGCGGCCAGACGGTGGCTTCTTCATCTGGGTCACGCTCCCCGAGAGCCTCGACGCCTCCGAGCTGGCCCCGATGGCCCGTGAGCGCGGCGTCGACTTCCTGCCCGGCGCGGCCTGCTACGCCGGCAAGGGCGGAGAGAACACGCTCCGCCTCTCGTTCTCCTTCGCGACCGACGAGCAGATCCCTGAGGGCATCGAGATCCTCGGCCAGATCATCAGCGACGAGCTCCGCGAGCAGGGCCGGTAGCGCTGCAGCCGCTGCGGCCGCCGCAGGGGCGCTAACGGTGTCGCAGAACTGCGCGTCTCCTCGTGGCACCTTGGTCGCGAGAAGACCCCTCCCCAACCCCTCCCCACTGCGGTGGAGAGGGGCTTCTTCCGGTCGGTGGCGTCGTTTCGTAGGGTCATCCGCTTGCGGTGACCGGCCGCCGCAGCGGCGATCGCCCCGCAGGGCGATAACCGTGCCGCGCAATGGACCGGTGTCATTTGGCTATGTCTGACTCTGCCCACCGGGACCGATACGCGATGAGGCGCCTCTCGCTTCGCTGGCGGCACGGACAAGGCAAGCCATGTCCCTACGAATGAGGATGGTTCCATTCAACCAACGAGAGACGCCCCGCAATTCACCGGCGGGGCGTCTCGTTAATCATCGGCATGATCGTAGGACGGATCAGATGCCGAGGCCCATTCGCTGGCGCATCTCATCGACCTTCGGGCCGGCGATCGCCCGGGCGCGCCCGGCGCCCTCCGCCAGGACCCGGCGGACCTCGTCCGGGTTGGCATTCAGCTCGGCCAGGCGCTCCCGGATCGGCGTCAGCGCTGTGACGACGACTTCGGCCAGGTCGCCCTTGAAGGCGCCGTAGCCCTTGCCCTCGCAGGCCGCCTCGATCTCGCTGACCGTCTGGCCGCTGAGCAGGGAGTAGATCGTCAGCAGATTGTTCAGCGCCGGCTTGTCTGGCCCGCCCCGGACCTCGGTGCCGCTGTCGGTGACGGCCCGCCTGAGCTTCCGGCGGATCGCGTCCGGCTCGTCGATCAGGTAGATCACGCCGGCCGGCCTCCCCGTGCTCTTGCTCATCTTCTTCGTCGGGTTGTCGAGCGCCATGATCCGGGCGCCCTCCGGCTTGATGTCCGCCCGCGGCAGCACGAAGGTCTGCCCGTAGCGGGTGTTGAACCGGTGGGCGATGTCCCGTGCCAACTCGATGTGCTGCTTCTGGTCCTCACCGACCGGGACGAGGTCGGTGTCGTAGAGGATGATGTCGCAGGCCTGGAGAATCGGGTAGGTGAACAGCGCCGCCGAGACGTCGTCACGGCCCTCCGCCTTGTCCTTGAACTGCGTCATCCGGCGCAACTCGCCGAACTGCGTCACCGAGCTCATCAGCCACTGCGCCTCGGCGTGCTCCCGGACGTCGGACTGGACGAACAGGATCGTCTGGGTCGGATCGATCCCCGCGGCGAGGAAGGTCGTCGCCAGTTCCAGCGTGTTGCCCTTGAGCTCGACGGGATCGGTCGGCAGGGAGAGCGCATGGAGGTCGACGACGCAGAAGATGTTGTCCGACTCCTCCTGCTGGACGACCCAGTTCCGCAGCGCCCCGAGGTAGTTGCCGAGATGCAGGTTGCCGGAAGGCTGCATGCCGGAGAAGACCCGCTTGCGGCGAGTGGGGCTGGGCGCCGCGGTGGCGGGCGTGGTGGACTCGATCGTCTGCGCGACCATGTCTGTCTCCTGGAGAGGGTGAACCGGCTGGGCAATGCGATCGCCCCGGAGCGACGACTCACGGGGCGGCTCAACTGCCGGACAGTATAGGCAAATACGTGGGTGTCAGGTCGGCTCGCGCAGATCCTCGCAGGCGTCTTCCGCCAGCCAGGTCGTGCCGAAGGCCCGCATACTCTCGATCACGGGTAGCAGGGCGTGGCCCTTGTCCGTCAGGGAGTACTCGACGCGGGGTGGGACCTCGGCGAAGCAGTGGCGGTCGACGACGCCCGCCTCCTCCATCCGCTTGAGCCGCTCGGAGAGCGTCTTGGGACTGATCCCGCCGAGGGACCGCTCGAGCTCGCTGAACCGCCGGCAACCCTCGGCGAGGTCCCGGACGATCAGGGGCGTCCAGCGGTTGCCGATGATCCGGGCCGTCTGTTCGACTGGGCAGCCGATTGCCGACGTCAGGTCGTCGGTGCTGATCTTCGTCGTGGACCTGGAGGACACTGTAACCATGTTCGCCGTCTTTCCCGCCGCAGGATGAGCCGCTAAGCTGACTCGGGACATCGTCCGCGGCACGTCTGCGTTTGGCCAGTCGATCATCGGCCGACCAAAACACCCTGTCCCGGCAAGTAACTATAGAAATGATAGCACCGATTGGCCGTCACCGCGATTGGCAACGAGTTGCCGACAGCCACAGACTGACCAGGGGAGTCCAGGAATCATGTCGACGAATGACAACGCGCTCTGGGGCGGCTGGTTCTCCATCACCCGGCTCGAACCTGGCGTGACGATGATCGGCGAGCCGTTACACGCCGAAGATCCGAAGAGCTTCCTCGTCGAAGGGTCCGAGCGGGCCGTGATGATCGACACCGGAATCGGCGTCGGCAATATGGGGCAACTGATTCACGAGTTGACCCGGCTGCCCGTCACGGTCGTGACCAGCCACGCCCACTGGGATCACGTCGGCGGCAACCGCTGGTTCGCCGATGTCCGGGCGCCGGTCGGAGCCCAGGTCGCGCTCCGGGCTGGCTGGGACGACGAGCGTATGCGGCGGGCGCTCGACTCGTCGCAACTGAGCGGCTCGCTGCCCGAGGGGACCGACCCCGCTCACGCCGCCATCCCACCATTGTCCGACGTCGAGACGATCGCGGACGGCGACGTCCTCGAGCTCGGCGGCCGCATGCTGGAGGTGATGGCCGCGCCGGGCCACGCGTCGGAGCTGATCGTCCTGCTGGACCGGGCGAATGGCATCCTGTTCGGCACCGACGCCGTCTACGCCGCCGGGCTCTACGCCCAGATGGCCGACAGCGACCTGGATGTCTACCTGGCGACGTTGCGCCGCCTCAGCGCCCTCGTCCCGGAGCTGCGCGTCGTCTACTCGTCCCACGGGACGGTTCCCTTCGCGCCGGAGCTGATCCTCCGGATGACCAGGGCGATGGAGGAAGTGATCGCCGGACGCCCGGCCGACGGCAACGAGGCCGGCGGGATGCGGCATGACTTCGGGGAGTTCGGGATCATCACCGCCGCGCCGGAAGCCTGACGGTCGCCGGTTGGGTGAAGCGGGATGGCACAATGCCGGAGAGGCATGGCCTGCCAGTCTGATGAACGAGTCGGAGAGGGAATGCGTCACATCAATCGGCTGATCGCCTATCTGGTCGCCGGGCTCCTGTCGGTCCTGATAGCCGGGTTCATTTCGCAGGAGCGGCTGATCGGTTACGAGGACCGCGCGTCGGTGCTGATCTTCGCGCTGGTCCTCGGGGCGATCAACGCCTACATCCGGCCCGTGATCCAGTTGCTCGCCCTGCCGCTAACCTGCCTGACGTTCGGCCTGTTCTCGCTCGTTGTCAACGCCGCCCTGTTCGGGCTGGCCGCCTGGCTGGTCCCCGGCATCACGGTCAGTATCCTCGGTGCCCTGGTCGGCGCGGTCATCACCGGCATCCTCAGCGGCGTCATCTTCAGCATCCTGGACGAGCGCTGATGGGTGCCGGCATCAGAACGACCCACCCGGACGGACCGATCTGGCCGACCGGGCAACGCCGCTTCGACGTCCCCCTGACGATCGGCGTGATTAGCGACACCCACGTCTACGCTCGCGGCAGCCGCCGCGTCCCACGAGAGGTCCTCGATCTCTTTCGCCGGTTCGACTGCGGTCTGCTCGTCCACTGCGGAGATGCGAACATCGGCGACGTCCTCGATGAGCTGGCCGGGATCGCGCCCCTGATCGCGGTCGTCGGAAACAACGATGAGTACGAACTGGCCGACGCGCTTCCCAAGGAGGCATGGTTCGACGTCGGACCGCACCGGTTCGTCGCCATTCATGGCCACCTTCACAAGGGGCAATCGGCCCGGGCCACCGCCCGGACGTACGCCGACCGGGCGGCCTGCGTCATCTACGGCCATAGCCACGAGCCGACCATCGAGCAGCAAGGCCGGGCGATGCTGTTCAATCCCGGTTCGGCGACCGACCGGCGCTGGCACCCGCACTTCGGCGTTGGGCTGATCCACGTCACCGAGGCGAAGATCACGCCGGAACTCGTGCTGTTTCTCGATCCGGCTCATCTCGTCAACATCCGGCCGGAGTAGGCCGCGCGCGATTCGTCCGTTTGGCCAACGTCGCTCTGTGGGATACCCGAACACGCGGCGCGACTGCCCGATATACTCTGGTATCGCGAGATACCGGAGTCGCTCGTTCTGTCGAGCCATGTCCGTTGGTTCAACCGGTCGGTCTCAGTAGTGAACCGGGCCGGGGCAAGGGAAGAGGTGGAATATGGCCGTGGGAATGCGGCGACCGGCGCTGGCCGATATCGAGGCCGGGATGATCGACCTCTCGTTCCTTCCGGAGTTGTCTCACCCGACCGATCTCCGGATCCCGGGCCCGACGCCACTGCCGCCGGCGGTCGTCGAGGCGATGCGAACGCCGATGGTCCAGGGGCGCTCGCCGCAGATGTCGGCGTTCTACCTGGAGACATTGCGGCTGGCGCGGGAGATGCACCGCACCGACGGTGAGGTCCTGATCTGGGCCGGCACCGGCTCGGCTGGGTGGGAGATCCCGATCGTCAACCTGCTGGAGCCGGGCGACCCGGTCCTGGCGATGGTCAACGGCGATTTCGGCGACCGATTCGCGAAGGCCGGAACCGCGCTGGGACTGACCGTCAATCGGGTGGACGTCCCGTGGGGACAGGCAGTAACCCAGGAGGACCTCCGAACGGCGCTGGCCGCCTATCCGGAGGTCAAGGCCGTCTTCCTGACCCACAACGAGACCTCGACCGGCGTCACCAACCCGGTCCCGGAACTCACCCGGATCGCCCACGATGCCGGCGCGATGGTCTTCCTCGACAGCGTCAGCGGAGTCGGCGCGATCCCGCTGGAGATGGATGCCTGGGACGTGGACGTCGTGCTGTCCGGCTCCCAGAAGGCGTGGATGTGCCCGCCGGGTCTGACGATCATGGCGTTCTCGCCGAAGACACTTGTCCGGGGCGAGGCGCTGGAGGGCCGGGGCTTCGCCCGGTACTTCTTCGACCTGGCAACCTCGCGGGACGCGGCTCGGGACGGCTCGACCGCCACGACCATGCCACTGACGCTGATCTACGCCTTCCGAACGGCACTCGAATTACTCGCCGCGGAAGGGCTTGACGCGGCCTGGGCGCGACACGCCCGGCTTGGCGCCCTGACCCGGGAGCGGCTCACCGGGCTCGGTCTCGAGCTCTTCGCCGATCCGGCCTACGCGTCGGACAGCGTGACGACATTCCGCACGCCAGCGGGTTTCACGGCGACCAGCCTGCGCGACGCGATCCGGGATCAGTCCGGCATCGAGATCGCCACCGGGCAGGGACCGGTCAAGGATTCCGTCAATCGGGTCGGCCACCTCGGCTGGGTCCACGATACGGAGATGCTGCGGGCCTTCGACGCGATCGGGGAGACGTTGCGAGGCTAGACCCGGAGAGGAGCCGTCCATGTTCACGATCCGGCCGGCGGTGATGGGCGACGTCCCGGCGCTGGCGAGTCTCTATGGCCAACTCGATCTCGTCCACGCGGGCGCCGAGCCGACGCTGATCCCGACGCCGGAGGAGCTCCCGCGCCGGACCGAGGACATCGAGGAGACCGTCCGCGACCCGCTGGCGCCGATGTTCGTCGCGGTCCAGTACCCCGACGAGGGCGACGGCGAGGGACAGGTGGTTGGCTTCGCCAAGGTCCGTATCCGGCAGCTCAACCGTTACTGGAAGGTCGAGCGGATGCCCGAGGTCGATGAGCTGGCGGTCAACGAGGCGGTCCGGGGCAACGGCGTCGGCCGGATGCTGATGTCGGCGGCCGAGGAGTGGGCGCGGGGCGCCGGCTTCCCGGAGATCTGGGTGGCGGCCTGGTCGTTCAACACACCGGCCTCGACGCTCTACGAGCGGCAGGGCTTCGAGCCGCTCAACACCCGGTTCCGCAAGCGACTCGTGGACAACGGGTAGCCCACGGCCCCATGCGCGCGATGGTGTCGGGTGGCTGCCCGACCGCAGGTAGGAACCCCAATGGTCAGCGTGGCGATCCGGCGGGCCGTTGTTGCTGATCTTCCGGCCCTTCGGGTGTTGTACAGACAACTCGACGACGTCCATGGCGAGGCCGAACCGGACATCGTCCCGATGCACGATCAGGCACCGCGAGCCGTGTCCGATATCGAGGAGCAGATCGCGAACGACATCGTCCTGGTCGCCGTCGGCATGGACGACGACGAGGCCGGAGCGGTCGTCGGGTTCGCCCGGATCAAGGTCATCGACCTTGGCCAGTACTTCATGTTCCCGCAGGTGCCGGAGGTCGAGGATCTTTCCGTCCTGGAGGAATATCGCGGGCTCGGAGTTGGCAAGCGTCTGATGCGGGCGGCCGAGGATTGGGCGGCCGAGGCGGGCTATGCCGAACTCTGGGTCAGCGCCTGGACGTTCAACGAGCCCGCGGCGGGACTCTACCGGCACCAGGGCTTCGTCCCCCTCAGCACGCGGTTTCGCAAGCGGTTGATCCCGGAGTCGGCCCCAAAGCGTTCGCCGGAGCCGGAAACGGTCGCCTGATCCAGCGTGACAATGCTGTTCGGTTCCTTCCCGTCACGGGTCAACCTTGCGTGAATTGGTCGGAAATCGGTATACTGTCAAGCGCAATTCCCCAACAGACGAGTCGCCTCCTGCCACGGGCATGGGGTTTGATGTCAGCGGGGTTTCTGGCACTGACCAATGGTTCTTGAGGAAGGTGAATGACCGCCTTGGATATTCGCGAGCAGCAGGTTGATCCCGCGGGATCGGCAACACCCGCGACGGTCGCCCCGGAGTCTTCGCCCGAAGCTGGTATCGCCACCAGCACGGAGCCGGGGGCTGCTGTAGCCGTCGCTGAGGTCGCCCCGTCGCCGAACGGCAACGGCGTGGCCAGTGACATTCCGGCTGAAGAGACGCCCGTCGCTGCATCTGCACCGTTGGCCGACGCCACCACCACCGAGCCCGCTCGGGGTGAGGTGACCGAAGCCGGCACGGAGGTCGCCCCGGATAACACCGGGTCCGCGCCCGCCGGCACTGAGGCAACCGCCGACGCCGCTCCCGCCGACGCCGCTCCCGCCGACGCCGCTCCCGCCGACGCCGCTCCCGTCGAAACCGCCGCGGAGGCCGCCCCGGTCGCCCCTGCGATCGACTTCAGTGGTGATGAGCTTGGCGATGTCGCTTCCATGATGGAGGCGTTCCTCTCCAACCCCGAGCATGACTACAAGACCCTCAAGTACGGGGACGTCATGGACGGGATCATCATGCACGTCGATCGGGACGAACTCCTGGTCGACATCGGCTCCAAGGCTGAGGGCATCATCCCCGCCAAGGAGTACTCCGACCTGACCCCAGGGGAGAAGTCGGCGCTCGCTATCGGCGACACGATCCTCGTCTTCGTGGTTCAGCCGGAGAACCCCGAGGGGCACCCGATCGTCTCGATCAACCGGGCCCGCCAGGAGAAGAGCTGGCGTCGGCTTCAGGAGATCCACGACGCCAACGATGTTATCGAGGCCGAGGTCACCAACTACAACAAGGGTGGTCTCCTCGTGAACCTCGACGGCGTCCGGGGATTCGTGCCGGCCAGCCAGGTCACGGAGATCCGCGGCGGCGACGACGCGAGCAAGCAGGCCGACATGGCCCGCTTGATCGGGAACAAGCTGCCGCTGAAGATCATCGAGATCAACCGGCACCGCAACCGCCTCATCCTCTCCGAGCGCCAGGCGATCCAGGAACGGCGCGACGTGATGAAGGAGCGCCTGATCGAGGAGTTGAAGGAGGGCGAGGTTCGTAAGGGTCGCGTCTCTTCGATCTGCGACTTCGGCGCCTTCGTCGACATCGGGGGCGCGGACGGCCTCGTCCACCTCTCCGAGCTGTCCTGGAGCCGCGTCCGCCATCCGAGCGAGCTGCTCCGGATCGGGCAGGAAGTCGATGTCTACGTCCTCGGGATCAACGCCCAGGACAAGAAGATCGCCCTCTCGATCAAGCGGACCCAGGCTGAGCCCTGGAGCCGCGTCGCATCCAAGTACGAGGTCGGCCAGCTCGTCAGGGGCAATGTCACCCAGCTCGCCAACTTCGGTGCCTTCGCCCGCATCGAGGACGGCATCGAGGGTCTGGTCCACGTCAGCGAACTTGCCGACGAGCGGATCACGCATCCGAAGCAGGCCGTCAAGGAAGGTCAGGAGCTCCTGCTCCGGATCATTCGGATCGACCCGCAACGCCGTCGGATGGGCCTGAGCCTCCGTCGTGCGCTCGACACCCCGGAGACCGAACTGATCCAGGTGTTCGGCGACGATGCGATCGAACTCCGCGAGCGCATCATCGAGGAGATCCGGCAGTCGCTCGAGGCCGAGGGGATCGAGTATCACCCCAGTCGCAATGGTTCGGGCGCCTCGCTCGAGGACCTCGATTCCGGTAACCGCGACCGCGATCGGGACCGGGATCGCACGTCGACTCAGTCCGCGGACATCACGGGCGTGCTGCCGAGCACCGAGCATCCGAACCGGCCGCTGGCCGAGGATCTCGTCACGGCCCGGAACATCGAGAACTTCCGGATGCCGACCGAGCGTCCGCAGCCGGCCCGACCGCAGCGTGAGCGCCGGCCGGAACGTCCGGTCGCCGCGGTGGAGACCGCTGACGAGGGCATGTCCGCCATGGAGCTCGCCTTCGCCATGGCTGGTGCCCAGCTGGAGGAGGCTGGGAACGCGGGTTCTGCCTCGACCGAGGCCGCCGCGTCAGTCCCCGCTGAGGATGCCGTCGAGACAGTCATCGACAGTGTTGCCCAGAGTGCACCCGAAGCACCGGCTGAGAACAACGATGAGGATACCGGCGAGAGCTCGCAGAACTAGCGTCGGTCACATCGGAAGGGCCTGGCAGAGCGCCGCGGATTTGGGATCAACACCCAAATCCGTGGCGCTTCATTTCTCCGCGGTGGGCAGTGATTGGGTCGAAACTGAGCACCTGACCGAATGCGCAGGTTCCTGGCTGCCCAACCTGCCCTACCCGGACGCGGACAGAACAGCGATAATGAGATGTACGCAGGTCCAGAGAGCTGGTACCTGCTCTTTCTGACCACGGAACGGCTCGTATCGGTATTGCGCGAGAGCGCGTGGTCCCGCAGCACGTCAGCCTCGCATCCGCGAAGCGGTGTGAGTCCCTCGCCGGGGTGCTGACTTTCGATGGGCAGAAAATACGGATACCAGGCCGGGCGCAACCCAGGCCGGGTATCGGGAGAGCCGGAAGCATGGCAGACAACAAGTTCGACAAGTTCACCGAGCGCGCCCGGAAGGTCCTGACCCTGGCTCAGGAAGAGGCGCAGCGCTTCAATCACAACTACATCGGGACCGAGCACCTGCTCCTCGGACTGGTCCGCGAGGGCGACGGCGTGGCCGCTCGGGTCCTCAGCAACATGGGCGTCCAGCTGCCCAAGGTCCGCTCGGCTGTCGAGTTCATCATCGGCCGCGGCGAGTCCATGGTCCTCGGCGACATCGGGCTGACCCCGCGCGCCAAGAAGGTCATCGAGCTTGCCGTCGACGAGGCCCGCCGCCTCAATCACCACTACATCGGGACCGAGCACCTGCTCCTGGGGCTGGTCCGCGAGGGCGAGGGCATTGCCGCCGGCGTGCTCGAGAGCCTGGGCGTCAACCTGGAGAAGGTCCGATCCCAGGTCATGCAGGTCGTCCAGCAGAGCTCGTCCTACAACCAGAGCAGCGGCGGCTCCAAGCAGCAGACCAAGACCCCGTACATGGACGCCCTCGGAGTCGACCTGACGGAAGCGGCGAGAACGAACCGGCTTGGCCCATTGGTGGGCCGGAGCAAAGAGATCGACCGGGTCATGCAGATCCTGTCGCGCCGGACCAAGAACAACCCGGCGCTGATCGGTGAGCCGGGCGTGGGCAAGACCGCGATCGTCGAGGGGCTGGCCCAGCGCATCGTCAATGGCGACGTCCCGGAGCAGCTCCAGAACAAGCGGCTCGTCGCGCTCGACATCGGCGCCCTCGTCGCCGGGACCAAGTACCGGGGCGAGTTCGAGGAGCGGCTCAAGAAGATCGTCGCCGAGGTCAAGGAGACCCAGAGCATCCTCTTCATCGATGAGCTCCACACGCTCGTCGGCGCCGGAGCAGCCGAGGGCGCCGTCGACGCGGCCAACATCCTCAAGCCGGCCCTCTCCCGCGGCGAGCTTCAGACCATCGGCGCGACGACCCTCGATGAGTACCGCAAGTACATCGAGCGTGACGCCGCCCTGGAGCGCCGGTTCCAGCCGGTCCAGGTCGATGAGCCCAGCGTCGACGATACGATCCTGATCCTGCACGGGGTCCGGGAGCTGTACGAGACGCACCACAAGCTCAAGATCAGCGACGAGGCCCTCAAGGCCGCCGCCAACATGGCCGCCCGCTACATCACCGACCGGTTCATGCCCGACAAGGCGATCGACCTGATCGACGAGGCCTCATCCCGCGTTCGGATGGCCCGGTCGGCCTCGCCGCCATCCCTCAAGGACGCGATGCTGGGACTCCAGTCCCTTCAGCGCGAGCTCGAGTCGGCGGTCAACAACCAGGAGTTCGAACTCGCGGCCGAGCTCCGCGACCGTGAGCGGAAGCTCCGCGACCGGATCGAGGACCAGCGGCAGGAGGTCAAGGACTCCAGCCAGAGTGACGAGATCTACGTCACCGAGGAGGACGTCGCCCAGGTCGTCTCGATGTGGACCGGCATCCCGCTCCAGCGAATCGCCGGGGCTGAGTCTGAGCGGCTCCTCCAGATGGAGACCGTCCTCCACGAGAAGATCATCGGGCAGGAGGAGGCGATCGCCGCCATCTCCAAGGCGGTCCGCCGCGCCCGGGCCGGGATCAAGGATCCGAAGCGGCCGATCGGCTCCTTCATCTTCCTCGGCCCGACCGGCGTCGGCAAGTCGTACCTGACCAAGGCCCTCGCCGAGTTCATGTTCGGGTCCGAGGATCACCTGATCAAGATCGACATGTCGGAGTTCATGGAGCGGCACTCCGTCGCCCGGCTCGTCGGAGCACCTCCGGGCTACGTTGGCTACGAGGAGGGCGGCCAGCTGACCGAGGCCGTTCGCCGGAAGAGCTACTCGGTGATCCTCCTCGACGAGATCGAGAAGGCCCACCCCGAAGCCTTCAACATGCTCCTCCAGATCATGGAGGACGGGAACCTGGCCGACGCCAAGGGGCGCAAGGTCGACTTCCGCAACACCATCATCATCATGACCTCGAATGTCGGCGCCGAATCGATCACCGGCAACATGTCGATGGGCTTCGACTTCCGGCAGGACGCCGAGAAGCAGGCCAAACGCGACTACAACCAGATGCGCGACAAGGTCATGAGTCAGCTCAAGCAGACCTTCCGGCCGGAGTTCCTCAACCGGATCGACGATGTGATCGTCTTCCACTCGCTCGAGAAGGATCAGATTCGCCAGATCGTCGACCTCGAGCTGGCCCGGGTGCGCGGCCAGGTCGCCGAACAGGACCTCGAGCTCCAGGTCACGGAGCCGGCGATGGATCTGCTCGGAGAGCGAGGCTACGATCACACCTATGGAGCCCGGCCGCTTCGCCGGATCATCCAGACCCTGATCGAAGACCCGCTGGCCGAGGGCCTGCTGAGCAACCGATTCCCGGCGGGCAGTACGGTTCGCGTCGATGTCGAGGACGACCTCCTCAAGCTCGACGTGGTAGACGTTCCGGCCCGGAAGACCGCTGACCAGCCGGACGAGGAGCTTGCTCCGGTCTCATAGGTCTCCAGAGGTCAATTGAAACGCAACCAGACGGGCAGGTCCGGAAGGATCTGCCCGTCTCCTTTGTCATCGGAACTCCGATTCGCGCCAGCAGGGAAAGTCATCGTAGGGACATGGCTTGCCTTGTCCGCGCCGTCAGGCGCCACTGCGCAGCGGTGCCGGTGGTCGAGACAGATCGGTCTCGATGTGACACGTTGATGGCGAACACCGTCTCGCCTGACGACGAAGGCCGCCGCGGCGGCCGGGCTTGCAAGCGGCGCCCCTACGAGACGGGCCGCAGCGGCTGCCAGTGACAATCGTGGATCTGATACGATCCCGGTCAGGTATACTTGCGAACATCCGTTCGCACATGTCAACTCCCGTTGTGGCGTTGCCGACGACACCCTTTGCCCAATCTGAAAGAATGCATGGCCAGAACGAAGACGACGACCAAATGGGTCTGCCAGCAGTGCGGCTACAACAGCCCCGCCTATCTCGGTCGCTGCCCCGGCTGCGAGTCGTGGCACACCATGGTCGAGACTGTCGAGGAGCGCCGGGCGGCGTCCGGTTCCGGAGCGACGACGGTTCGCAACGGTCGTCCCCAGCAGCACGCTCAGCGGCTGGACTCGATCGGGGCGGCGGCGTTCGACCGGATCCCCGTGCCGATCTCGGAGCTCAACCGGGTGCTGGGCGGTGGGCTGGTCCCCGGCTCGCTCGTTCTCGTCGGCGGCGACCCTGGCATCGGCAAGTCGACCCTCGTCCTTCAGACCGCGGCGGCGCTGGCCGAGGCCGATGCTGGCCCGGTTCTCTACGTCTCGGCCGAGGAGTCGATCCAGCAGATCAGGCTCCGGGCCGACCGGCTCGGCGTCTCACATCCCGACCTCTGGGTACTGTCCGAGACCGACCTCGACCGCGTGTTGCGCGAAGCCGAGGAGCGCGATCCCGGCCTGCTGATCATCGACTCGATCCAGACGGTCTACCTCGACGACATGACGTCGGCGGCGGGGAGCGTCAGTCAGGTGCGGGAATGCACCGCCCGGCTGATGCAGTGGGCCAAGCCACGCGGGATCCCGGTCCTGATCATCGGCCACGTCACCAAGGAAGGGACGATCGCCGGCCCGCGGGTGCTTGAGCACATGGTCGACGCGGTGCTGTATCTAGAAGGGGAGCGCCACCAGCAGTACCGCATCCTCCGCGGCGTCAAGAACCGGTTCGGATCGACCGACGAGGTCGGGGTGTTCGAGATGGCCGACATCGGGATGCGGGAGGTAACGAACCCGTCCGAGGCGTTCCTCGAAGGCCGGGCGGCGCAGGCGTCCGGGTCGGCCGTCGCGATCACGATCGAGGGGACCCGGCCGATCCTGGTCGAGATGCAGGCCCTGACGACCGCGACTGCCTTCGGTCTGCCGCGGCGGAGCGCCAACGGGCTGGACACGAACCGGCTCCAGCTGCTGGTCGCGGTGCTGCAGAAGCGGGTCGGCATCGCCCTGGGTGGGCAGGACATCTACGCCAACGTCGTCGGTGGCCTCCGCGTCTCGGAGCCGGCCGCCGACCTGGCCGTCGCGCTGGCCGTCGCCTCCAGCTACCGCGACATCGCGGTCGAGGCCGGTACCGCCGTCGTCGGCGAGATCGGCCTGTCGGGCGAGCTTCGCTCCGTCAGCCAGCTCGACCGCCGGATCAACGAGGCTCGCCGGCTCGGCTTCAATCGCGTTATCGCCTTCGGTTCGGAGAACGGTACCCGGCGGGAGGACGGCATCGAGATCGTCCGCGCCTCGACGCTCGCCGTCGCCCTCGACGCCGCCCTCCGTGAGGTATAAGGGCATCGAGTCGCACAGGGTTGGCGGAGAATCGTCGTAGGGGCGATCCCTTGTGGTCGCCCGGCCCGATAGGGCCATCGCCCCGCAGGGCGATAACTCGAATACCGTAACCTCGCTGTCGCGGTTCTCCCAGGGAAAACTCGCGCTGACCGCCAACGTGCCGGTCGCGTGGCACAGTCTCACCTGACGGCGATGGCCGCTGCGGCAGCCGGGCGACCACAAGGGATCGCCCCTACGAAACGATACCCGCTCACTCGCCAGTTTTTTGGATCGCTGTGTCCAGCCGCTGGCGTTGCTTTCCTTCTCCATCGAAGTTCTCTGGCGCCAGCCAGGACTCGAACGCCCGCTCGATCCGTGGCCAGTCACCGTCCGTGATGGCGAACCAGGCGGTGTCGCGGTTGTGCCCCTTGACGATCATGTGCCGGCGGAAGGTTCCCTCAAAGGTGAACCCGAACCGCAGCGCGGCCCGCTTCGAGCGCTCGTTGAGACCGTTGCACTTCCACTCGACCCGGCGGTAGCCGAGCGCGAACGCATGCCGGATCAGCAGGAAGATCGTCTCGGTGGCCATCGTCGACCGCTGCATCGCTGAGCCGAAGAGGAGATGGCCGATCTCGATGACCCGGTTGGATGTGTCGATCCGGAGGTAGCCGCCAGCGCCGATCGGCTGCCCCGTCGCGTTGTCGAGGAAGGCGAACCAGAGCGGGTCGTCCGAGACGGCGAACTGGCGCAGGCTGCGGGCAAGGTCCGCGACGTCCTCGAACGGACCGTAGGCCATGTAGTCCCACATCTGCGGATCGGCATCCGGTCCGTGCGTCGCCTCGAACAGGGCGGCGGCATGGGCGTCCGGGTCGAGCGGGACGAGCGACACCGTGCGCCCGGTCAGCGTCGTCCGTGACGGTACCAGGACCGTGCGTGGTTCGACGATCTCACCCATCCGGAACGCGGTGTCAGCCACGGTGAGATTTCCTCTCCGGTCAGACGCCGATGCGGTCGATGATCTTGTCGAAGAACCCGCGCCGGTGGGGCTGCTGCGTGATCTCGCTGCCGAGCGACTCCGCCAGCTGGTTGAACAGGTCCTGCTGCTCGGGAGTGAGTTCCCGTGGGACGAGAACCTGGACGGTCACGATCTGGTCGCCCCGGTCGCCGCCGCGCATGTCGGGGACGCCGCGGTCGCGGAGGCGGAACTGTTGCCCGGACTGCGTGCCGGCCGGGATCTTGAGCGAGACGGCTCCATCGATCGTCTCGATGTCGATCTCGTCCCCAAGCGCCGCCTGGGCGACGTTGATCCCGATCTGGAGGTGGATCGTCTTGTTCTGGCGGGTGAATAGCTCGTGGGACTGGATCTGGACCTTGACATAGAGGTTGCCCGGTACGCCGCCCGATGGCCCGGCCTCGCCCTGGCCCGACATCCGCAGCGTGGCGCTCTCGTCGATGCCCGGCGGGATGTTGACCGTGATGCTGCGAGCGCGGGTGACGCGGCCGCGGCCCTTGCAGTTCGGGCAGGGGTCGGTGATCTGGACCCCCTCGCCGTGGCAGGTCTGGCAGGGGCCGGAGGTCATGAACTGGCCCAGGATCGTCTGCTGGACGCGGCGGACCTCACCGCTGCCGCTGCACGTCGGGCAGGTGGGTGGATCCTGGCCGTCCTTCTGCCGCTTGCCGTTGCAGACCTCGCAGGTCTCCAGCCGGGTCAGCTCGACGACCTTCTCGGCACCGAAGACGGCCTCCTCGAAGGAGAGCCGGACGGTGACCTCGAGGTCCTGGCCCCGTTGCACGGTCTGCCGCCGGCGGCCGCCGCCGGCGGCACCGAAGAAGGTGTCGAAGATGTCGCCGAACGGCGAGCCATCGAAGCCACCGAACCCGTCGCCGCCCATGCCAGGGCTGGCGTGGCCGAACTGGTCGTATTGGGTCCGCCGATTGGTGTCGGAGAGTACTTCGTAGGCCTCGTTGATCTCCTTGAACTGCTCGTCGGCCCCGTCCGTCCCGTTGACATCGGGGTGGTGAATCCGGGCCAGCCGCCGGTACGACTTCTTGATCTCGTCGGGGGATGCCGAACGCGAGACTTCAAGGACCTCGTAGTAGTCACGCTTCTCGCTCATGATGACCTGTGGTGGTTGAATGTCGCCGCGAAGGGAACAGCGGAGAGGGAGCGGCGACAGCGGCGGAACGGGATTGGGTATCCATTCGGAACGGGACAACGCAAAAGGCCCAGCGACACGGAGTGCCGGGGACGAAAGGCTGTCTTGACAGTCCGAAGTATAGCGGAGGCAACTTTCGCGTCAACGGGCACACGATCCGGCCGTCGGGTCCGGGTCGGAAAACGACTTGACAGCCTGCCCGAATTGCCCGTACGATGTCGTGTGTTTCGCAATTGGCGCGTGGTGAAATGGTATCACAGAGGTCTTTGGAACCTTTGTTTCAGGTTCGAGTCCTGGCGCGCCAGCCCCACACCTTCCCACTATGCCGTCTCGATCGTCGTGCTTCGTCCGTCCTCGCGAGGGATCCCCCTGCCGCCGTGTCGATGACACCCCCCGAACCGCCTCAATCGGCACTCGGAGACCCAGCTTCCGAACTGACTGAACCCGCATCATCCCGCGACCTCACGCTGATCGTGCTCGCTGCGGGCGGGGGGACGAGGATGAAGTCCCGCCTCCCCAAGCCGTTCCATCCCGTCGCCGGTCGTCCAATGGTCGAGCACGTCATTCGGGCAGGGCAGGCCGCGAAGCCGGACCGCACGGTCGCCGTGCTGAGCGAGCAGACTGCCGGACTGGTCGACCAGATCGCGGCCGGCATCGAGCTGACGACCGTCATTCAGTGGGAACCGCGGGGGACCGGTCACGCCGTTCAGACGGTATTCGACGCCGGTTCGATCATTCCCGAAGCCGGACTGATCCTGGTGCTTCTGGCAGATCAGCCACTGCTCGACGAGAGGACCGTTGAGCAGCTCGCGGTCCAGGCGGTGGCGTCCAGAGCGCCGGTGACCCTCCTGACCTGTCTGGTCGATGACGCCGCCGCCTACGGTCGGGTGGTACGGAACGCGGACGGCCATACCGTCGGGATCGTCGAGAGGAAGGATGATGACGACGCCAGCCGCGTCGGAGTGACCGAGATCTGGAGCGGGGTGATGGCGCTCGACGTCGCCTGGTCCCGTGCCGCGATCCGACGCCTCACACCGAGCACGACGACCGGCGAGCTCTACCTCACCAGTCTGATCGGGCTGGCGATCGGGACCGACTCGTCCGAAGGCGTTTGGCCGGTCCAGACCGTCGATGCCCGGCCCGAAATCGCCCACGGCGTCAACAACCGGGTCGAGCTCGCCCAGGCCGAGGCGATGCTCCAGCGCCGGATCCGAGAGAAGTGGATGCTCGATGGGGTGACGATGGAGGACCCGGCGACGGTCTACATCGAGGCCGACGTCACGATCGGTCCCGATACGATCCTAAGGCCATTCACCCACTTCCGGGGACGGACGACCATCGGCTGCGACTGCGTGATCGGTCCGGGGACGGACGTGACTGCCGCCACCGTCGGCGACGGCGTCACGATCCGCTCGTCAACCGTGGCCCACGCGACGATCCATGACGGCGCCGACATCGGACCCTACAGCCACCTCCGGCCGGGGACGATCGTCGGACCCGGCGTCCATATCGGTAACTTCGGCGAGTTCAAGAACGCCCACCTCGCGGCCGGCGTCAAGGTGGGTCACTTCGGGTACCTTGGTGATGTAACGGTCGGCGAGGGCACCAACATCGGGGCCGGAACCGTCGTCGCCAACTTCGATGGCCAGCGCAAGCACGCGACGACGATCGGCTCCGGGGCCTTCATCGGCTCCGACACGGTCCTCCGTGCGCCGGTCACGATCGGCGACGGCGCGGCGACCGGCGCTGGGTCGGTCGTCATCGACGATGTGCCGGCCGGCGTCACGGTCGCCGGCGTTCCGGCCCGACCCATCACCCGGCGGGCCGACACTTCGCGCGAAACGTCCGGCGAGCCGGAGCGATCCGGGCCATCAGAACCAGAGGGATAGCACGTTGGACGGGCGTCTACAGGTCTTCGCCGGCAGCTCGCACCCGCTGCTTGCCGCCGCGATCATGGATCAGCTGGAAGCCCCGCTCGGGCGAGCGATCGTCGGCACCTACAAGAACGGCGAGACCCGGGTCAAGCTGGACGAGAACGTCCGAGGCTCGGACTGCTTCGTCATCCAGTCGATCTGCCAGCCCTACGATCATCACATCATGGAGATGCTGCTGATGATCGACGCGCTGCGCCGGGCCTCGGCGTCCCGGATCACGGCCGTGATTCCCTACTATGGCTATGCCAAGCAGGAGAAGAAGACGACGGGCCGCGAGCCGATCTCGGCCAAGCTGGTCGCCAATCTGATCACGACGGCCGGCGCCAACCGGATCCTGAGCGTCGATCTCCACGCACCGGCGATCGAGGGCTTCTTCGACATCCCGGTCGATCACCTCCGGGCGACCCCATTGCTTGCCCATCACGTCCGCCGGTCGCTCGACGGCGTCGCCGTCGTGGTCAGCCCGGATTCCGGCGGTGTCGCCCGGGCCGAGGACTTCCGGGTCCGCTCCGGCGGCGAGCTGGCGATCATCGCCAAGCGCCACCCGGACACGGACTCCTCCGAGGCGCTGGAGATGGTCGGCGACGTCGAGGGCAAGACGGCCGTCATCGTCGACGACATGATCTCGACTGGCGGCACGCTGCGGGCCGCGATCGACCTGCTCTACCAGCGCGGGGCGTCCGATGTCTACGCCGCCTCGACCCACGGCATCTTCGCCGGAGACGCCGTCGCGCTGCTGGCGGCGTCCGATGTGCGCAAGCTCTTCATCTGCGACACGGTCCCGCTGCCGACCGACCCAGTCCTGTCGCTGGAGACGATCACCGTCGCCCCGCTTCTGGCCGAGTCGATCATGCGGATCCACAAGGATCTCAGCATCAGCGCCCTCTTCATCTAGCGCTGCCAGTGGGCGTGGTCCTGCGCCTTCGTCCGACGGGCCGGCACCCCGAACCCACGCCACCCCCGCCCAGGCGGCCAGTTGGCGACCGGAGAGTCTGAGTCGATGGACGGTACCGCCTGGACCGCAATCGTGCTGGGAATCGTGGCCCTCGTCGCCATGTGCCTCATCGCGTTTACGGCGGCCCTGGTGGGCATCGCCGGCCGGCCCTCGGCTCCGGCGCGGACCGACGAGCGCGGCGACCGGGCCCACCGGCTCCGGACCGTCCGCGATCTGCTCGACGCCCAGCGTGGCTGGTTCGCCGCGTTCCATGTCGGCACGATCATCTCGGCGACGATCGCGACGGGTCTGCTGGCCGCCGGCTTCGGCGCCCTCGTCGGGCGGGGCGGAACCGTTCTCGCGATCGTCGTGGTCGCCATCGTCTATCTCGTCGTCACGCAGGCCCTCCCGGTCGCGCTGGCCCGGAGCCGGCCCAACCGGAGCGCGAAGATCAGCGGTGGGCTGGCTGGTCCGATCGGGGTCGTGCTCCGACCGTTCGCGATCCTCGTCCAGGTGCTGGCCGAGTTCCTCGACCGGCTGATTCCCAGCGCGGCCGATGAGCCGGTGATCGAGGGCGTCGAGGACGAGATCCGGAACTACATCGCCAACGAGGAGGATACGGTCATCCAGCAGGTCGAGCGCGAGATGATCGACGGGGTGCTCCATCTGGAGGACATCCGGGTCCGGGAACTCATGGTCCCTCGCGTCGACATCACGGCGATCGACCGGACCACGAGCGGCCGCGAGATCGTCGACCTGATCGTCAAGGCCGGTCATTCCCGGATACCGGTCTACGAGGAGTCGATCGACAAGGTGATCGGCGTGCTTTACGCCAAGGACCTGCTGCCGTTCGTGATCGGCAACACCGACGCCTTGCCACTCGTCAGCCTGCTCCGGCCAGCCTATGTCGTCCCGGAGACCAAGCGGGTCAACGAGCTCCTCGCCGACCTGCGCTCCCAGCGGGTCCACCTCGCGATCGTCGCCGACGAGTACGGGGGGACGGCCGGGATCATCACCATCGAGGACATCCTCGAGGAGATCGTCGGCGAGATCCAGGACGAGTACGACAAGGAGATGCCGCTCTTCGAGGTCTCCGGGCCGGACGAGTTCGTCGCCGATGGCCGGCTCGCGGTCGAGGATGCCGAGGACGCCCTCGGCGTCCGCTTCGAGGAGGACGACTACGACAGCCTCGGCGGGTTCGTCCAGAAGCACCTGGGCCGCCTGCCGCAGGAGGGGGACGCGTTCGCCGCCGAGGGGGTCGAGATCAGGGTGATCGAGGTCGAGCGCAATCGTGTCCGCAAGATGCGTGTCCGGCGCATCCGCGAGACGTCAGCCCCGGAGCGGGACGATCAACCGACTGATGCCATGCCGTCCGCTACACCGGACACAACCGAGCGTCAGTCATGACTCCGTCAGACGCTTTCGAGCCGTGGGCCCACCGACGATACGGCACCGTGACCAGCACGATGGACGTCGCGGCCGGATTGATCGCGGGCGGCGAGGTGTCGAGCCCGACCGTCGTCGTAGCCGAGCATCAGACAGCTGGCCGGGGACGGGCCAACCGCGGCTGGCGGTCCGTTCCCGGTGGGTCGCTCCAGATGACGGCGATCATGTCGCTGCCTGTCCCGGTCATGCGACTCGGCCCGGTCCCGCTCCTGATCGGCGGGATCGTCGCCGAGTCGCTGGAGGCGCTGGATGCGAATCTGGCGCTGGAGCTGAAGTGGCCCAACGACGTGTTGATCGACGGCCGCAAGGTGGCGGGCATCCTCGTCGTCAGCCGCTCCGCGGGCGACACGTCCCAGCTCCAGATCGGCATCGGAGTCAACGTCGTCGATCCGGACGATCCGGACGATCCTGGCGCGATGGCCACTGGTCTGGGCCGGCTCGTCGGGTCGAACCCGGAACGATCCGCGATCGATCGGGTCCGCGACACACTGCTAGCCGGGATCCTCTCCCGCCTGCTCACCCTTGAAGCGGAGCTGGCCCGTGATGGGGGGGCATCAGGGCTGGATCGGTGGACCCGGCGGGCCAGCCTGCTGGGTCAATCGGTCCGGGTCCAGGACGGGGACCGGACCAGTGAAGGCGTCCTGCTCGGTGTCGACCGGACCGGCGCCTTGCGGATTCGAGATGAGACTGGGACGATCAGCACCGTCGTTGCGGGTGACGTGACCCGTGGCCCACGGCTATGGATCGCAGACGACACAAGGGACAGCACATGACAGAGACGGTCATCCTCGGCGGGGCCCGTACGCCGATCGGCAAGCTGCAGGGCGCTCTCGCCCCGGTCACCGCGGTCGAACTCGGTTCCGTCGCGATCAGGGCCGCGATGGCCCGGTCCGGCGTCACCCCGGAACAGGTCGAGCACGTCATCCTCGGGATGGCGCTGCAGGCCGGAGCCGGTCAGAATCCCGCCCGCCAGGCGGCATTCCGGGCCGGTCTCGGTCGGACGGTCACCGCCGAGCTGACCAACCGGGTCTGCGGATCGGGGATGCGGGCGATCGCGCTCGCCGACCTGCTGATTCGGGCCGGGCACCACCGGGTCGTCGTGGCGGGTGGGATGGAGAGCATGTCCAATACGCCGTTCGCGCTCGATCGGGCCCGTGGCGGCTACCGCATGGGCGACGGGGTCCTGCGGGACCTGATGGTCCGGGACGGCCTCTGGAGCGCGATCGACGACCGGGCGATGGGCGAGCACGGCGCCCAGGTCGCGGCCGAGGAGGGTGTCGGCCGCGAGGAGCAGGACGCCTATGCCCTCCGCTCTCACCAGCGCTACTTCGCCGCCCTCGCCGCCGGGGTGCTGGAGGAGGAGATCGTGCCTGTCGAAGTGGCCGGCCGCAAGGGTGCCGTCATCGACACCGACGAGGCTCCGCGGTCTGATACGTCGATGGAGGCGCTGGCCCGACTGCCCACGATCTTCGGTGAGGACAGCACCGTCACGGCCGGCAACGCGCCGGGCGTCAACGACGGCGCCGCGGCGCTGGTCCTGGCCGACGCCGGCTGGGCGCGGGAGCAGGGATTGACACCGCTGGCGACGATCCGCTCGTCCGGCAGCGCCGCCTGGGATGTCCCGTACCTCGCCTACACGCCGGAACTGGCCGCCCGGGACGCCCTGGGCCGGGCCGGTCTCGCTGTTGACGATGTCGATCTCTGGGAACTGAACGAGGCGTTCGCCAGCGTCCCGATCATCGCGGCGAGGCGCCTCGGGATTAGCCAGGAGCGCGTCAACGTCAACGGCGGTGCCGTCGCGCTCGGCCACCCGATCGGGATGAGCGGCGCCCGGATCACGCTGGCGCTGGCGCTGGCGCTTCGGCGGCGCGGCGGCGGGCTCGGTGTCGCGGCGATCTGCTCCGGTGGGGGGCAGGGTGACGCCATCGTGCTGGATGTCGCTGGCTAATTCGACCGCTACGATCACCGCCACGGATCCAGAGCAGGAGACCACCATGTCGATCGACATAACGCGAGACGGCGCCATTGCGACGGTGACGCTCAACCGGCCCGAGGCCCTGAACGCCTTCGATCAGCAGGCGCTGAGCGACCTGCTCCGAAGCTTCCGGATGCTGGGTGCCGATCAGTCCATCCGGGCGATCGTCCTGACCGGTGCCGGGGAGCGGGCCTTCGCGGCCGGTGCCGACATCCGGGCGATGGCGACACTGAACGTCTCGGCGGCGCGGGCGTTCGGGGCGCTGGGGCAGGCGGTCACCCGCGCGATCGAGACGGTCCCGCAGCCAGTCGTCGCGGCGGTCAACGGCTACGCCTTCGGCGGCGGCTGCGAGGTCGCGCTGGCCTGCGACATCCGGCTGGCGGCGACGAAGGCCGTCTTCGCCCAGCCGGAGGTCTCGCTCGGCATCCCACCGGGCTGGGGCGGCACACAGCGGCTGCCGCGGCTGGTCGGCGCTGGCGTCGCGGCCGAACTGATCCTGACTGGACGACGGGTCGACGCTGCCGATGCATTCCGGATCGGTCTCGTCAATTCGGTTCATGAGCCGGACGAGTTGCTTCCGGCCGCCATGGCGCTGGCCGGGACGATAGCCGCCAACAGCCGTCGGGCCGTCGCTGCCGCCAAGCAGGCGCTGACCGTCGCCTGGGGACTGGACCTGACCGGTGGTCTGCTGACCGAACTGGACGCCTTCGCGGCGTCCTTCGGAACGGACGATCAGCGGGAGGGCATGGCGGCCTTCCTCGAGAAGCGGGAGCCAACCTGGCGCTGACCGGCCAGCGGCCCGGCCGATCCGGCGACAGACCGGCGACAGACGGCGCGTTTCGGCCGGGCGCCGGACATTACGTGGCCCGCTTCTGTCCGATCTTGATCTCGCGGGAAAACTCCACGTCGACGGGCTCGGCAAAACGGTGGCCGTTGTTGTGATCGTGGCGCATGAACGTTGGCACGTCGATGTGGACCTGGAGCCGGTAGGTCCCGTCGCCTGGCAGTTCCCAGTTGCGGCCGTAGTGGTAGAGCCAGGGATGCCAGAGGAACGGCTGCCCGTGCGTGCCCACCTCCGAGCCGTCCGGCCCGACGATCGTGACCGTCACCGTGAGTGCCGGGATGAACCGGCCGTCGGCGGCGTCCCGAACAGCGACTTCCACATGCGCGTTCTCCAACGCGGACGGCTCCTGCCAGGTCAACTGACCGACGTGCAGGTGGTACATCCCCTCCGCGTTCTCGACGACGACCACGACCTCGTACTCGCCGGCGCGTTTGGTATCGGCGCCCGATTCCTGGTTCATGCCTTCGAGGGCGGCCGCGTAGGCCTCGCCCTGCCTGGTCGCCAGTTTGAGCTGGTCGGCGGTCGACTCCTCGCTGGGCATCATACAGCGGGGGTCAAAAAGGTTGTCCGCCATATCGTTGTCCGCCCTGGACCGGTCGTTCCGTACGCTCCGCGCCGTTCCTGAGCCCGGCTCGCTTCGCTGCCATTCATGGCCGGGCATCGCCGTCAG
>JAABUS010003210.1_pt1 | contig 27370 bp, 24 predicted proteins | sample 5560161 | NCBI WGS metagenome assembly JAABUS01 (sample SAMN10711885, study PRJNA513376) | rock metagenome | isolation source: Antarctica rocks | place: Antarctica: Victoria Land, Trio Nunatak nord | collected 2016-01-04
AGGTGGAGGGGGAGGGGGAGATAGGAATGGGGATGGGGAGGGCGAGGGCGAGGTGGAGGTGGAGGTGGAGAGGTGGAGGATGGGGATGGGGATGGGCTTTATTGGGGAATGGTCGTAAGGTATAGTCTAGGGCATAGGTTAGGACCGGTAGATCAAGAATCGTATAGGCATTGGAGATAGATGATGATAAGGTAGGGAAGGGGGGTTGAAGACGGTAGGATTACTATTATTCCTGCTTCAGATCTCAAATGACTTTAATAGAGTCCGTAGACTTACAGGGACCGTTCTACTACTTGTGGCTTCTGCGTTTGCCCCGTAATCCATTCAACCCGCTAACTGTCCAACAGCTCTCGGCTTACTGCCGCGCCCAACTGCTAATCGTAATCGCCGTCGTATACACCATCGCCCCGAACCCCACCGCCATCACAACCACGTCCCCGGCCTTCTCCCCTCTCGTCTCCGCAATCGCCCTGTAATGCAGCAACGCAGGATAGATGTACACGAGCGGGATGCATGCAAAACTGCCAATCAGCGCGACGAACTTATCGAGATCGCTGGCGCCCGCTATGGCAATAATGCCGCACATGAGGGTGGTGCCGATGCGGAGCCCGTTCTTGTACCACTTGGTGGCGCGGGATTTTTTGCCCGAGGCGTGTTCGCCGAAGAGGGTAGTCTCGAGGATACGGGCGGCGGGGAAGAGCTGCACGGGGGTGCCGGCGAGGACGGCCATGGAGTAGAGGAATTGCACGGCGTTGACGAGGGGGCTGGTCTGCGGGTAGTTGCTGATGATCTCGACGGAGGTGGTGGTGCCGAAGGTGGCGTAGCAGAAGGCGCCGATGGAGGTGAAGATGAGGGTGACGATGACCATGACGAGGTAGAGGAGCTTGGAAAAGTGCTGTGGGTGCATCATGGAGGATTGGATGGGCAGGAGGAGGCCGATGCCTTCGAAGGTGAAAATCGAAGAGCCGATGGTGAGGGTCCAGGCGGAGGGGTTGAAGAGCTGGACGGTGGGGTGCACGCCCGAGTGGGAGAGGGTCGCGATGTCGTAGTACCAGATGTAGATCAGGCCGATGAAGATGAAGATGTCGGCGAGCATGGCGGAGGGGCCGAGGCGGGTGATGTTGCGGATCAAGGCTAGGGGCACGAGGACGATGGTTTGCAGCATTATGAGCGCGATGATGCTGAGGGGGTGGGTATGGTTTGGGGTGACGGCGTCGAGGAAGGTGAAGAGATTCTCGGCGATGAAGATCATGCCGGCGCAGACGAAGCCGATCTGTGAGAGTGATATGGAGCTTAGAATCATTATTCTGAGCTTTGGGCCCCCGACCGCTGTGCCCAGTTCGCCGTAGCCGCCGCCGTAGCGTTCTCTGCATTGGAGGAGAAGACGGAAGCAGATGCAGGATAGTATGGAGACACTGATTAGAATTATAGATGAGAATAGTATTCCACCGTTTTTGAATGCTTTTGGGAGGAACATGATCCCAGTGCCAATGAACGCTTTAAGTAATGTGAAGAAAGTGCTTTTAGTAGTTGCATCTCCTGTTCTAGGCGGTCTCCTAGAGGACTTGCGCCGGCCGAGCAAGGGTCTGCTCTCGCTGGAGTGCTCCTCTGACTGTCCATCGGGGCCGTCGAGTATAGACTCATCTTCAGATTCTCCAAGATCTTCTCCCGCAAAATTCCCGTACAGATCGAGGAAACTGACAAAGCTGCTCGTCACGGGAGTGGTCATGTAATTCAGTCGTTTTTGCTGCCGTCGAACGAATTCTCGTCGGAAGCCTCCAGGCGCACGTTGCTCTTGAGGCGTGATATTCCTTCCGAAGTTCCCAATCTTGCTGGAGTTCCGCTGGATGGGTTGCGTAAATGTAGCTGCTCTCTGCCCTAGCTTGGCTCGTGCACTGATCTTGAAAATCTCGCGATGGACATCGCCGCCTTGAAGTCTGAGGGAGTCTTGCGGGCCTGCTTCGTTACTGTGACTTGATGCATCCTCTGAGCCAGGATCAGGTTTTAAAGGATCATCAGAGAGAACAGCAGGCTCGGCGGAGTAGCCTGATGGTAAGTGTTTAGAGACCACCCTTGCCTCGGCCTCTTGTCGCCCTTGTTGACTTGATAGAGTACTGGTCATGATTTTATAATGACTGAGAGAGGAAGATTGGGGGTGACAAGGTGTAAGAGATCCGCGATATCGTACCCCAGAGATTATGACTTGTGGAGCTGTTACGACATGCAGCAGGACTGGAAGGAGGCTCTATCACACATTGGCATGGTTCAGGAAGACAAGACCGCTGACGTTCGAGCGACGAATTTTGTTGTCATACGTTTTCTTGCATATTGAGGAGATGCTACGGTATTGCATCTCAGAATGGACAAATAAATAGGTGTCGATGATGTATGCTTCCACTTCCGGCCTCGTGCAGAAATCTTAAATCCTTTAACTCCGTCTTAACATTTCTGTCTATGCTGCTAATAATATAAATAACGCTTGTTTCTCATACGCTCTGCCACAAGAAATCCTCCAGCTTGCTATCCCTCAGCACCTCCGTGAGCGTTTCCGAGATATTTTTTACCATAGCCCGATGTCCGAATGGCTGCTTGCCGTTGTTGCGCTGATAGGTATCCGCTGCCACAACCAGTTTTTCCATGAAGCATTGACACATCAACCCTTGTTCGTTCGGGTGACTCCGATCGCTCACGATGCCAATGATCTTGGTACATGCCATAGAGAGGTTGAAGTAGTTGATCTTCGCCATGGGGACGTGGTCCGAGAAGTCTGTGAAAAGAGCCATCTGCATGAGGCGCTGAAGTCGATGGCTGGGCGCGTTGATGTAGTCCTCGTATCGCATTACGGTCTTGACCATAGCAGAGGCTGTCGGTAAGAGCCGACAAGTTGTAAGAAGCTCTCTGACCTTCTCGTCAACCGTTTCCCTTTCCGCTTCGTTGAGATGGTAGTTCAAGTTCGTCATGATATCGAACATCCATGAAACTCTCGACAGGCTAAATCGATCGTCATTAGCTTCAACGCGCATCCCCGAACCATCGGTTGCCATGCGTCTATCCGGAATGACGACCTGATGGCGACCAGTCCTATGAGTGGAATTGCGTTCGAACTCAAGCCGGCCTCCGCAAAATGTCATGGCGCAGTTTCTGAAGCTGCTCATGGGACGGCCACCTGGGAAAAAGTTGGTCTCCAAGGCAGCTATGAGACGCTCCAGAACGTCGATAGGCTCGAAGCTTGTGAATTGGGATATAATATTATAGCAATGTAGTATTGCTCCGACACGATGCTGATAACTAAGGAGCCGGAGGCCGTAGTAGGAGGCCATCCGAAGCATCTCCAGCATCTGCGCACCACAAATCCACGGTGACTGCGAGTAGAGATTGAAGACCCTCTCGTGAGTGAAGCTTTGTAGCTTGTTCCTGTAAGCCTCAAGATGGGCGGCAACACTGTCGGAGCCTCTGTCAGGCATACTGTTGTCGTCCAGGACTGCTGTTATATATAGTATGATTTCTTGGGCAAACCTTAGTGCTTCCAGACGACAATTCGGCCTCTTTCCTGCTTCAGTCGAGGTAGATAGAAAAGCAATATAAGTCTGGTTCATAAGAAGAAGTCCAATAGAATGCTGAAGTCCTTGATCGATGTATTCATCCTCTGAGAGGAAGCTGGTAATCTCCAAAACAATCGGCAATGTCAGACCCGAAGAGTAGGGTATGTCTGTGTCGTCCCGTGATCTATCTTTGATGTTTTGTAACAGTCTTGAAAGACTCTCTGGGTCGGTGTGGTAGTTTTCTTGGAGCTGCTGACCAAAGAACTCTGTCGGCCTCTCGACAACCATCGTTTGTTTAGCGGATGCTTTACCTTCTATCTTGGCTTGCTTCAGCACGGTCCAACATGTCGAAAGGCCCTCAATCAGGTGTGAGGTTGGCAGCGCTGATGCGTCTCTGTCGGTCTGGAAGAGGCTTTCACTTTGTCGTATCTGCAGAAATCTCTCTTTGAGGATCTCCGGATTCGGATCGTCACATATATCCCGTAGTCCTTGTTGGACAGGCTTCCCTGCCGCCAACGCTGCGTTGGTGACGAAGGCACCCACCACAGGAGAAATTGTGCCCTCCGCGACTTGTTCCCAGGTTTCAAAACTTGCTCTACATAGATCTTCTATGTCCTGTGGATGGTGTCTTTAGATGAGTACCATATAACGGGGAGCATACCTACTTGAATGCCCTCATAGAACTCCGATGCTTCGCCGAGCGAGTCTCCTACAATGCGGGGGCAGTGCTCTTCCCTAATCCGGCCAACAATGGTTGTCACGGTGCTTGGTGAGGCGATTTGACTTGACAGCGTTTCGCTCGATGAGGATCCTTCTTCTGTAGAAGCGTCGAGCTCAATGCTTTGGAATCGATTGACCAGGTCACGGGTTCTGCCACTGGACGATTGACTCGATTCTACGACATCACGATCGTCAAATTGTAGGTTGGGGAAGAGGCTGTTGTACATCTCGACCAAGCTGTACGCAGTAACCTTTGAGTAAATGTTCTTAAGGGAGTCATAGATGGTCAGCTTACCTGCGAGTAAAAAATTCATGGGTACTGGTCGCTAAGCTGTCTGCAGGATCTCTGGCCTTGAAGAATCTGGTTATCTTCTGTCTAGCAGTTATGGCAGCTTCGAAGTGGGATTTGATAGCTCCTGATTTGGGAAAGCCTTCTTTGCACACGACATCCACAAGCCGTTTGATGTCTCTCAGTGTCAGAGCTGTTGCCTCTTTGTCATTTGAGGTGCCATACTGAACGAGCCATTGAATAATTGACCGGGTATCCTTCTTGTACTGGACGTACACAGTATGCAAATTTGATGGCAGTCCGACCGTCCTTCCTGTGGGCTGTGCCCTAGAATCCATGTCTTGAGCATAGATGAGCAATGCAGTGTTCGGGACAAGTAGTGCCCTCAAATATGTGCGGGACATCTTTAATGATCAACACAGGCTCAACATATTTGTTCACGCGTACCAGACAAATACGTCATCTCTTCGGCCAAATTAGCAAGATATTGGTCCATGGCATAGCCACATGAAAGCCCAGATCTGTCTTGGGATTAGGAGCCACGACCTTGAAACGAAGAAATTGCTGCCTAGACATCTAGATTGTTGGGTATGGTGAGCGTGTTGGCCAGCAACTCTGGGGCTTCTGCAGGCTATCAACAGGTTGGTGATTTATACCATGGATCGCTCAGTCTATGCTTCCACATAAGAAACCTTCCGGCGTCCAAGATACGCTACGAAGGTGGATGGACCTTTAGCGGTCAACAGAGCCCGAAAATTCACCAAAGTATATAGTAGAATGTTTGTGATATAAGATAACCTTTTTTAGGAGAGCAGGTAATTCGGAGGTGTAATCTTCGCCTTATCCATCCCATGATGACCCTTCTTGTACCCTGGAGGATACCAAGCATCCTCTATCTTTCCGTCAAGCGCTCCACTGGCTTCCGAGAACGATAAGAGCACGTATTTGCATTTCCTAAAGTGGCGAGCAAGGTTCGGCCCGCGTGGAAAGAGTCTGATTTTGCCATTGCGGTTACAGAACTCGCATTGGAATCTCTCAGCTCGATGCCTCTCGTCATTGTGTCTCTTTAGGTTTGTGGCGCTCGTACACTGATGGTCACACACGTCGCAACAGAATAATTTCTTCCTAAGATGGATGTTTGTGTAATGTTCGTCTCTGACATTGGCCGCCGCAAACCCTTCCCCACAAGCTGAGCACTTATAAGGCCGATATCCACTATGACCCCAGGTGTGACGTTGGACGCTGTTAGCGTATTGATGTGGGCTATTGGAAAAGGCACTGACAGGACAGCCAATCCAGCGACAAAAGAGGTCACTCTTAGTATTGTGAGCCTCCCTCAAATGATTATGCAGGTCCTCCGCCAGGTAAAAGACTTGCTCACAAGCTTGGCCGGTAGCGTCAGCCCATCGACAGGAAAGAACTTCTGTAGCCGGCCCCTTGCAAAGCGGGGAAGCAGGCTTTTGGAAAGCCAGATTGCAAGGTCTGGGAGACGGGAATGTCAACGGCCCAGATGCATCGAGATGGCCATCATGGGAAGAAGAGTGGACCAGGGACGTTTTCGGAATATCTTCCACAACAGCGCCAGCTGCCTTAGTTCCTATTGAGGGCTTTATGAAATCGTGCAAGCCCGTAGAAGAGGCGCCTTGGAATTGAGACTCGTTGACATAGGCGGAGCCTACGGCCTGCAAGAGGTTAAGTCCACTAAGTGGTTGTTGAAGAGCAGAGGAGACCGAAGTTCCAGCAAACCCACCGACAGAAATTTGCGGGACCCGCTCTGGAACCGAGACTGCTGATTCCAACCGCTCATCGGGGTAAAGGATAGCCCTATTTACATCTGGGTGAAGCCCGGACGTAAACCGTGGAGAAGCGACACTCGGCCCAAACATGTCCGCTGTTTGACTACCGAAAAATTCGGTATAAGACCCAGCCGGAGCATAATCGTGGTCAAGACAACAGGCTTCGCCGCAATCAGTCAATGGCAGATCACACTCTGATGTGCAATCATCGAAACAATCCTGGCAGTGTGCGTCATGCTCAGAACACTGCTCGCAGTCTTCTTGGGTGTCCCTGGTACAGTCTGCGCAATATTTGTCATAGTCGAAGCACTCATCACAATCGAGCTCAGAACAAGTGGGGTCCGTGCAAATATCAGTCTGGCAAGCCAGATCCTCTGCGGCGGAACATCGACGAGGATCTGGACAGAGGGACTGTTGAGCACTCGGTGTAGCGGTCGAAGATGTACCCTGCGATGGGCTACAAGCAGACTCTGCAGGATTGTCAGCTTGGTTAGTTCCTTAGATAATTGGGGCTCACCTTTCGACGGGCCTGTCTTTGGGCCGATTGACCCATGCCGAGCAAAATAGTCCATCTTCTGAAGTTCGGCCAAGAGGTATGCCGCAGGCTCTAGACGAAGGGCACTTGAAGATAAAGAAAATACTGTAGATCTCGTACACCCCGATAACCAGGGGAGAGGAGGTGCCCGCTGTGGAAATAAGAATCACATCGAGGAACTAGCGTCTGGGCTATCTGACCTGGAATGTCTGGGTACTTTAAGTATGAAAGCTAGTATGACAAGATTCAATTGTTGAGCATCTTGATGGCAGTGATAGTGAAGGTTATCGGATGTGGTTCGGTGCAGATGCCAATTGACATCACTGATCTATCTCGTAATGCACCACATCTTCGATCCCGTTATCGCATCATCGCATCATGCTCTGTCTCGTCTTCTCGCGATAGATCTGTGGTTGGACAATTTAATATCCTCAATGTCTATTCGTTGAATTGGCCCTCTGCCAGTAATATCCGATCAAGGCGGGCAATTGAGCCTCATGAAATTGTAGCATTCGTAAGACAGGCTCAACACAGTCCACGCCGTGATCTTCCCTGTTTCGCGGAGGTATCACAACAGACACTTCACAAGAACGTTGTCGGTGATGCTCGAAATTCACTCGGCTATATGACGCCTTCTCGAAGCCGAAAGTCTTGGCGGCTTGGCATATTTGGTGTAGGACGATGACTGCAGCGAGGAGAAAGATCAGGGAGAAACGCCACCGCGACCAACAGAAATGATTATCATCTCGTCAAAGTGGGCAGCCTTTAGAATGATTGCAGCCATAATTGGGCATACAAGATCTGTGGTAGCTCTGTTGCTCCTCGAGCAAGATGCCTTGTAAGCTAACTGTTCAGCCATGGTATCCGATGCGCTTTGTTTTAGCACTTTCGTCACAGACGTTGTGACAGGATAATGATGGACAATTTTGCCAGAGGTGACCCATAGGAAAACCGGGAAATCGATATTCATCAAGTTCAAGCCCTGTAGCAAGACCGTTGATAGAACTCTGGACCGTTGATGATCCCTCTTGGAATCCTGTATCTATATACTCCGTAGAAAACAGGTACAAACAGCTACAAACAAATTGGATAAAAAAATGACCGTTTGCCTGCTTGTGTGGAATTTGGCATACCACGTGTTCCAGTCACTTGACTGAACAATTCCAAAGACGACGACGGCAAGCAGTTTTAAGCGTTAGTGTCTTGAATCAGCCATACCGATAGGCCTCTGAGGAGTGCACACTGTCCGCGCATGGGTTGAAGAAGCTTCAAGATGATTATGTCTATCAGTGCCAGGGTTATGGTGCAAATAGACTGAGCTCATCAGCTAGGCGCATTACCTCCGCATCCTGCCTGTTTCAATCGCAGCCATCTCTGTCAAACATGCATAATGACATCTGCAGTGCCCGTATCCACAGCTTCTTCCGTCACAGCCACCCCATCGCCAACCTCAACTTCCTTGGTCTGATCTTCCAGCCCGTCCATCCCATCGTGCCCAGGCAGTTTGACGTTCGAAGCAGTGTGTAGTATCTCGTCGTTGAGCATGTTAAAGTCCACACGATCTCCAGATGATTCCTCCTCCTGGACTCTCATTTTGCGACTCGTCAGGCGACTGGACCGATTGCTCCTCTTGCTGGATATAGAGTCTCGTCGGCCAAGGCGCATGCCACGGAAGGCACGTTTGACACTATCACGGAATCCCGTACTCTCGGGCTCCGGTCTCTGATCAGCAATGCCACCATAGCGTGTGGCTGACTTTGTGAGATTGCGCTTTGCAGGAATATTGGGCTGGTAAAGGCTGAAGCTGCTAAACGTACGCAACTGAGGTCGTGTCATAGGCTCACGTGAACCTATGCCCGCGACGATGTAAGGGTTAGAGAGTGGACGGTTGTCGTTCGCGAAATCGATTGCCGGAGCATCGGGACCGGTAAGGATGTCCTCGAACTGCTGCCACGCACGGTCACGAAAGGTAGGGCGGCAGGTTTGACAAGCACGAAACTCGCAGTAGGGGAAAATCCTGGCCTCTGCCATGCCTTTCGGATTTGGTGGTGATGCAGTGGAAGCATCATTGACCTCGTTGATGACAGGGAAGGGTTGGTAGGAGATAATGTCCACAGACGATCGTGTAGCTGTCTTCGTATAGCCGGAACCACGTTCCTTTGATTCGCTCAGCGCTTCTGCGATGGTCGCATTGACTTTCTGCTTCTGCGCCGTCAGAATCGCGATCTGCTCTGATGTGTAGTCCCCATTCGCTATGGCTTTCTCAATCCATGGCGACAATCTCGTATAGGGTCCCAGCTTGCCTTGAAAGGTCTGCAAACCGTCATCCACTGCGGTGGCCTCCGCGTGCTCAACTTCCATCTTATTCGATAGACACTCGAACGATAGGCATTCTGATTCATCTTGAGTGCAAAGGTAAGTGTACCCGAGATCTGGATCTCGACGACAGATAGGGCACCTCTGCTCTCCGTAATATCGCCCCATGGTCAGGTGTGTACATGCCATTCGGCGTGTTTGGGAGACCTTCATTGCGGCGGCTGATGACAAGGCTGATGTTCTGTCTGTCATTGTGTTGAGTACGATGTGGGCGTAAGACTCGACGGCTGTCCGGACCGAGATGTAGACCTCTTGAATACGTTGAACAGCGTATGCAGTCAATAGTTCATAAAGATCTATGGCCATCGGCATCGAACGAGAGCGAAAAAGGGTTGAGGGAGAGGCATTGATGGGCTGTCTTCGGCTAGTGACGAGGATGAATCCGTTCAACAATCCCGTGACGAAAACAGAATTCACTACACATCACGCTCACGCTCACGCTCACTGGAGCCACAAATCCGTCACTCAATTACAATTTATCATGAATCTCTTTCTCGTGGCAATAATTAGTGTTTGCGGCAAGAAGTTGATGCCTACAACGATTGATCGGCGGTTCCCAATGTTCAAATGAATCTCTGGTCGTCTAGGGTAGCTCAATCACACTGATTACATGCAATGAGAGTGATGAGTAGCGAGGCATCAAGCCTTACTTTGTGATGAGCATTGTGAGATAGCTGCTTCACCAACCTTCGTACCTTGACACTATGCTATCAACAAGGGGGCGTTCTGCTGCAAGCCGGCCACGAAGACTTTCACGCGTGCTTACACCGGCACTGACAATCCATCTGCTCTCTCTCCTCTAGGCTTTGATAGACATACGGAAACATCCCCTTCAATAGAAGTTTCCCCAGGCTCGAGCAGAGCCAAGATACACCGAGGACGCATATTTACTCTTTTGAAATACAACTTGGGGGGCCTTGTGTCCAGGTGCTGATGATGGCAAGAGTAAAGATATGAATAAAGTGTAGTGTCCGAATGGAATCAGGTCCAACGATCCGGATGAAGTGCAGTTTTAAGATGTTTTGTTACGCGAGCTAGTCTAGCGTGTAAATGGTACGCACTAACGCGCCTGTCAAACGGATCGACCGACGCGCCAATGTCGATATCTGAAGAACCCATTACTCCACATCAATTGTTCTGTGCTGTCTGTCGGCCTTGACGCATTCTGGCTGGCCATTCTAATCTCTGGGCAGTTCTCCGCCTGCCTTCAGTCCTCCGCCCTTCCGTACTCTTCTCCTCTAGGCAATCAGGGCGCCGCTTCTCGCTATCCCATGTCGATCTTCAGGCTGCAACCATGCTAGCAAAAGCCGTGCAGAAGCATGTCCCTTCACAGGCTCCCAAAGGCATTTCTTCCCAACCTCGATCGAACACGCTGCAGCCTAGTCCTTCAACAGTCCTCAATGCTTCGCGTCCTAGCTGGCCTTCGACAAAGAACCCGTTGAAACGAACTGCCTCGGAGGCTATGGGAAGCTGTCAATCTCGTGACCAAGATCGGGAGTCGTCTTTGTCTAGGCCTGCGAGCAAAGGCAGCTTGACCGAGATGAGCCAGTCATCAATAGGTGGTGGCCGAGTGGGAAAATTGCACGATACTGTCTTCTTCGACGAAAACGACTTCGACGACGATGCAAATATTGACTTGGACTCCGACTCGGCGTCTTCGAAAACCCTTGTGAACTCGACAGACGTGTCATACCCTACTTTACCGCTGCCAATTTCCTCTACGACGCCTGGACCTGTTCCTAGCAGTGCACCTATACCATGGTCCTCGTCGCCCCTACGCCACAAGCTTCCTGCTCCCGCCCCTCCATTGTATCCTACATTGCCCGAGTCCGAGACTTCAACGGCGCCCAAGGTCAGCAAACGTCGGACCCTCCCCTGGCTTGAGGAGACTGGCGATGAACTACACAATCGAAGCGGTGGTATACCAGCTCATGTTCAGGCATTAATAGAGAGAAGTCGCAATAGGAAAGCCTCCGCTAAAGGTGCTGCAGTCGACGCATCAACCGAGTCGTTCACTCCATTGCCTAAAGACAAACAGAATTTGCCGTTCCCCTGGAATAAGACCAGCAGTGCGGTGAAGAAAGAACAGAAAGCTCTCCGTGAATGTCACAAAAGGCTCGTAAAGGTGACAGACCAGCAAGAGAAGACCACCACCACCAGGTCAAAAAGGGTGCCGCGGGTGATGCTCAGCACTGAGCAGAGAAAGGTTCTAGATCTCGTCGTCGACGGAAAGAAGAGCGTGTTTTTCACGGGTTCTGCAGGAACAGGAAAGTCGGTACTATTGCGTGAAATTATCAAAGTGCTGCGTGATAGGCACAAGCGTGAAACGGATCGAGTGGCTGTCACGGCTTCCACTGGTCTTGCTGCTTGTAACGTTGGTGGCGTTACCCTCCATAGCTTTGCTGGTATAGGTCTTGGCAAGGAGGCTGTTCCAGAGCTCGTACGCAAGATCAAGAGGAACAGCAAAGCAAAGCTACGATGGATGCGTACGAAAATCCTCGTTATCGACGAGATATCTATGGTGGATGGAGACCTTTTTGACAAGCTTGAAGGTATAGCGCGTATCATTCGGAACAATGGAAGGCCATTTGGAGGCATACAGCTCGTTATCACTGGCGATTTCTTCCAATTACCGCCAGTCCCAGATTACGGACGGATTTCAAAATTCGCATTTGATGCTGCTACATGGAATACTTCTATCGAGAATACAATTGGTCTTACAGAAGTCTTTCGACAGAAGGACCCAGGTACGTTTGCTGTACGGCATATGCCAAGAAGTGCGAGGCTAATTCTGACTGCTTCAAAGTTTTCGCCAACATGCTCAATGAGATGAGGTTGGGTAGACTTTCCAGCAAATCAATTGACACCTTCAGAACGCTTAATCGACCACTGAATTTTCAGGACGACTTCCAAGCAACGGAGCTGTAATCTACCTATCACCAGATATGCCAGGGGTTTGAGCTAACGGTGTGACAGGTTTCCTACCCGAAACGAAGTCGAGGCAGCTAACAACGGTCGTATGGCCAATCTAGGAGGCAAATCCTATGATTTCGTGGCTGAAGACGGTGGTTCTATTCTGGATAAGGCACAACGTGACAAGTTGCTATCCAATTGCATGGCGCCGCAGAGCATGACTCTCAAGAAAGGTGCACAGGTGATGCTGATCAAGAACATCGACGAATCTCTTGTCAATGGTTCCATTGGCAAGGTGGTTGCTTTTATGGACGAGAAGATGTATGACATCTACCATGAGGACGAAGATGGGTTTCAGGCGGTGGAGACCATGGATCTCAACGAAGAGGATATGACGGAGTCTCGCAAGAAGCTTAGGGCAATGATTAGCAAAGACCTTGCTGGCACCACGAGTCGCATGTGGCCGTTGGTGCGGTTTTCTATTGCGGACGGGACGACAAGGGACTTGCTTTGCGTGAGAGAACTGTGGAAGATCGAATTACCAAATGGCGAAGTCCAAGCCTCTCGTCAACAAGTGCCGCTTATTCTAGCATGGGCGTTATCAATCCACAAAGCTCAAGGTCAGACTTTAGAGCGAGTCAAGGTTGATCTAGGAAAGATCTTTGAGAAGGGCCAGGCGTACGTGGCGCTCTCCAGAGCTACATGCCAAGAGGGCCTGCAGGTCATCAGGTTTGATCCAAAGAAGGTTATGGCTCACGAGAGGGTGCGCAGTTTCTATGACAGCCTGTACAGTGTCGAAGAGGCGGCGCCGAAGGCAAAGGATCCGGCTGTGGTGGGTCGCAAGCAGGTTGTGGCAAAGGACTACGAAGAGGATTTCCTAAAGGCTGCGAACGATGCAGAGGACGACGATGATGCTTTGGCAGAGATGTACGGCTAGACTTGGGAGGAGCAAGGCAGGCTTTGACCTGAGTGAAGGAGGTAGGCATGTCTTATTGGCTTGATTGTCCTCATTGCTTGATGATTGTGGAGGGATATCTATGTAGCATCACATATCCACACCAGCATAACTTCGCTGGCTCATCGCAGTAGTTTTCCTCATGAAATTGAGCTGGATCTGTTGCTGGGCATGTTGGAGCAGCTGTCAGAGTAGTGCTGAGAATTATGGTAAACTATACTGGGCAACCCCCTTTTGGTAATGTTCACTCTCCTTTTCAGTAATTGTGCCTTTCTCAGATTGAAGGCGGTGGCAGCTACGGCGGAGGAGGACGGTAACTACGAAGACTTCGTCGGCAGCGAATTCAACTTCGAAATGAACATGTAATAGGAGGCGTCAACCGATAACATGAGGCGTCAACCGATAACATGCGGCGTCGACAGAAAGACAAGGATAACGCCTCCATTTGGACCGCCGGATCTAGACCAGAGATCGGTTCTTGCTCGGCTGGTATATCATGTGGTTCAGAGATCAAATCCAAGGTCAAATAAATATCGAATCACTACGTCCAAAGCAACCTTTCAACAGGCGTTCGAATAGACATCGGGTTAGATAACCAGAACAGGGAAAATGCATGCATTTGGGCCGAGGGTTGGTGATTTCCCAAGCGATATTCCCGTGCGAATTGGAACTCTGTTCGAGGGTTTGGTCGGAGCTCGAAATAGATCTCAAAAGTGGTCTGGATGTCAAGGTGTTGGGTCCGGGGAAACGCTATAGTTCTTTGTGCGAGAGTAGATGTTTGAGGGTAGGGAAGTGCAATTTTTGAGAAGGGGGGCGAATGATACGGAGAAAAAGGGGGTCTGTAATGGGTTTTTGGTTGTTGTGAATGCTAGGGAGAGTGGAGATGCTGATATTGGTTGTATGAGAGCTTGGGGATTATTCCAACGTCCAACATGCCACCCCAATCGACTGATAGTCGCTCAAACAGACTTACTAATTCTACCGAGAGCTGTGTAAGCGCACTTTCTTGTTTGGCGGTGTTCTGTACCTACGTCTGATGACGTTTGGTGGGTGACTTCTCCTTTCTTGTTGGAATCTAGTATAGAAACCGACTCGCCAACAAGTTGATAGCCACTTGGCGTATAGTCAAATGTTTACAGTCTCAGCTGGATGATGTATTGGCGAAGACTCTCAATCGCAGTCAACCTACTAGTCGAGGAAGATCAATTGGAGTATTGCTCTTCGAAGAACGAGCGGGACTTGGTTTTTTATTGTATTTCGCTGACGCCCTGAAAGATAATGTTTTTCTATTACATTTGTTGGAAGCTACCCAAGCTAAGCCAACACACCCAATAGATATGCAGCGCGCGTGTGCTTTTGGTCTAGTGATATATCGGTCAACCATCTCTTTTCTAGCGAGAGGTGGGTATTAAGCCACATTTGCACCGTTAACAGATTGAAGCAACCTTATTACGTTTTCCGCTCGACCCTCACAATCCGTTGCATAGTATAACGGCGTAAAGCCCCAACGATCTTTAGAATTCGCATCAATGTCTTCCCGCTCCAGCAGTAGTCTCACTACTGTCTGCGCTCTATCTCCACAATGCGCTGCATAGGAAAGCGGTGTTCGATTCTCCATGTCCTTGGAGTCTGCCTCAACATTATTTTGCTGCAGTAGTAATCTTACTACTGTCTCCGCTCTATCTCCCCATTCAGCTGCATAGGAAAGCGGCGTTCGATCAGCTATGTCCTTGGAGTCCGCCTCAACGTTATTCTGCTGCAGTAGCAATCTCACCAACGTCTTCGCCTTATCCCCCTTCGATGCTGCATAGGAAAGCGGTGTTCGGCCCTTCACATCCTTGAGGTTCACATCAACGTCTTCCCGCTCCAGCAATAACTCTACTACCCTCTCTGCCTTATCACCCTCTCCGGCTGCATAGGAAAGTGGCGTGCGATCTTTTCCATCCTTGAAGTCTGCAGCAACATCCTTGTGTTCCAACAACAATCTTACGACCGTCTCTGTCATATCCACCTCGTCCGCATGGGAAAGTAGTGCTCGGCCTTGATCGTCCTTGAAAATGGCCTCAGAATCTTTCTGCTTGAGAAGTAATCTCATATGTGTCTTCATCTTATTTCCCCTTTTGACTGCGTAGGAAAGCGATCTCTGATTCTTCGCATCCTTGGAGTCCAGATCCACGTGATTGTGCTGCTGCAGCAGTCTCACCACCGTCTCATGTCGGCGTTTGGCCGCGATGTTAAGCGGTGTAGAGCCATGATACTCAGTAGAACTCGCATCAACATCACTCCGCTCCAGCAGCAGCCTCACCACCGTCTCATGCCCCTTAGACGCCGCCATGTGAAGCGGCGTCTGGTCATAATCATCCTTGACGCCCGCATCAACGTTATCCTGCTGCAGCAGCAGTCTCGCCACGGCCTCATTTCCTTCCACGTGGAAAAGCGACGTAGAGATAGAATCTGCCATAACGTCATCCCGCTCTAGCAGCAGCTTCACCACCGTCTCATGCCCGCTCTTGACCGCAAGGCAAAGCGGTGTCATATCTCCTGCATCCTCAGAATCCGCCTCAACCTCACCTCGTTCTAGCAGCAGCCTCACCACCGTCTCATGCCCATTCCAGGACGCGTAGGAAAGCGGTGTTCGACGTCTGAAATCTCTGAGGTTGACCTTGATGTCGTTTCGCTTCAGTAGCAATCTCACAATTGCTTCATGCCCGTTTTCAGCCGCATAATGAAGAGGTGACGTATACAATGCATTCTTGGGGTTTGCATCGATGTTGTCTAGATTCAGAAGAGCTTCTACAACACTGTGAAGATTGTAACGTGAGGCAATATGTAAGAGCGTCGTGCCTGCAGAGTATGTTGGTACTGAACCAAGAGCTCGCCCAATATCCATCCAGTGTTGCATTAGATTCTTTGATGGCTCATGAAAATATAACAGAAGGTCTTCCTGAGTTAATCTCTCTCTCTCTACTTTTTGCGCGTGCAGAACCCAACATGTGACCGCGTATCGTAGAAACGGAAATTTTCCTTTAAGGTCCTCATTTTCTTTACGGCGGTTTTTGTACAAGGTGAGCAACAAGGGATCGGTCATTATTTCCTCCATGTTGATATATTTGATGCAGGACCTTGAGAGCTGAAACTGTGCACGACCAGTCGCGCTTCCAGATGAAGGTTTCTCCAGAATCTGTAACCCTTCCTCGAGAACATAGTCGCTGACGGATTGATGATTGAATTGCGCAAATCCCTTTCCGTTGTGTTCCCTAACTTCGGCCAGGCCCTTGGAGAGATCTAGAACTCTGCTCGCTATTTCCTCATCGGTGTCCGCATACTGCTCGTCTTCTTGACATTCTCTGATTGATCGGTAGGGTGTGTTCATGTCGATCACGGTTGCAATTCGCAGCTCTTCTAGTGACAACGGTTCTTGCGCAAAGCATATCCACTGGAACAACTTCAATGTACGAGGCAAATCGTCGTTGGTGACTTCCTCCAAAAGGGATTTGTACAGCTCGTCCAAGTCAGATGGTATAGCTTGTATGATCCTTTTTATCTCCCTGTATCTCCCTCTTTTATGCATTTGGAGGACTCGAGGAACAACAAGCACCACCAACTGGAAATTGCCATGAGATTTGCTCAAAATTTCGTCCCTGGCTTCGTCTGCTCGGCTTTTGTCGCGAATCTGTTCCCACATGGCGTTTTGGATGTAAACCTGAACGTCCTCGTTGGTTTCGTTCTCTACGCAAATCTGAAGACCGTCGTCTCGAGATACCAGAGGATAATGCCGACAAGAAAAGCAAATGCTGAGAGAAGGATCCACGACATCGGATCCTGAGGTAATAGCGTGGAAATAATCAACAAGATCTCTTGCGTTTTCTTCACCGCACTCATCTAGGGCATCGATGTAAAGAAGGATTCGGGCCGAATCTGTAACATTATGTTTGAAGAAGTCTTGCAGATCTCTTTCTTTCCAGTCCCATGCGGTGCCGAACTTGCCCTCTGTCTCACACCTTTTCTTGAAGAGCGAGCTGAATAGTAAAAGTAGCTCCGGGATCTGCGGTAGGAGTTGATGTAGGAGGGATCTAAACAATCCAAGAGGGCTCTTTTGAATCGAAGAACCACGGCCGTGAAAGAAGAAGGAGGCAACAACCAAATTCGTTTGACGTTCTTCTTTTTCGATCATTACAACTGCGTGTCTCATTAGTGTCGATTTCCCGGCTCCTGGTTTCCCCTTTATCCAAAGCAAACCATGCCTCTGTTCAAGCCATTCTAGATAGACCTTGTGCTGAGAAAACCATGCGCATGTTTTCGCTGCTGGGTCGGCTATGTCATTTCTACGCGAGCTCATCTCCGGAAAATATAAGGATCGTAGGCATTTTTGTGCTGTGTCAGAGCCTCTTATATCCTTTTGTACCTTTGTCATTTCAGAAGTTTTTGCCAACACCTTGGAGCCTAGTTTAACATCAGTGATGCAATGTATTATAGAGATACTATTTACCATGACCCCTCGCTTCCAGTATGCTTTTGGCTTCGTCTTTCATCTCTAAGAGATGATCGCATAATGTCTCAAAATCATGCTCAGTAGGCTTGGCAAATTTGTTCATATTGAAGTGGGACCGTGGAAGTGCACGGTTTTTTATCTCTTCTGAGGAGGAGCCAAGACATCCTTCTTCCTCGGTCACAGCGATTTCCTGGATTGAAAGTCAACTTCGAGCGAATTCTGGAGGATTCCCACGCACAATCCTCTTTGGTACATCTCCAACGATACTGCTAAGTGGACTGGCCCTTTGTTCGTAAAGGCAGAGTATCTTGGTTCTTTTAGCCTGCGACCGCCAGACCCGCCAATAATCGTCTACAAGTCCTTTGAGCCATTCCGTGCCGGGTTCAAGACCATGTAGCATATCTGGTTGGACCTCGTAGGACTTGTGTTGGGTTAATGCGGCTGCGATCATTGATGCAGGATGTAAGGCTTTCGATCCTCTGAAAGGTGTACCAAAAAACACGATCCCGACAGTGGAAACGAAAACACCGGGCCATTGTTTATCATCAAGATGGCCTATTATGAGCGTCTGCGATTCTTAGATTTTGTTGTGAGATAAGAGAGTTTGAACAAACCCTGAGGAGTACTAGCCCACCGAAAGAATGAGCGATGAATATCAGAGGACGATCAAAGATCCCCTAAGCCAAATGAGTTCAACCACCCTCGGCCAAGTTGCAGTAGACTGGAGCTTGAGTACTTTCCGTTTTCGCTGTAGAACATCCAGAAGATCGGGTGCTACCCGAGAAGCATTCTGTTGAAGAGCATCACGACCAAACCACTGTGAATGATATCCGTATCGCATGATCCTCGCATCTTTCATGACTGATGGTAGCAGTTCTGGGTCTTTCAACCAGTTGACAGACCGCGTTGTACTGCTTCCATCCTCATTCACGTCCTTGCACCAGGTATCGTCTGGATGAGCGCCAATGCCGTGAACCGCAACCACGCTGTAGGTGTTGTCAGTCTCATGCATCAACGTTGGGATTTTGGCAAGTGGCATACTCAATGGTAGCACTAGTGTCTCCTTCGCCGGGTTCGTAGAGGACTTTGAGCCCCACGTCGTCATCTGTGACTTGTCTGGGCTTCGCTTCGGATTAGATTTTGACTCGCTCAGAACAAGCTCGATGTGCTAACCATAATGACCCGACACCTTGTCTGTTATACCTTATGTAGACAGCGTAATGTTGCGGTCAAGATGAAGAAGTAGGATACTATCCATACTCAAGATGTCGCTGACGAGAATGACAGCCTGGCAAGAAGTGAGGCTGGACGACGCCTTACGCCCCACCCATGCACAGGGGATCTTCGGCTGTAGAGAGCCTTGCGCACCAACGCACAGCCTTCCGCATGGGCGTGACCCGAAGATATGTGACAGAATATAAATCTTCCAGGATCCAGTTGTGGATGACGCCGGTAGACTCACTTGAAGCTCTCCCAGCCATAAGGTAGCACTTACAGGATTAGTCGTCAAGTCGACTATTGCAATAGATCTACGTCTCGTCAATCGTCTTGGAAAGATGCATAGGTCACATGCGGTGATTTCGCCTCCATTCTCAAGGGAGAATCAGTTGTGCGACGAGCTGGACGCTGTTCACGAGCACCGTTCAAGCAAAGTGTCCCAAATACCTGCCTTTCTGCCCGGTCAGCCTTGCATCAGAATTACCGACCAGGTCCGAATGAACGATTTCTTAACAAGTGAGTTCTGGGCCCAGGATCTCGAGATAATAGCCAATCGTTTATGGGTCATGACTACGCCGTCCAGTGCGAACATCAATGCCCTACACCGGCAAAAGGTCAAAGGCCGTGAGATTGTGGTCTCCGAGGACCCCCGCTTGCATCTGGTCTGGATCCATGACCGTATATTCATAAAGCCGATCCCTACGTACCTCATGTCTCATGCTTTTTGGGACGCTTTCTTATTGGATGGATCCTCTACTTTGAAGGTGCACGGGCAATCGATCAGAATGGCTGCACTTGGCTATTTAAGAACATATACCTATCTCATTCGCCATCAATCGGACTTCCTGATTGCTCAGCAAGACAGCCTTCGCCTCGTGCCTCAGAATATCGATTGGGCACAATTCTGTCATTTTCTCTCGGACATCTCCAAAGTCAGCGACGTTGATGTCTCCGGCCGGTACCAGTATGGGGAGTTGAGACTTACGAGGCTGAATTTTTATGCCAAGTTCTTTCTTCGCAAGTTCTATTATCAACAAGTTCACGGACAGTATGGAGACTACTTCGCGCGTCTGTACGGACCAATCTTGTTCACTGTTGCGATAGCTTCAACTATATTGAATGCGATGCAAGTTGAATTGGCGGCTGAGCAGACCCTAGACAGACCATCAGTATCTCTAGGATCTCTCTCGTCGTGGGTCAGCAGAATCAGCATGGTCGGGACAGCATTTGCCGGTCTCTGTTTTTTATTCCTTTGGCTATGGATATTTCTAGATGAGTGGATATATACTCTGAAGCGGAGACCATGGAGCAGGAACACCACACGATTCCAAGTTTAATGTTGATAGCTATGGCACCTGTTGGATGGCCTTGAGACTTTCGTTGGGGGCTAATTGTTTCAGCCAAGGTTGTATCAACAAACCCTTGAGGCACCTCGAAGGTGAATTGATTATTTCTAGCAGCCTGTCGAGCCCGCCTTAGAGCATCTTCGAGTGGCGGAAGGGATTTAGATGGTATCTAAAGGATGCTGTTGGGACACGGAAAAGCGACTAATATATATCTGACCAACTGAGAAAAAATTCCCATTGCTTGAGCAACTTCCTTATTCACTCCGCGCCGTTCTTGGCCAAGTTACACCAGTGTTTGCTTTCCTATCGCCAGATTGCTTCTCCAGGGTAGCGATACTCGCAAAGCGGGCAGCATCAAATTGCAAGCAAGTCTGCCTGTTGACCCAAGGCATGAATGCCACTTCAATCGACTAATGCTCAAAGATGATCACCAAGTCTGTCGAGAGCCGCTCAACTCTCCCACATATAGGTCTTCTATATTGATGTCTGCTAATGTTTGGCAAAGGCCTCTGCCCTTTATTGTGGATCTTTGCAAACGCATTCAGTAATCTAGCGACATCTCCAAATGCCGTTCATGGAGGTAGCTATATCACGGGAATATCAGCGCCTACGGAGCTATAGAGTGTTTCAGGAGTCTGTTGTTGGGATTCTGATATGACGATCCAACCGCCAAAACGCTTTAGTCAAAAAATTAGAGTGTGACCAACTGTCTACGACCTAAGTTGAGTACTTGCGAACACTTACAACGGCAGTCAAGCTAAAATAAGAGAAAGATCAATCGGAGTCGTTCTCTAAGATCAAGGGGAACTTGATTATCATTACATCTCTTTCACGACCACGAGAGGCTGCGATTTTCTACCACGCTTGTTGAAAGTTGACCTAGCATAGCCAGCACACCTAATAGCATCCAGGAGGCCCCAAAGGACAGATTGTATGCGCCAAGTCGTGCTCAAGATATCCCTGCTCACAGCCACGCCGAGGTCGCGTTAGCTATCCAACATCGCCCAGCCATTGATCTTAGTTGGACCGACTTGAACAAGACAGACTCGTTCCAGATAGATTCCAATCTCGAGACATACAATTCTTCGTGGCCTTCTCCGGCGAAATCTGCCAAGTCTTCCGTTGTCTGCAGATTCTGTGGATGGCTTATGCCGACAATGAAGGTCGTATGACGCCGTGGGGTCATTTCTGGTCCAAATGTGGATCTAACGGATGAACACGTCTCTACTGAGGTGCCTAAGATCTTCGATACAGCTTCCATGGACACGATTTCTTACATTATAGCACACATGGCTTCAACCACCCTTTCAGCGACTGTGCCAAGTTCATCTGCGTACGGATATGCCGCGAAGCGCCTGTGGGCACAGGATGCGACCAACTCAGATCATATGGAAAATCGTTGTGGAATACCACTGGATCTATGCAATTCAGTTGCTGGACGTTACTCTGAAGGAAATGGTACGCGAGTAAGAGAGAGTCCCCACATTGTAAAGGCAGCAATTTGTCGTTTTCTGAGCAGGCAATGCATCGGCTGTTCATTGCAGTAAGATATCATGAACAGGTATTGGCGGAATTTCAAACACTATCTTGAAAGCCATACTTTCTTATAGAGCAACCGAAGCTTGCTCATCTGTGCTCGTGAGACTTGAGCGCCCATTTGTCAAGCATATCTCACCACTAGATTAGGACTCTTATTAGACGTCTTCTTGGCCCTCAATGACAAGACTTTGGATTGCCATTTAGCTGATCGGCTTACCTCAATATTACAAACGTGGTCCCCCCCGAGCAACTTTTGAAAATCAGTTTTTTTTCTCGACCCCGAATTGCAAATATCACCAACCTCTTAACATCAACGCATCTAATTTACTATAAACTCTAGTAAACTATTAATAACAATTTATCTATTAAATCTCTTTGATTTTGAGCATTGTAAATACGATATTGTATAGCTATTGTTGTAAAGAGACTTTGACCCAGCGCATTTGATAAGAACTTGATAAGAGTTTAATAGAAGCTTGATAGAAGCTTGATAGAACTTGATAGGAGTGCTCAAAGTATGTCGAGACAAAGCGTTCAAAATCGCAATTACGCATATAACTTCGATTGCAAGTCGATTTAAGATCTTAAAAATCTATAGCAATATTTGTAGATATAGTAATTCTATATAAGAGCAGTTTTCGATCAAACAATAGTGTTGGTGTTGAGGGATTGATGGTATTTGCAATCTGGGGTCGAGAAAAAAAACTGATTTTCAAAGGTTGCTCGGGGGGAACCACATTTGTAATATCGAGGTACTGCGGACCCATGACACATGATGTTTAAAAATCGAGCGAGACACTGAACGCCCACATCACGTGATAAGTAGATTCTGCCAATCGCATACCATGGAACTCTGATTCGGTTTCCCATCCTTCAGCAGTAGTATGATATTGACCCGAGCTGTTATCCGCAAATAGAAGAAAATTTTCTCGATGATGTCTTCACTAGAAGTCCAGTCCCGCCCTGAAGTGAGACGGCAAGGCCTTGGATGCCGCAGCAGCCGCAATTCACTCTCTTCTCGATCAGTCCTAAATTCTTTCTATTACGTCGACCAGCTACCTCCACCTTGAGAAACGCATCTCGCTCTTCCAAACTGTAAGGGCTGCTCAATGCCAACACAGTCATGGCCGATTTCATAGGAGAGACAGTCCTGGTCACCCTCAAACAGCCGGAAAATGCAAAGGTGCGTGGATTGGTCACGGACATCATCAATCAACAATTGAAACTCAAGGATGGTAAGTCGGCACATATGCTAATGGATCTCAATCCTTGTCAATGCTGCCCAGTGCACTAACTGTGAGTCAGTCATCTGGCTTCAATCCCATCAACGAGCAGACTTTTTGATCGTTAATGGACCTAAGGATCTCCTTGACATTGAAATTCTGGAAACACACGTTAAACCTATAACGCCTCCACAAATTCCAAGACCCAAGGAGAATTTGCACGAAGCAGATGACCCCGCTATTTTGAGCTATGGCAGGCCACCTCATGAGCAAGATGTTACCGCAAGCTCTACGGACATGGGCAGAGGACCTCTGCCCAATATCACAACCACAGTCAGTGCGCAGGCGGGTCTGCGCACTGTCGTATCTGCTTCGGGCCCACAAAGCCAGCAATTGCCCCTCGATCCACAATTGGTGAACCAAGACTCCCCGCCAGAGGCAGGCCAACAGGGTCCGCAATTTTCTCCTAAAACGCCTCAGTCAGCATCTCGAAACTCCACTCAGCGTGCGTACATCGCTGACCACGGCGAAACGTCTGCCACCTTGAATGGACCCTTCGAAGAGCTCGGGCTCAACGATGGCTACAAGGAAGGAGACAAAGACCAGGAGGACGCGACGTGCAACGGCAAAGAAGCAGAAGCAGACATGGCAGTGGCACGCAAATCTAAAAGGAGGCGGCCGAAGAGGGGACTCCGGAAAGAGCTTGCCGAAGAAGGCGCTGCCGAGCGTGTCGAAGTCTCGCAGCAGGGCATAAAAGGTTCTCCGGCATCTCGAAGACTCGCAAACCGGCAGCCGAAGAAGTCTGGCTGGCGGGAAACTCCTTTTCTGGAAGAGGCCCCCCAATCGAAGAGGAATTCACACGCTTTACATGGTCCAACACCTAAAGGCCAATTTCAACGTCAGCGTCGACAGAAGGCTTTTCAGAACGAACAGAATGGCTGGGCTACAGAGGACGCTACCGATATCCAAGACATGGTCGACTTCGACTTCTCGGGAAACCTGTCAAAATTCGACAAGCTTGGAACCTTCAGTCAATTTAAGCGGGAGGATACTACTGCTGACGAGGAACGATTGATCACCCACAATAGACTTCCTCCGCGTCCTGGAACTGGTGGAGGAAGAAATCTACACTATACAGAGAATGTACTGAATTCACCAAAATCCAACACTGATGTTGGGTGGAATAGCGGCGATAGCGAGAACGATAATATTGAAGCCAATGACAAGAGTGGTAGAAGCTCGCGCAGAGACACTTCTCGAGCGTCCGTTCGACAGCATCCCTCAAGAAAAGGCAGTGTGATGACCAGCGAGCAGCACATGACAGGATCAGGGTCATTACCAGGATCAAGGACAAGACCTCGCCAGACTCCTCGTGGCTCGATCAATAGCGGCAAAGTTCAAGACAATGTTTCAACATCCCATGATACTATCAGACGTACCACACTCAAATCCGAGAAGCCGACCTCCCGTATAACCAGTTCCGCACGGTCGAAACCCTCATTTCGTCTCACTCACAATAACCATGTCTGCCCATGCCTTACGCCTTTACAGATGCTCGAGCTTGAGCAGCTGGCTATTACCGAACTTGGCATGACGGAGGAGATGCTCTCGGAGAACGCAGCACGAGCTATTACTGCGGCAATCGAGACTGTTCTTGACGAAACAGACTGCAACCCAGACACCAGCGGGCACAATGCTTCTGCGACTATTGTGATCCTAGCGGGTAATAGCAGAAGCGGAGCCCGCGCCATCGCAGCCGCTCGACAAGCTCTAAACCACCATTTCCATATCTTCCTCACTGTCCTCGGCCTCGAACGCGACGATGACCTTCTAGATGCTGTCCGTCGACAGCTTTCCATCTACCTTAAATGCGGCGGCCAAATAGTCAAGCCAGACCTACTAATCAGGGCGTTGGGAAAAGCAAGGCCTGATATTATTATCGATGCGCTACTGGGCATGCATATGACTTTTGAAGATCTAAGGACGGATGATCAAGCGACCTATATCAGTCTCGCACACTGGGCTAGTAAGAATGCTCCAGTGATGGCGATTGATATACCTTCGGGGTCGGATGGTTCGAGCGGTATACCCCTCTACCCTCTGGTACCGAAGTCTGTGTTAATGGGTCCATAGGAGTTGAAGCCATAGCCGACAGCGCGGACCTTGTCATTCACGCAGACTTCGTTCTCTCGCTCGGTGCACCCAAGATAGGGCTCCCGACGGCAATGGGAAAACAAAGGGCCTATAAGATCGAACATATTGTGGCTGATATAGGCATTAGCAACAAAGTATGGCAAAAACTTGGAACGAGGTTCAAGGACGGCGTTCAATTTGGGAGCGACTGGCTGGCTGGCATCGAGTATACTGCTGGTGAATCATGAATCATGAAAATATCTGATTTAGCGGCATTGAGCGTGGCATTGAAAACCGTCTCTGCATCTACGGATAGGGGTTTTAACCCTTTTGGGGCACGAAAATTTTGGGGGCATGCTGAATCGTGGAGGACAAGAATTTGACAAAGAGGGATCTGACTTCATAGCGGAGTACAAATTCAAGTAGCAGAGCTAGTCTGACGAGGCTGGATTGGAGCTCAAGCATCTTCCGTGCGCTTGCTAGACAAGAAACAGTGCTCGGCGCTTCTGATGAACGCTTTGGCGGAGTGACGGATGACTGACTCATCAGTGATCACCGATGCCCAACGCACAAAGCGTCGAACTCCAGTGTATGTAATTGCACATTTGCTGAGGGACAGATAACAAGAACCAACATCTAAAATCAGCCTCTTTTAACCTTACTCTGGTGATGATATGCCCCATTGGGAATAGTGGCTCTGCGGTTTACAACAACCCAACCGTAGCCCCTACATTTAAAGATGGGTAAAGGTCAGCCACGGTATCCTCCCTCTGATAGACTCTCAGCTAATACAGTATCTTTTACCAGGTACCGACAAGCTCTACGTAAGTGCCCCTCCCTTCATCCTCTCCTTACCTTTTCCGAATGTGTGTCTAACAAGCATCAGATCACCCACAGCGAATGGGGCTCCTCTGATGCGTTCTCCGCCAGCGCGGGATCTGGCCTCTCCAAATCTTCCACAGACGGAACACCCTTCAAGCGCCTGCCATTCAATTTCTGCGCCGTTTCACTACAACCCTTCCATACCCCCGTCTGCGCGCCCGATGGCACCATCTTCGATATCGACCATATCCTGCCCTGGCTTCTCAAGCAGGGCACCAATCCCGTCAATGGCGAGACTCTCAAATCCGCGGATCTATTGAAACTCAACTTCGCGAAGAACGATGATGGTGAGATGGTGGATCCAGTCACCTACAAGGTCTTCACCAACAACACGCACATCGTAGCACTCGCCAACACCGGCAACGTCTTCGCTTGGGACACCGTCGAGCGGCTGAACATCAAAGCGAAAATGTGGCGCGACCTCGTCAGCGACGCCGAATTCAGCAGGAAAGACATCATCACCCTGCAAGACCCGCAGAACCTCTCGGGCCGCAACCTCAGCGCCTTTAAGTATCTCAAAGACGGCATCAGCACGCTCACCCCCGCGCAGCTCCGCGAACGCAAAGACCCCAGCCGCAACGTCAACAGATCCGCGCTCGGCAACGGCGCCGAGGTCCTCCCTCAACCCAAGAACGCCGCCCCCATCACCAGCACCAAACCCTCTCCCACCATCTCCAAGAAGCCTCAACTCCCCTCCTCCACACCCACCACCACTACCGCACCCCCACCCTCATCCGCCCCCACAGCCGCGCACACCACCGGCCGCGCCGCCGCCTCCTTCACCTCCACTGGCCTCACCCCCCACACAACCACCACCTCCGACCTCGCCCTCCTCACCGACGAAGCCTACCTCCTGCACCCCCGCCGCGTCACCCTCCCCGGCTACTTATCCCTGCGCACCACGCTCGGCACCCTCTCCCTAGAACTCTACCCCGAGTTCGCCCCCCTCGCCGTCTGGAACTTCCTAACCCTCGCCAAACGCGGCTACTACGCCTCCGTGCCCTTCCACCGCAACATCCGGTCCTTCATGATCCAAGGCGGGGATCCTACTGGTACTGGGAAAGGCGGGGAGAGCTGCTGGGGGAGGGGGTTTAAAGATGAGCTTGAGGGGCCGAGGAGCTTTGGCGAGGGGAGGGGCGTGCTGGCGATGGCGAATAAGGGGAAAGGGACGAATGGGAGTCAGTTCTTTGTGGTGTATCGCGCGGCGAAGCATTTGGATCGGAAGCATACGATTTTTGGGAAGGTGGTGGGGGGGATGGAGACGTTGGATAGGATGGAGGAGGCGGCGGTGGGGGCGGGGGAGGCGACGGCGGTGGGGAAGGGGGCAGGAAACGGGGTGGGGAAGGGGTTGGGGGGCGGGGAGATCTGCATCGAGGAGGTGACCGTGCTGAGTGATCCGTTTGAGGCGTTC
>JAABUS010003211.1_pt1 | contig 27369 bp, 21 predicted proteins | sample 5560161 | NCBI WGS metagenome assembly JAABUS01 (sample SAMN10711885, study PRJNA513376) | rock metagenome | isolation source: Antarctica rocks | place: Antarctica: Victoria Land, Trio Nunatak nord | collected 2016-01-04
GCTTGTAGCCGCCGGCGTCCGCGTGCACCAGCACCGATCCGTCGGCCTTGAGCATGAGGAGGCGCAGCGCCTCGGGCAGGCGAGCGGAGAGGCGGCCGGAGTAGCGGACCTCGCAGCGGGCGACGATAAGGCGCATCGGAGGAGGAAGGCTATGCGCCCGGCCGGACCACTTCCGACGGAGCACGCGCGCCGCCGCACGGAACGGCGGTGCGACGGCGCGTGTGCGAAAGGGCCGAGGGGTGGACACGGGGGACCCAATCTCCGAAGCCGACCCCTCGGCGACGTGGCAATGGATACCCGCGCCCCCTTCGGCCCCAAACCGACAATTTCCGGAGAGGTGAGCCGAGAGGCCCGGGTGCGCCGTCCGGGGTGGATGAACGTCAGCCGGGCCGCTTCAGGCGGAGGACGCTGCTCGGGGCAGGCGGGCGTCTTTGCTCCATGCGCGGGCATAGGCGCGGTGGCGGCGGACGTAGGCCTTGGGGCGCTCGGCGTACACGCGGAGGCCGATGGCGAGTGCTGCGTCGACGAGCTCTTTCCGGCGGCGCTCGACGAGCTCGAGAAGCGGATCGAGGTCGGTGGCGATCAGGGCGCGTACCGACTCGTCGGAGCGCAGCGCCGCCCCGAGGTTGGCAAGGTCCTGGTCATCGCCCAGCAGGTCGGAGAGCTCGTCGAGCTCGTCGGCCTGGGCCGCCATCATCCCGCTCCACAGTGGGTTCAGCACGCGCTGGTGGTACCACAGGTCCTTCACGCGCTTGCGCCACTCGTGGAGGTGCTCGTCGGTCGGATCGCGCCGGGCGAGATCGAAGGCGTCGCGACCGTCGCCGTAGGAGCGTGCGAGGCCGGGCTCGATGGCTTCCCAGCCATCCGCCTTCCCGGCCCAGCGATCGAGGGCCTCCCTGGCCTGTTCGACCTCGGCGGCTGTGGCCGCGGCAGCGGCCTGCAGCGGCGCATCGCCGTCGGCGGCCGGGGCGCCAGTGCCGACGGCGTCGCGAACGTGCTTGAAGGCGGCCTCCGAGAGCTGCCCCGCGAAGCGGTCGGCGAGTCCGTCGACGGTCTGCACCGCGACTTGGGCGTCGCGGAGGCTCGACAGCGTCCGCCCCGCCTCACGCAGGCGGACGTTCTCCTCGCGGAAGACGCGCTTGGGAATCGACTCGCGAACGAGCCGCAGCAGCGCGCGCTCCTTCTTCAGGCTCTTGCGCGCCTCGTGCACGGCGGTGATCGGGTCGTCCGCGAGCTCGTCGCGCAGCTGCGCGAGCGCCGCATCGAGCTCCTCCTCGGCGATTCGGCCGATCCCCTCGCCGACGTCCTCTTGCTCCTCGAGCCGGTAGGCCATCAGCCGCGACGGTACCACCGCCGGGAGGTCGGCGGCGTCGGGTGCGCCCCACCGAATCGAGAGGGGGGGGCTCTCGTCTGCGCTCAGGCCGCGGTCTGCTCTTCGAGCACGCGCGGCGTGATCGCGCGGACCCGTGCCGCGAGGTCGCTGACCTCGGGGTCCTCGCGCAGGGCCAGCGCCCGCTCGCAGGCCGCGAGGCAGTCGCGCGTGCGGTCGGTGCGCGCGAGCGCGTGCGCGTAGCGCGACCACGTGGCGGGGGAGCCCCCGTCGAGGCGCACGGCGGCCTCACAGGCCGACGCCTCGGCGCCGACGTCTCCCAGGAGCTGGTGGCAGAGCGCGAGGTCGAGCAGCCCTTCGACGCTGGGTTCGACGAAGCGTGCACGCTCGAGTGCCGCCAGCGCCGCGAGGCGGTCGGCGAGCCGGAGGCGAAGGCGTCCGAGCCGCTCCCACCCCGACGCGTCCCCGGGGACCTGATCGGTCACCCGCTCGGCCGCCTCGGCGGCCAGCGAGAGGGCGCCCATGTCCTCGTAGATGCGTGCGGCGAAGCGCAGCGCGGTGGGGCGATCGCGTTCGACGCGTGCCCAGTCGCGCACGGCGCGCGCGGCGGCGGGGAGGTTTCCGCCCTGCCAGAAGGCGAGGGTCATCAGCCGCAGCACGGCAGGGTCGCGCGGGTTTGCGTCACGCGCGTAGACGAGCCGCTGGGCGGCGAGCGCGTAGTCGCCCTCGGCCATCGCGTGCTGCGCCGCGGTCATGAAGCGCCGGACGCGCTCGGACCCTGCGTCGGGCGTCGCGAAGTCCACGAACTCGAGGCTCCCCGCCGGCACGGTGCGTACGCCGACCCCGAAGCGCGCGCGGGCCCACTGCCGGACGTCGTCGCCCTCCCCCGAGAAGTAGATGCCGGTCACGCTGCCCACGCCCCACTCCGGGTAGGAGAGGCAGCGCGCGTAGCGGTGGACCACCGAGTGGTCGGGCATGCGCGAGCCGAACGGATCGTTGCGCGCGCGGTCGGCGGACCGCTCGCGGGCGCGCTGGTCGGCCTCGTAGGCGCGCCGGCCCGCCTCCTCGCGGGCGCGCCGCGCCGCGGCGGCGCTGGCGCGGACGGCGTTGGCCGAGACCCGCCCACCGCGCGAGTCCTCCGCGAGGCGCTCGAGCGTGTCGGCTGCCTCGTTGATGGCCTGCAGGTGGCGCTCGTGCTCGTGACGTCGCCCCGGGGGCGCGATGTCGGGGTGCCAGCGCTTGGCCATGCGCCGCCGCGCGAGCTGCACCCCGCGCTGGTCGAACGGCGGCTCGAGCTCCAACAGGAGCAGCGACTGCTCGACGTCGAGGACCTTCACGGGCATGGACCCCGCGTACGGTAGCGAGGGGAGGCAGACGATAATCGGCCGATGCTCTTCGACCTGCTCGACGTGACGGCCTCGCGCGGCGGGCGCGTCGTCCTGCGCGGCGTGGACCTCGCGCTCGAAGAGGGCGCGACGGCGGTGGTCGGCCCCTCGGGCTCGGGGAAGTCGACGCTCCTGCGGCTGCTCAACCGGCTCGCGGACCCCGACACGGGCGAGGTGCTCTTTCGTGGCCGGCCCCTCCGCGCGCACGACGTCCTGAGCCTGCGCCGCAAGGTCGCGCTCGTGCCCCAGCTTCCGGCGCTCGTCGAGGGGTCGGTGGCTGCCAACGTCGAGCTGGGCGCGCGACTCGCCGGCTGGAGCGCCGACGTCGACCGCGCGCTCTCCCTCGCGGGCCTGGACCCGACCTTCGGCCCACGCCTGGCCGATGGGCTGTCGGTCGGTGAGCAGCAGCGCGTCATGCTCGCCCGCGCCCTCGCGCTGGAGCCCTCCGTGCTGCTCCTCGACGAGCCCACGTCCGCCCTTGACGAGCGGACCCGCGCCGCGGTGGAGGCGACGCTCGTGCGGCTGGCCTCAGAGCTCGACCTCTCCCTCATCGTGGTCACCCACGACCCCGCCCAGGCCCGGCGCCTGGCCCGCCGGACGGTCACGGTCGCCGGTGGGCGGGTCGCATGACCGGCGCCATCGACGTCTCGCTGTGGGAGGTCGCGGCGGCGCTCGTGCTCGTGGCCGTTGCGGTGGGCGCCTCGTCGTGGCAGGGGGCCGCCCTGGAGGGTGACATCGGGGTCGCGGTGATCCGGGCCTTCGTGCAGCTCACGGCCGTGGGCTATGGCATCGACCTGCTCTTCGACCAGGACAGCGTGGCGCTCGTCCTGGGGCTCGTCGCCGTCATGGTGCTTCTCGGGGCGTTCACCGCCCGCCACCGCGCGCGTGCGGTGCCGGGCGCCTTCTGGCCCATCCTCGGCGCGCTCGCCCTGGCTGCCGGCGCGACGCTCGGCCTGGTGATCGCGCTCGGCGTCTTCGAGCCCAAGCCCCGCTATCTCGTCCCCGTCGCCGGGATCGTGATCGGCAACGCCATGACCGCCGCCGCCGTCGCGCTCAACCGGCTGGGCGACGAGGTGGCGCGCTCGCGACGGGAGATCGAGGCGACCCTCGCGCTGGGCGCCACCGCCGCGCAGGCGGCCCGACCGCTCCTGCGCCGCAGCCTGCGCTCCGGCCTCATCCCCCTCGTCGACCAGACCAAGACCACGGGGCTCATCACCTTCCCCGGGATCATGGTCGGAATGCTCCTCGCCGGCGCCGACCCGATCGACGCGGTACGCCTCCAGTTGATCATCCTCTACACCCTTCTCGGCGCCGTCTCCCTTTCGGCGCTGATCGCCATGTCGCTCGCCTACCGCAACTTCTTCACCGCCGCCCACCAGCTGCGGGAGGCGGCAGTCGAGTGACGCGACCGGGGCTCGCACCGCAACCTCATGTACTCGCCGCTTCCGAGCGAGCTCGCCTGAGCCATTCTATCCTCCGGCGTTCCGATGGCTCAGCAGTACGTCTACACGATGCATCGCCTCACCAAGGCCTATCCGCCCGACCGGAAGGTGCTCGAGGACGTCACGCTCGCCTTCCTGCCCGGAGCGAAGATCGGCGTGCTCGGCTACAACGGCTCCGGGAAATCCACCCTGCTGCGGATCATGGCCGGCCAGGACACCGAGGTCCGCGGCGACGCGATGCTCGCGCCCGGCGCCGTGGTCGGGCTCCTCGAGCAGGAGCCTGCGCTCGACGAGGCCAAGGACGTTCGCGGCAACGTCGAGGAGGGCGTCTCGGAGACCCGGGACCTGCTCGACCGCTTCAACGAGCTCTCGATGAACTACTCCGACGAGACCGCCGACGAGTTCTCACGGCTCCAGGAGCGCATCGACGCGGTCGACGGCTGGAACCTCGAGACCACGCTCGAGATCGCGATGGACGCGCTTCGCCTGCCTCCGGCCGACGCGCCCGTGGCCGAGCTCTCAGGAGGAGAGCGCCGCCGGGTCGCGCTCTGCCGGCTGCTCCTGCGCCAGCCCGACCTGCTGCTCCTCGACGAGCCGACCAACCACCTCGATGCAGAGTCCGTCGCCTGGCTCGAGCGCCACCTTCACGACTACCCGGGCACCGTCGTGGCCGTGACCCACGACCGCTACTTCCTCGACAACGTCGCCGGCTGGATCCTCGAGCTCGATCGGGCGCGGGGAATCCCGTTCAAGGGCAACTACTCGAGCTGGCTCGAGCAGAAGCAGGCGCGCCTCGCCCAGGAGGCCAAGCAGGATTCGGTGCGGCGCAAGACGATCGAGCAGGAGCTCGAATGGGTGCGCCTCAACGCGAGCGCCCGGCGCACCAAGCCAAAGGCGCGCCTCAACAACTACGAGCGGCTGCTGGCCGAGGACCGCAACGTCAAGCTCGACCAGGTCCAGATCCACATCCCGGCCGGCCCCAGGCTCGGCGAGGTGGTGGTCGAGGCCGACGCCCTGCGCAAGGGCTTCGGTGACCGCCTCCTCATCGAAGATCTGACGTTCTCGCTGCCCCGCGGCGGGATCGTCGGGGTCATCGGGCCCAACGGCGCGGGAAAGACGACGCTCTTCCGGATGATCGTCGGCGAGGAGGAGCCCGACGCCGGGACGCTGCGGATCGGCGAGACGGTCGACCTCGCCTACGTCGACCAGAGTCGCGATGCGCTGGACGGCGAGAAGACGGTCTGGGAGGAGATCTCGGGCGGCGATGACCAGATCCTGGTCGGCGAGCGCCGCGTGGCTTCGCGCGCCTACGTCGGCTCTTTCAACTTCAAGGGGGCAGACCAGCAGACGAAGGTGGCAAAGCTCTCCGGGGGAGAGCGCAACCGCCTCCACCTCGCCAAGCTCCTTCGCCGCGGCGGCAACCTCCTGCTCCTCGACGAGCCGACCAACGACCTCGACGTCGACACGCTCCGCGCGCTGGAGGAGGCGCTGTTGAGCTTCGCCGGCTGCGCGGTGATCATCTCCCACGACCGCTGGTTCCTCGACCGCGTCGCGACCCACGTGCTCGCCTTCGAGGGCGACTCGCGCGTGACCTGGTTCGAGGGCAACTTCGAGGCTTATGAGTCCGCGCGGCGCGAGCGCCTGGGCGAAGAGGCCGACCGCCCGCACCGGATCACCTACAAGAAGCTGGTCCGGGGGTAGGCGGGTCCGGGCCGGAGCGCGAAGCGGACGCAGCCCGAGCGCGGACGGACCCCGCTAGGACGCGCCGGGGTTGGGTAGAACGTTCGGATGGCCGTCCTCGAGATCACCAACTTCACCGACCCGACGTGCCCCTTCGCCTTCTCGGCCGAGCCCCACCGGATCCGGCTTCGCTGGCTCTTCGGAGATCAGATCGCCTGGCGCAACCGCATGGTGGGGCTCTCCGAGCGCCCCGAGGACTACCTCGAGAAGGGCCTTACGTCAGAAAAGCTGGCTGCGGCGCTCGCTCGCCTGGCCCGCGAGCACGGAATGCCGATGGACACCCGCGAGCAGCCGCGCATGATGGCCACGGTGATCGCCTGCCGAGCGGTGATCGCGACGCGCCTCTACTGCCCGGGCCGAGAAGATGCCCTCCTGCGTCGCCTTCGCATTCTGCGCTTCGCCGGCGAGCTGATCGACGAGCCCGCGGTGATCGCTCGGGCCGCGCGCGAGGCCGATGTCCACCCCGAGGCGTTGGAGCGCTGGATGGACGAGCCGGCCGTCGAGGCGGCGCTGCGCGAGGACATGGCCGACGCGCGGATGCCCACGGCCGCCGCCAGAGCGCTCGACCACAAGCTCTCCGGCCCGGAGGACGAGCGCCGCTACACCTGCCCGTCCCTGCGCTTCGTCCGCCCGGCCGACGGGCGCACCGTCGACGTGCCGGGCTTCCAGCCCTTCGCGGCCTACGAAGTAGTGATCGCGAACCTCTGCCCGAACCTCGAGCGCCGCCCGGCCCCGAGCTCCGTCGAGGAGGTTCTCGTCTGGGCGGGCGAGCCGCTGGCGACCGCGGAGGTCGCCGCCATCATGGAGGTCCCGCACGACGACGCCCGCAACGAGCTCTCGCGCTTCGCAGCGCTTGAGCCGGTGGGAACCGACGGCTGGTGGACGCTTCCGGCCGCCTCGGCGCGACTCGCGGCGTAGCCTCCCGCGAGCCCTCCGGGGCGCGCCCCGGCAACCAGAGACGCTGGGATCAGAGCAGCAAGTCCGGCAGCGCGCTCGCGTCGACGGCCACGGCGTCGGCCTCACGCAGCTCCTCGACCGCAAAGGGCCCCGTGGCCACCGCCACGCAGCGCACGCCGTCGGCGTGCGCGCAGGCGATGTCGCGAGGCGTGTCACCGATCACCACCGTCTGCTCTCGGGGATACGGAGCCCAGCCGTCCGGACCGTCGCTCCCCGCCCGGCGTCGCGCGATGCCCGGGAGTTCGGTGCGGTCCTCGTGGTCGGAGCCGAAGCCTCCCTGGCCGCGCTCGAAGAAGGCGCCGATCCCGGCCCGCGCGAGCTTGAGGCGGGCGATCGGCTGGTAGTTGCCGGTCACCAAGGCGAGGCGCACCCCCTCGCGGGCGGCCAGCTCGGAGAGCAGCTCGCGCATGCCGGGCGCTACGGCGTGCGCGAGGTCGGCGGGAGCGCCGCGCGCGTAGGCGGCGCACGCCGCCTGGCGGGCGTGGGCCATCCCGTCGTCGATGCGTGCGGCCGACAGCCCGCACTGCAACGCGATGAGCCGCACGAGCTCCGAGTCGGTGCGCCCGGGCGCGTGCACCCGAGCCACCGCGGGGTCGGCGATGCCGTAGACCTCCCGCAGCGCCTCGTGCAGCGCGGTGCGGTGCTCCTCGTGGGCCCCCACCAAGAGGGTTCCGTCGATGTCGAAGAGGAGGAGCAGCGCCGCTACCGCTCGAAGGTGGTGTCGGGCTCGAGGCGCCGGGCGAAGGCCGCGACCAGCCGGGCGCAGGCCTCGACGTCCTCGAGCGCGACGAGCTCGACCGGCGAGTGCATGTAGCGAAGAGGGATCGAGACGAGGCCGGTGGGGACGCCTTGCCGGGAAAGGTGGACCGCGTCGGCGTCGGTGCCGGTTCCGCGCGCGCTGGCCTCGATGGTGAAGGGCATCTCCTCCGCCTCGGCCGCTTCGTGCAGAAGCTCGAAGACTCGCGGGTTGAGCGTGGACCCGCGACCGATCACCGGGCCGCTGCCCAATTCGTGCTTGCCGGTCTCCTTCGGATCGATTCCGGGTGCGTCGGTCGCGTGGGTCACGTCGACGACGATGGCCACGCCGGGCTCGAGCGCGTAGGCGGAGGTGTGCGAGCCGGCGAAGGTGATCTCCTCCTGGACGGCCGCCACCGCGGCGACGTCCCCGGGCGCGCCGCCGGCCTCGGACACCAGCCGCGCGGCGGTGAGCGCCACGTAGGCGCCGAGCCGGTTGTCGAGCGAGCGGGAAGCCAGGCGACCGTTGGGAAGCTCGACGGGCTCGCCGGCGATCACGGCCACGTCGCCGACCCGGACCATCCCGCGCGCCTGGTCGCCGTCCTTGGCGCCGACGTCGATGTGGAGGTCCTTGATCTCTGCCACCTTCTTTCGCTCCTCGTCCTGGAGTAGGTGGATCGGCTTCTTTCCGATGACCCCCGGGATCGTGCCGTCGCGGGTCGCAAGAGCAACGCGTTGCCCGACGAGGATCTGCGCGTCCCACCCGCCCACGCCGGTGAAGCGGACGAACCCCTCGTCGTCGACGTGAGTCACGATCAGGCCGATCTCGTCGATGTGGCCGACGACCGCCAGGAGCGGCCCGCCGGCGGTTCCCGCGACGCGAGCCACCGAGGAACCGAGCGTGTCCGAGCTCACCTGCGCGAAGCCGCGAGCGGCTTCGCGCCAGATCCCGGCCGGCGCGCCCTCGTAGCCCGAGGGGCCGGGGGCGGCGAGCAGCTTGGTCAGGAGCTCTGGCGCGGCCATGGTCGCGTGACCATAGTGGTCGCGCCGGTATAACCCGCCTCCATGGCGAGCCTCACCGTCGGGCAAGTGGTCGCCGGCCACCGCATCGAGAGCGTGGCCGGGCGCGGCGGCATGGGCGTGGTCTACCGGGCGACGCACCTCGCGCTCAACCGGGTGGTGGCCCTCAAGCTCATCGCTCCCGAGCTCGCCGAGGATCCCGAGTTCCGCCAGCGCTTCAAGCGCGAGTCCGAGACCGCGGCTTCGCTCGACCACCCCAACGTGGTGGCGATCTACACGGCCGGGGAGGAGGAGGGGCTCCTCTACGTGACGATGCGCTTCGTCGAGGGCACCGACCTGCGCGAGATGATCACCTTCCGCGGGCGGCTCGAACCGCGGGAGGCGGCGCGGATCGTCAGCCAGGTCGCCTCTGCGCTCGACGCCGCGCACGGCCGCGGGCTCGTCCACCGCGACATCAAGCCCGCCAACGTCCTCATCGCCGGCGCGCAGGGAACGGCGCATGCGTACCTGACCGACTTCGGGCTGACCAAGCGAGCGTCGTCGCAGACCGGCCTGACCAAGACCGGCATGATGGTCGGAACGCTCGACTACATCGCCCCCGAGCAGCTCCAGGGCGCCCCGGTCGACGCGCGGGCCGACGTCTACGCACTGGGGTGTGTCCTCTTCGAGGCGATCACCGGCGAGGTTCCCTTTCCGCGCGACACCGAGCCGGCGAAGATGTGGGCGCACATGGGCGAGCCGCCGCCGACCCCGTCGGTGGTGGCGGGCAACCTCCCGGCGCCGTTCGACGACGTTGTCGCGCGGGCGATGGCCAAGGCCCCCGACGACCGCTTCCTCTCGGCCGGCGATCTCGGCCGCGCGACCGTCGCCGCCGCCGAGGGCCAACTCCTCAGCCGCGCCGAGCGCAGCGTGGCCACGGGCGACGCGGCGCCGGACGACGCTACCGCGGTGGCGGCCGGCTCGCCGACGGGGGCGACGCGGCTCGACGCCCCCCCGCCGGGGGCTGCGCCGGCGCCGCCGGGAGTGGGGCCGCTCGGAGGATCGCCGCCGCCGCCGGCCCCGCCCGCGCATCGAACCCTCCAGCCCGCGCCGGTCGGCCCCACCCGCGGCGCGGCCGCTTCGCCGCCCACCGCGCCTCCCGGTATGCCTCCCGGGCGGCAGTCCGGGACCCCGCCGCCGTGGGGCCCGCCAGCACCCGAGAAGCGCACCGTCCTGCCCTTCGTCCTCGGCGGCGCCGTGCTCGGCTTGCTGGTCATCGCCGCTGTCGTCCTCCTCGTGGCCCGAGGCGGCAGCGGCGGAGGCGGTGGCGGTGCGAAGGCGCCCGCCGGCGTGTGGGTCGTGACCGATGGCACCGAGGTCTCTCGGCTGGACCCGAAGACCGGACGGGTCCTGCTCAAGGTGCGCGAGGTCGGGCGGAAGATCGTGGGCATCGCCACCGGACAGGGAGCCGTGTGGGCGGCCGACGAGCGGGGAAGCTCGGTCGCGCGGATCGACCCGGAGACCAACCGGGTCGTCGCGCGCATCTCGACCGGTGGCCAGACGCCGAACGCGATCGCCGTCGGCGAGGAAGGCGTCTTCGTCGCGGCGGGACCGTCGCTCATCGCGAGGATCGATCCGGCGACGAACAGGATCGTCCAACGCGAGACCGAGGAGGGCGCCTACGACCTCGCGACGGGCATGGGCTTCCTCTGGGGCGCCAACTTCCTCGACGACGACGTCAAGCGCGTCGACGCCGAGGGCCTCGGCGTCACCGGCGTGCGACGTGGACTGGGCAAGGAGCCTCGGTTCATCGCGGTCGGGGAGGGAGCCGTCTGGGTCCTCAATTCCGACGGCACGCTCTCGCGCCTCGCGCAGCCGAGCGGCTCGGGGCCGCCGAAGGGCCGCAAGTTCGAGGTGTCTACGAGCAAGTTTCCGGGCGGGCTTGCCGTCGGCGAGGGGGCGGTGTGGGTGGCGGAGAGCAACACGCTCTGGCGCCACGATCCCACGACCGGGGCTCTCGCGCAGACCATCGACCTCGGGAGCGACTTCGTCACCAACGGCATCGCGGTCGGCGGAGGGTATGTGTGGCTCACCGACTTCTCCGACAAGGAGGTGGTCCGCGTCGACGTCGAGACGCGTCGGGTCTCGCCCCCCGTGACCCTGTCGGGCGACACCTCTCGCCTGGCCGTGGGCCCTTGAAACGGGCACGGCGGTCGGCCCTTGCACGACGGCGGGCGCCATGCCCCGCAGGTCTCCCGGTCTAAAAGCGCCAACAGACGGGCAGGGAGGCCGTCCCGCGGGTAGACCGCTGAGATGAACGACCTGACCGTTGGGGCCGTCGTGGGCGGCCACGAGCTCGAGGAGCTCATCGGGCGAGGCGGGATGGGGGTCGTCTACCGCGCGCGACACGTCCTGCTCGACCGCACCGTCGCGCTCAAGCTGCTCGCTCCCGAGTTCGCGCACGACGTGGAGTTCCGCACCCGCTTCGAGCGCGAGTCGCGCATCGCCGCGGCGCTCGACCATCCCAACGTGGTTCCCGTCCACGACGCCGGAGAGGACGACGGGCGGCTGTTCATCACGATGCGCTACGTCGACGGGACCGACCTTCGCGAGATGATCTCAAGCCGCGGCGGCCTTCCAGCCGAGCTGGCCGCGGAGATCGTGGCTCAGGTGGGCTCGGCGCTCGACGCTGCCCATGCGCACGGTCTGGTCCACCGCGACGTCAAGCCGGCGAACGTCCTCGTCGCCGATGCCCGCGCGCCGCACGTCTACCTGAGCGACTTCGGCCTGACCAAGCGGTCCTCGTCGAGCAGCGGCCTGACCGGCTCGGGCCTGATGGTGGGGACCCTCGACTACATGTCACCCGAGCAGTTCGCCGGGGAGGCCGATGCCCGGACCGATGTCTACGCGCTCGGGTGCGTGCTCTTCGAGGCGCTCACCGGCCGGGTTCCGTTCCCGCGCGAGATGGCCCCCCAGACCATGTGGGCGCACATGAGCGAGCCGCCGCCGGCCGTGGAAGGCGCGCTGGGGGATGCTTTCGACCCGGTGATCGCGAGGGCACTGGCCAAGAAGCCGGCGGACCGCTTCCCCTCGACCGGCGACCTCGGCCGAGCGGCGCTCGCGGCCGCCCAGGGCCGCAGCGAGGTGGTCAACGAGCGCAGCGTGGCCGTCGGCGACGCCGCGCCCGGCCCGACCCGCATCGACCTCGCGCTCCCGGAGCGGCCGGCCTCGGGGCCAACGAGCGTCGAGCCTCCGCCCGGCCCTCGGCGCGACGGGCCGGCGGCGGATGCGATCACGACCCTCGACGCCCCCCCTCCGTTCGTCGCCGGGCGCCCGGAGGCTGTGCAAGGGGAGTGGTGGCGGCAGCCGCGGCGCCCGGGAGGGCGCCGGATGCCCGGCTGGGGATGGGCGGTGCTCGCGGGCGGCATGGCGGCGGCCATCGCCCTTGTGGTCGCCGTCGCGCTGATCGGCTCTCGGGAGAGCTCCAAGCCCGAGCAGCGCGGGGCGGACGAGTCCCCGGCGCCGGGCGCGGCGCCTCCTCCCACCGGGGCGCCCGTGAGCGGCCCGCGCGTATGGGTCGTCACCGACAAGACCGGACTCGCGGCGCTCGACCCGCGCACCGGTCGCACGACGGGCACCCTTCCGGCCATCGCCGGCGAGATCACTTCCATCGCAGCCGGTGAGGGCGCGGTGTGGATCGCCGACCGGGGCGCCCGGTCCCTCCTCCGGGTGGACGCGCGGCGCGGGCGGATCGTCACGCGCATCCCGCTGTCCGGCCAGCCCGACGCCGTCGCGACGAGCCCCGGGGCCGTCTGGGTGACCATCGGCAGCTCCACCACCGTCCGCGTCGATCCGGACACCAACCAGGTGACTCGCGTCGGCGAGGTGGGCGGTTACTCCGCCGTCTTCCAGGGCGGCTATCTGTGGGTGGCCAACTTCCTCGACGATGCCGTCAATCGGATCTCGCCATCCGGCCGGGCGCTCCAGATCAAGCGACGGCTCGGCGGCGAGCCGCGCGTCGTGGCGGCGGACGCCCGCCGGGTCTTCGTGCTCACCGACGGGGGCAACATGCTGCGGGTCGAGCAGGGCCCGTTCGACGGCGCACCTCGTCTGACCTCGGTCCGGACCGGCGCGGGCGGAACGGCCGACTTGGCAGTCGGGGAGGGGGGCGTCTGGGTGGCCGACGACTTCAAGCTCAGCCGCTACGACCCGGTTACGCTCAAGCGCGAGACCCGGCGCAACCTCGACGTCCTGGGGGAGGGGGCCGACACTGGAGCCGGCGCGGTGTGGTTCTCTGCCTTCGACGAGTCGCTCGTCGTCCGCATCAACCCGCGAACGGGCGCCGTCGACGGCCGCTTTCCGCTTCCCGGGAAGGCGGGGCCGGTCGCCGTGAGCTCCTGAGGCGCCGGTGCGGCGGACAGCCGCACGGCGCGCCGAGACGCTCAGTGCTCCAGGAGCTCGCGCAGTACGAAGGGCAGGATCCCCCCGTGGCGGAAGTACTGGCGCTCCTTGGGCGTGTCGATGCGCACGCGCGCGCGAAACTCGACCTGGTCCGCGCGCACGGCCACCTCGCGCGGGATCTCCTCGGCGCCCTCGAGGCCCTTGATCGCGAAGGTCTCCTCGCCGGTCAGCCCGAGTGAGGAGGCCGACTCCCCGCCGAGGAACTGGAGCGGCAGGACGCCCATGCCGACCAGGTTGGAGCGGTGGATGCGCTCGTAGCTTTCGGCCAGGACCGCGCGGACGCCGAGCAGCTTGGTGCCCTTGGCCGCCCAGTCGCGCGAGGAGCCCGAGCCGTACTCCTTGCCGGCCAGCACGACGAGCGCCACGCCTTCCTGCGCGTAGCGCATCGCCGCCTCGTAGATCGTGGTCTGCTCACCCGACCCCTCTCCCGGGCCGAGGTAGCGCGTCACGCCCCCTTCCGTGCCCGGCGCGAGCTGGTTGCGAAGCCGGATGTTCGCGAACGTCCCGCGGACCATGACCTCGTGGTTGCCGCGCCGCGAGCCGTATGAGTTGAAGTCGCGCGGCTCGACGCCGTGCTCGACGAGGTAGCGACCGGCCGGCGAGTCGCGCTTGATCGACCCTGCCGGGGAGATGTGATCGGTGGTGACGCTGTCGCCCAGCAGCGCCAAGACGCGCGCTCCGCCGACGTCCTGGATCGGCTCCGGCTCGCGCTCCATGCCCTCGAAGTAGGGAGGGTCGCGGACATAGGTCGACTGCTCGTCCCATGCGAAGCGGTCGCCGCCGGGGACCTCGAGCGAGCGCCAGTTCTCGTCGCCGTCGAAGACCTCCGCATAGCTCGAGCGGAACATGTCCGACTGCACCGCCTCCTCGATCGTGCGGTGGATCTCCTCCTGGGAGGGCCACAGGTCGCGCAGGTAGACCGGCTCGCCGTCGGAGTCCTCGCCCAGCGGGTCGCCATAGAGGTCGATCTCCATCGTCCCCGCCAGCGCGTAGGCGACGCACAGGGGCGGCGAGGCGAGGTAGTTCATCTTGACGTCCTGGTTGATGCGCCCCTCGAAGTTCCGGTTGCCCGACAGCACCGAGACCACCGCGAGGTCTGCCTCCTCGACCGCCGCCGAGATCTCCGGCGGCAGCGGCCCCGAGTTGCCGATGCACGTCGTGCAGCCGTAGCCGACGAGGTGGAAGCCCAGCGCCTCGAGCGGCTCGACCAGGCCGGCGCGCTCGTAGTACTCCATGACGACCTTGGAGCCGGGCGCCAGCGACGTCTTGACCCACGGCTTTCGCTCCAGTCCGCGCGCGACGGCGTTGCGGGCCAGCAGACCCGCCGCGAGCATCACCGAGGGGTTGGAGGTGTTCGTGCAGCTTGTGATCGCCGCGATGACCACGTCGCCGTGGTCGAGCTCGAATGAAGCGCCGTCCTCCAGGGTCACCGGCGTTCCCGCGCGCGACGGCGCCGCCGCCGGAGTTGCCGCGGGCGGCGCCGCGGGCTCTCCGGGGGCGTGGATCCCGTGCCCGGGGGCGGAGTCAGAAGGCGGATCGGAGGCCGGGAAGCTCGCGTCGACGTCGTGATCGTGGCCGTTGAGCTCCGGCGCGAAGCCCTCGAGCGCCTCGAGGAAGCGCTCGCGCGCCTCCGTGAGGGCGACCCGGTCCTGCGGGCGCTTGGGCCCCGCCAGGCTGGGGACGACGCTCTCGAGGTCGAGCGGGAGCGTCTCGCTGTAGGCCGGCTCCTCGCTGCGCTCGTCGTGGAAGAGCCCCTGCTCGCGCGCGTAGGCCTCGACGAGCTCGATCTGCTCGGTCGGGCGGCCCGAGAACTCGAGGTAGCGAAGGGTCTCGGCGTCGATGGGGAAGATCGCGCAGGTCGAGCCGAACTCGGGCGACATGTTGCCGATGGTGGCCCGGTCGGCGAGCGGCAGGCCGGCGAGGCCCGGCCCGAAGAACTCCACGAACTTCCCAACGACGCCGCGCGCGCGGAGCATCTCGGTCACGGTGAGCACGAGATCGGTCGCCGTTGAGCCCTCGGGCAGCCGGCCCTCGAGCCGGAAGCCCACGACCTGGGGGATGAGCATGGACATGGGCTGACCGAGCATCGCCGCCTCGGCCTCGATGCCGCCCACCCCCCAGCCCAGCACCCCGAGCCCGTTGATCATCGTGGTGTGGGAGTCGGTGCCCACCAGGGTGTCGGGGTAGGCCTGACCCTCGTGCTCGAAGACCACGCGGGCGAGGTACTCGAGGTTGACCTGGTGGACGATCCCGGTGTCCGGGGGGACCACCTTGAACGACTCGAAGGCCCCCTGGCCCCAGCGCAGGAAGGCGTAGCGCTCACGATTGCGCGCGAACTCGAGCTCGGCGTTGCGCGCGAACGCGCCTCGGGTGCCAAAGGCGTCTACCTGCACGGAGTGGTCGATGACCAGCTCGGCGGGCACCCGCGGCTCGATGCGCGCGGGGTCGCCCCCCATGTCTGCCATGGCGTCGCGCATCGCGGCGAGGTCGACCACGGCCGGCACGCCGGTGAAGTCCTGCATGAGCACGCGGGCGGGTGTGAAGGCGATCTCCCGGCTGGGCTCATCGGAGGCGACCCACGTGGCGAGGCCCTCGATGTCCTCTGCGTGCACGCTGGAGCCGTCCTCGCAGCGCAGCAGGTTCTCGAGCAGGATCTTCAGCGAGTAGGGAAGGCGGGCTACGTCCCACCGCGACTGGAGCGCGTCGAGCCGGAAGATCTCGTGCTCGTGCCCGCCGACCCGGAGGGTGGCGCGCGCATCGAAGCTGTTGGCCGACATGGCCACCAGTCTCGCAGGAGCGCAGTGGTCGGGCTAGGAGCCGGACCCGTCCAGCCTGGCCACGCCCGGCCCGGAGGCCGTGAAGGCGTCGGCCAGCGCCTCGACCAGGCCGTGCAGGCGTCTGGGCCGGCGAGCGACCGCGAGCTGGTCGATCGCGCCCGGAGCGGCGGCGTGGGGGCGAAGCGCCTGGAGCTCTGCGTGGCAGCCCAGATCCTGGGCGTGCGGCTCGAGCCGCTCGAGCAGCGGCTCGAGCAGCGTGCGGGCCGGCACCCGGCGCCCGCCGATGGGGTCGATGAACTCGGCCTCCATGCCGTCGCGCGCGGCGATGAAGCGGTTCTCGTCGAGGACCTCGGGGGTGTCGAGCAGCTCGGGCGACAGGAAGCCCTCCTCGAGCTCGAGGCGCACGACCGACTGGACGAAAGCGACGAGCGACGCCGTCTGGTCGACCGTTGTCTGCGCGTCCATGATTCGCACCTCGACCGTCCCGAGGGCCGGCTGGGGGCGAACGTCCCACCACAGGAAGGTGTGCTCGGGGAACGCGTCGCAGCGGATGAGCAGGTCGACGGTGTTCGCGTAGTCGGCGTAGTCGTCGAACGCGCGCGGGATCCCGACGCGCGGAAAGGCCTGGAAGAGCGGCGTGCGGGCCGAGGCCAGCCCCGTGTCCCGACCCTGCCAGAACGGCGAGTTGGCCGACAGCGCGAGCAGCATCGGCAGGTGGCCGCGCAGCGCGTTCATCGCCCGGATGGCCGCGTCGGGGTCGACGACCCCGACGTGCACGTGCAGCGCAGCGGTCGGCTCGCGGCGGGCGAGCTCGCGCATGGAGCCGTAGACGAAGCCCTGGCGCTCGCCGCCCGAGACGACGGTGTCATGCCAGACCGCGAACGGATGGGTCCCGGCGCTGGCGGCGCGCAGGTTCTTGGTACGCAGCTCCTTCTCGAGCATCCGCCGGGAGCCGAGCAGCTCCTGCGCGGCCGAGGACACGGTTTGGTGGACGCGCGTGCGCAGCTCGATGACCGAGCCGTGGGTCTCGTGGGTGACGCTGTCGGCCAGCTCGCGGCTCAGTGACGGGAGGACGGTGTCGGCCGCGTGCGCGAGCGACCAGCCGTGGCACTCGAGGAGCATGACCTCCTCCTCGACGCCGAGCGTGTACGCGGTCGCGGGCTCTCCCCCGTTCCACTCCGCCCACGTGGTGACTGCGGGTGCGGTCATGCGACCCTCTGCACGGGCGGGGGTGCCGGCGCAGCGGCGGCGGCCCTCTGCGCTACGAGCGTCGCTCCGTGGCCGCGGGCCGCCGCGACGAACGCCTCGAAGAGCGCCATCTGCGGCCGCCGGGCGACGAGGCACTCGGCGTGCCACTGCACGCCGACCAGAAACGGTCGGCCCGGTGCCTCGACGCCCTCGACGACCCCGTCGGGGGCAAACGCGACCGCGCGAAGGCCCGAGCCCAGCCGGCGGACTGACTGGTGGTGGAAGGAGTTGACTCGCAGCATGCGCCGCTTGCCCAGGATGCGCGCGAGCTTGGTGGCCGGCTCGACGTCGACGGAGTGGGTCACGCGCTCGCCGGGCCCGGTCTGGCGGTGCTCGCACTGGGTCTCGGCCCGGTCGGGCAGGTGCTGGTAGAGGGTGCCGCCCCGGGCGACGTTGATCGCCTGCATCCCGCGGCAGATCGCGAGGATCGGCAGGGCGCGGCGGTCTGCCTCACGGGCAACGGCGAGCTCGAAGCGGTCGAGGTCGGGCTCGGTGGGCCCCAGGTGGGGATTGCGGCGCTTGGCGCGGTAGGTGTCGGGATCCAGGTCGGGCCCGCCGGAGAGGCAGATCCCGCTCAGGCGGTCGATCAGGGGCTCGACGGCGGCGAGCTCGAGCGGCGGCATGACGACGGGGATCCCGCCCGCCGCCTCAATCGCCCACAGGTACTTCATGCCAAGCGCCATCTCGCGGTCGATCGGCGGCTCTCCTTCCGGCGTCGGCTGCACGCGCGCCGCGGCGCGGACCTCCGAGGTCGACACCCCGATCAGGGGCCGCTCCTTCACGACGGCATCACCCATGTGTCCTTGCCGCCTCCGTTCTGCGACGAGTTGACCACCATCGCGCCGGCGCCGAATGCGACCCGGGTCAGCCCTCCGGGAAGCACCGCGACGCGGGCGCCGCTGTAGGCAAAGGGTCGCAGGTCCACGTGCCTGGGCTCCAGCCGGCCGTCGACGACCGTCGGATGGCGCGAGAGGGCGACGGTCTCCTGCGCGATGAAGCGTTGGGGTTCGGCGAGAACGGCCTCGCGCACCTCGGCGACCTGCTGGTCGGTCGCGTGCGGACAGATCACCACGCCCTCCCCGCCGTAGCCGGCGCGCGGCTTGACGACGAGCTCCTCCAGCCGCTCGAGCGCGCCGGGCAGGACCGCGGGATCGCCGAGGTCGTAGGTCGGCACGGACGGGAGCACCGGCGCCTCGCCCAGGTAGAAGTCGATCATCTCCTCGACGTAGGCGTGGGCGAGCTTGTCGTCGGCCACGCCCGTGCCAAAGCCGTTGGCCAGCCCGATGCGCCCTTCGCGCCACGGCTCGAGCAGCGCCTCCCCGACGACGGTGAGCTCGTCGCCGATCGCGAGGCGATCGAGGTCGGTGCGCCGGTAGACGACGTCGACCCGCCTCTTTCCCTCCTCGAGGCACGCGAAGAGCCCGGAGCCACGCCGTTCGAGGTCTCCCAGGGTCAGGATCGGCACCTCGAGGCGCTCCGCGAGCACGCGGTGCTCCCACCATGCGCTGTTGCCCGGCCCGTCGGAGAGCAGCACGACGAACGGCTCGTCGACCCCCTCGGGCGCCGCGTCGCGAAGGGCCGCGCCGAGCAGCTCGAAGGCGAGCGGGTCGACGGGGCGCGGGTCCAAGCCGGCGCGTCCTTCCTCGGGCAGCGCCCCTATGACCTTCCGGCGCGCCGCCAGCGCGTAGGCGACGCCCGACGGGGTGCGCAGGTTGTCCTCCAGGACCGCGAAGCGCCCGTCGGCGCCGCGGACGAGGTCGAGCCCCGCGACGGTCGCCCACGCGTCGTGGCGCACTTCTACGCCGGCGAGCAGCGGCTCGTGGTACTCGGCCTCGTCGACCACGCGGGCCGGCACGACGCCTTCGCGCACGATCCGGCGATCTGCGTAGACGTCGGCGACGAACGCGTTGAGCGCCCGAACGCGCTGGGCGATCCCGCGCTCGAGCGGCGTCCACTCGTCGGCGGCGATGACGCGGGGCACCGGATCGACGAGGAAGGGCCTCACGCCGCCCGCCCCCGCGAAGACCACGCCGTCGGCCTCCATCTCCGCGACCAGCGCCGCCCGCCGCCCCTCGAGGTCCTCGCGCGTAAGCTCGTCGAGCAGCGCCGAGTAGTGCGGACGGGCCTCACCGCGGCCCGAGAACGCCTCGTCCCAGAAGCCGGCCGGCTCGTAGCTCTCAAGGAGATCGGATTGCATCGCGCGACTCACAGGAGGGTGGTCCCCAAGATCGCCGGACTCTATGCCCAACCGGGGCGATCCTTCGGTGGACCGGCGGTCCAAACGCAGGTGGACCTCGGGTAGAACTTCGCGCCCATGCCTGGTCCAATGCGCCTGGGAGTCGACGTCGGCGGGACGTTCACCGACCTCGCCGCGCTGGTCGACGGGGAGCTGCGCACCGCGAAGGTTCCCTCGACTCCGCGCGACCAGTCCGAGGGCGTCATGGGCTGCATCGACGCCGCGGAGATCGAGCCCGACGACGTCGCCGCCTTCGCCCACGGGATGACGGTGGCCACCAACGCGCTGCTCGAGCGTCGGGGCGCCCGCACCGCGCTCGTGACCACCGCGGGCTTCCGCGACGTCATCGAGATCGGCCGCCAGGAAAGGCCGTCGCTCTACAACCTGTCTCAGGGCCGGCCGGCCCCGCTCGTGCCCCGTGAGCTGCGCTTCACGGTCTCCGAGCGCATGGGCCCCGAGGGCGAGCTCTGCCCGCTCGAGGAGTCCAGCGTGCGCGCGGCGGTCGACGCCGTGCGCGAGGCGGAGGTCGATGCGGTCGCCGTCTGCCTGCTGTTCTCCTTCCTGCACCCCGAGCACGAGCGCGCCGTCGGAGAGGCACTGCGCCGTGCGCTGCCCGAGCTGCGCGTCTCGCTCTCGAGCGAGGTGCTGCCCGAGCTGCGCGAGTACGAGCGCTTCTCTACGACCGTGGCCGACGCCTACCTCTCGCCTTCCCTTTCCGCCTACCTCTCGCGGCTGGCCCAGCGGACGGGGGAGGCGGGCATTCCGTCTCCGCTGGTCATGCAGTCCTCCGGCGGGGTCGTCGACCTCGACGCGGCCGTCGACCAAGCCGCCGCCTGCCTGCTCTCCGGTCCGGCGGGCGGGGTGGTCGGCGCGGCCCACGTCGCCCGCGCCTCGGGCTACGAGGACGTGCTGAGCTTCGACATGGGCGGCACGAGCACCGACGTGGCGCCGATCGTCGGCGGCGAAGCGCAGACGACCACCGAGGCGGTCGTCGCCGGAGTACCCGTCAAGCTGCCGATGGTCGACGTCCACACGGTGAGCGCGGGAGGCGGCTCGATCGCACGGGCCGACGAGGGCGGCGCGCTGCGGGTCGGGCCACGCTCCGCGGGCGCCGATCCGGGCCCGGCTGCCTACGGGCGCGGCGGCGAGGAGCCGACGGTGACCGACGCCAACCTCTTCCTCGGCCACCTCGGCGACGGGGCGCGGCTGGGGGGCGATCTGCGCCTCGACCGCGACCTGGCCGAGGCGGCGCTCGCGCGGCTGGGTGAGCGGCTGGCGCTCGACGCGCTCGAGACCGCGCGGGGGATCGTGCGGGTGGCCGACGCCGAGATGGTGCGCGCTCTGCGGGTCATCAGCGTGCAGCGCGGCCTCGACCCCCGAGACTTCGCGCTCGTCGCCTTCGGCGGCGCGGGCGCGATGCACGCGTGCTCGCTGGCGCGCGAGCTGGGCATCGGGAGGGTGCTCGTCCCGCGTGCCGGCGGGGTGCTCAGCGCGTTGGGGCTGGCCATGTCCGACGCGCGCCGCGACTATGTCGCGCCACTGCTCGGCGAGATCGACGAAGACCGCCTCGCGGCAGCGTGCGAGGAGCTCGAGCGGGCGGCCCGCGAGGAGCTCGACGACCCGGTCTGCCGGCGGCGCGCGGACCTGCGCTACCGCCGCCAGTCCTTCGAGCTGACCGTGGACGCCGACGACCCGGCCGCGCTCGCCGACCGCTTCCACGACGCCCACGAGCGCCGCTACGGCTATCGGATGGACGAGGAGGCGATCGAGCTGGTGGCGGTGCGGGTGGTCGCGACGGTGGAGGTGGCAAAGCCCGAGCTGCACGAGGAGCCCGCGGCAGAGGAGCCCGCGCCGGAGCGCCGGACGATCCACGTCGAGGATCGGGGATGGACGGAGGTCGAGCTCTGGCAGCGAACCGCGCTGGGCGCCGGCTCCCGCGTGGAGGGGCCGGCGCTCGTCGAGTTCCCCGAGGCGACGTGCGTCGTCGCGCCGGGGTGGAGCGGAGCCGTCGACGGAGTAGGCACGCTCGTGCTGGAGGACGCGTCGTCATGAGCCTGAACCCCGTCACCTTCTCGCTCCTTCGGGGCGTGTCGCGGTGAGCCTCGATCCGGTCACGCTCTCGGTCCTCTCCAGCGCGCTCTCGGGGATCGCCGAGGAGATGGGCGCGGTGCTCATCCGGGGCGCTTACTCCTCGAACATCAAGGAGCGCCGCGACTGCTCCGCCGCCCTCTTCGACGCGCGCGGGCGAATGGTCGCCCAGGCCGAGCACATCCCGGTGCACCTCGGGGCGATGCCCGAGGCGGTGGCGGAGGTGATGGAGCGCGACCCCCGCCCCGGGGACGTGTTCCTCCTCAACGACCCGTTCACCGGCGGCACGCACCTGCCCGACCTGACCCTCGTCTCCCCGGTGGCCCTCGACGACGACGTGCTCGCCTTCGCGGTGACCCGAGCCCACCACTCCGACGTCGGCGGGATGCGGCCGGGCTCGATGCCCGCCGACTCGCGCGAGATCTATCAGGAGGGCCTGGTGATTCCGCCCGTCCGGCTGGAGGCGGGCGGCGAGCCGGTGGCCGACACGCTCGCGCTGATCCTCGCCAATGTCCGCACGCCCGACGTCCGCCGCGGGGATCTACGCGCGCAGGTCGCCGCCAACCGGCTGGCGCAGCTGCGCCTCTCGGAGCTGGTGTCGCGCCGCGGGCGCGACACCGTCGAGGCGGCCTTCGAGGAGGTCCTCGCCTACGGCGAGCGGCGAACGCGGGAGGTCCTTCGCGAGCTCGATGACGGGGTCTACCGCGCCGAGGGGGAGATCGAGGGCGACGGCACCGACGATGTCGACATCCCTGTCCACGTGCGGGTGAGGATCGACGGCGACGGGATGGAGATCGACTTCGACGGCACCGCCGAGCAGGTCGCAGGCAACGTCAACTGCCCGCTCGCGGTCACCCGCTCGGCGTGCTACTTCGCGCTGCGAGTGCTCCTCCCCGACGACGTCCCGGCCAACGCCGGAACCTACGCGGCCCTCGACATCCGCGCGCCGGAAGGCAGCCTGGTCAACGCGCAGCGGCCGGCGGCGGTGGTGGCGGGCAACGTGGAGACGAGCCAGCGGGTGGCCGACACGGTCCTGCGCGCCTTCGGCGAAGCGGTGGCGCTGCCGGCCGAGGGCCAGGGCACCATGAACAACCTGATCATCGGCGCCCCGGGCTGGACCTACTACGAGACGATCGGCGGCGGCCAGGGAGCCGGGGCCGATGGCCCCGGACCCTCGGGCGTGCACGTCGGCATGAGCAACACCCTCAACACGCCCATCGAGGCGCTCGAGCTCGAGTATCCGCTGCGCATCGAGCGCTACGAGCTCCTCGAGGGCAGCGGAGGGGAAGGCGAGCACCGCGGCGGCGACGGGCTCGTGCGCACCGTGCGCACGCTCGAAGACGCCTCGCTCTCGCTGCTCACCGACCGCCGTCGCCACGCGCCCCGGGGCCGCGACGGCGGCCAGGACGGCCGCCCGGGCGAGAACCTGCTCGACGGGGAAGCGCTGCCCCCCAAGGCCTCGCGAGCGATGGAAGCCGGCTCGGTCGTCGAGGTCCGCACGCCGGGCGGAGGGGGATGGCGCGCGGGTCGCGGCTAACTACGACGGGTGTCAGACAACGTCGGAGGCGTGACACTCGAGCCCGCGATCACCAAGACGGTCGCGGAGATTCATGCCGAGCACGGCGGTCGCTCACTCTCCAGCGAGGAGTTCGAGGAGCTCTACGGAGATTTTCCCTCCGACGGCGAGGGCTGAAGCGGTGGCGACAGAGGGCCGCGGCGCAACGCGCGTGGCGGTGCGAATCAGCCCGGAAGCGTGGCGGGAGGAGGTCGAGCGCTTCGACGATCGCTCGCGATCCCGGACGGCCGGCGAGCGCGAGCGCCGTCGCCTCGAAGAAGAGGGAGTGAGGCTCACGACCTCGAGCCGGGTCCTGGCGCAGGAGTGGCGCGGCAGCGACGCATGAGGCGGAATTCTGCGGGTAGTCGTTGAGTACCTGAGAAGCGGCCAAGGAGCCCCCCCGCCATGCCGTCTGATCGCCTGACCCCGCTCGACGCGTCCTTCCTGCACCTCGAGGACGCGACGGGGCCGATGCACGTCGGATGCGTGATGGTGCTCTCCGGCGAACCGCCGCTCTACGAGGACTTCGTCGACCGCGTCGGGGAGCGGCTCGGGCTCGTTCCCCGTTACCGCCAGCGCCTCGCCTTCGTGCCGCTCGCCCAGGGTCGGCCCAAGTGGGTCGACGACGACGAGTTCGACCTGCTCTACCACGTCCGCTCGACCTCGCTGCCCGCGCCGGGCGGAGACCGCGAGCTGCGTACGCTCGCGGGCCGGCTGTTCTCGCCCGTCATGCGGCGTGACAAGCCGCTGTGGGAGCTGTGGCTGGTCGACGGGCTCGGACCGGCCGCATCGGGAGAGCCGAGCCGGTTCGCCGTGGTCTCGAAGACCCACCATGCGCTCGTCGACGGGGTCTCGGGCCTCGACATCCTGAGCGCGCTGTTCGCGCCGGAGGAGGAGGCGAGCTCCGCGCGGGAGTGGAGGGCCAGCCGCCCGCCCTCGGGGGTCGAGCTGCTCGGCGAGGCGCTGGTGGAGCGGGCGCTGTCGCCGGCCGAGCTCGTCCGGCCGCTGCGCGCCGCGCTGCGGCGGCCGCGACAGCTGGTAGAGGAGGTCGGCGCGGCGCTCGGCGGGGTCGGCGCATTGGCGCGCGCCGGTCTGCGGCCGGCGCCGAGCACGCCCTACAACCGCACGGTCGGGCCCGACCGGCGCGTGGCCTTCGTGAGCGTCGAGCTCGAGGACGTCAAGGCGATCAGGAACGCGCTCGGCGGCACCGTCAACGACGTGGTGCTCACGATCGCCGCCCGCGGGCTGCGGCGAGACCTGCAGCGGCGGGGCGCCGACGTCGACGTCCTCCGGGCCTTCGTCCCGGTCAGCCTCCGAGAGGGGACCGGCCGTGCTGCGCCCGGCAACGAGGTGACCGGCATGGTGGTCGGGCTGCCGATCGAATGCCCCGAGCCGGACGTGTGCCTACAGCGGATAAGCGAGGAGACCCGCCAGGTCAAGGACTCGGGTCAGGCGATGGGGGCACAGGCGCTCGCGAGCCTCGGCGGCCTGGCGCCCCCGACGCTGCTCGGGGTCGGCGCCCGCCTCGGTGCCCGCCAGCGGATGGTCAACCTGGTGATCACCAACGTTCCGGGGCCCCAGCACGCGCTCTTCCTCGACGGGCGCGAGCTGCTCGAAATCCTGCCCATGGTCCCCGTCGGCCACAACCTCGCCATGACGGTGGCAATCGTCTCCTACAACGGGACGATGAGCTTCGGCTTGGTCGGCGACCTCGACGCGCTCCCTGACCTCGATGTCATCGTCGAGGATCTGCGCGCGGCGGCCGAGGAGCTCGCGGGAGCCGCCGGAGTGGAGCTGCCCGAGCCCGCCCTGGGCGGCTCGGCCGCCCCCGACACGCCGGCGGTAACAGAGGCGGAGGCGGAGCCCACCCTCGACGGCGCCGCACCGATCGACGAGCGGGATCTCGCCGCCAACGGCGCTGCACCGCTCGCGGAGGCCGAGCCCGACCCCGACGGTGTCGCCTCGCGCGATGAGCCCGCGCCCGACCCTGACGGTGGCGCTTCGCGCGACGCGCCCGCGCCCGTGATCGATCCTCAGCCCCATGTCGACCCGGACGAGGAGCTCGTCGCCGAATTCGCCGACAGCGGCGCCGAGGACGGGGCGGGCGCCGAGCTGCGCGTCGACGAGCCGTGGCCCAACTACCGCCGGATGACCGCGAAGGAGATCACCGACCGGCTGGCCGCTGTGAGCGCCGAGGAGATCGCGGTCGTGCGCCTGTACGAGAGCACGCACCGCAAGCGGCGCGACGTCCTGCGCGCCGCCGACAGAGCACTGCTGCGGTAGTTCCGGTCAGCCCAGCGTCCACTCGATCGGTCCCAGCCCCGGGAAGCGCAGCGCGATCGCCAGGGCGCCGGTGAGGTCCCATTCGCGGCCCTTGATGTAGGGGCCGCGGTCGATCACGGGAACCCGTAGCGCCTTGCCGCCGTAGCGGAAGGTCACCATCGTCCCGCACGGGAGGTTCTTGTTGGCAACCCCGAACTGGTCGCGCCGCAGGCGCCCGCCGCAGGCGAGCGGCCCGCCGTAGTCGAAGTAGACCGAGGCGACGCTCGACTGCCAGCCCGTCAGTCCATCGAGCTGGCCGGCGGTGAGCTCGTAGCGGCCCGCCTCGGCGGCGGGGGAGAGCTGGGCCGGAAGGGACGTGTAGTAGCCCTTGAGCTGATTGAGCTCGGCCCGGATCTCCTCGTCGCTCGGCGGCCGGGCCGGATCTCCGCTTCCCTGGCTCTCCTCCGGTGCGCCCTGCTCGTCGTCCTGCTCTGCGCTCGGGACGCCGGCCTCGGTCTCGACCACGGTGGGCCGCGACTTTGGCAGCGGCCGGTAGGCGTCGGGCTCATCGACGGCCCGGGGGGCGGGCCCGTCGGCCACCGCCTGCGGCTGCGCCGGGCGCTGGGGCGCGCGGGCGCCGCGGATATCGGTGCCCGACCCCGTGGTGACGACGAACGCGAGCGCGACGGCCCACACCGCCCCGAACGCGCCGATGAGGATGAGTCGCGGGCTGGCGCGGTTTCGCATCGTCGCGAAGTATGGCCGTGCCTCACTGTCCGTGTGCGGCTCTGCGCGCCATCACCTCGTACGGGTTGTGCCGGTAGCCCAGGTAGAGGTAGGAGAGCCACATCCGCGCGTGCTCGTGCTGGGACTGCCAGACGTGGCAGAGCTCGTGGACGATCAGGTCGTCGGAGACCGCCTCGAGCGGGCGCTTGCTGAGGATCAGCGGGCCGAGCTCATAGCCGACGAAGCGCCGCAGCCCGGGGATGCGAAAGAACCACGGCGCGTGGAGGATGCGCACGCGGTCGGTGCGGACGGGCAGCGGATAGAAGTCGAGGCGGTCCAGGCGGGCCTTCGCCCGCTCGAGTGCAGCCTGCTCCGGAGGGCTGCGCCGAGCCACACGCATCGCCGGACGGTAGCGGCCGGACCGCGACACGTGGGTCGGGTCGTCGCCCTGGAGCGTTTGGCTGGTGGCTCACCGGGGCACGTCGCACGTCGATGCCCGTTCGCGTGGAGAGTGACTTGGTCAGCAGCCTGGCGCGGGCCGCGCATGACGCCGGCCTGGCCGCGCTGCTCGGCGGAAACCTCTTCGGTCGCTGGGCCATGCACCCGGCGCTGGCCGAGGTGAGCGACGAGCGAGAGCGCGGAAAGGTCGTCAACCATGCCTGGCGCCGCTACGGCACGGTCAACTCGCTCGGCCTGGCCGCGGTGGTCGCCGGCTGGCTCGGCGCCCGGGCCGGCGAGACGCAGAACCGCTGGCTCTCGCCGCGCGAGCGGCTCCTGGCCAGGGCGAAGGACGTCACCGTGCTCGCCGTCGCGGTGACCGGGGTCGCCTCGGCGGTAGAAGGGGTGCGCTTCGGCAGGATGGCGCCCGAGGGCGCGGTCCCCCTGCGCGACGGCAACGAGCCGGCCCCCGATACGCCGCCCGAGGCGGCGCGCGCCAAGCGCGTGCTCAAGTCCCTGGGCCGCGCGAGCGCGGTCACCCAGCTCGCGCTCCTGGGCATCGAGGCCGCCCTCGCCCAGGCCGGCTACCGCCGCCCGCCGGCGCGCCGGTTCTTGCGGCGCACCTACTGAGCAGGCCGCTGTCCCAAGCCTCGTTGCCGTTTGCGGCGCCGGCGCGTGCGCTCGGCCAGCGCCGGCGCGTGCTCGGCCCGCGCTGCGTGGTCTGCCGCATCACTACTCTGCGCCGCTTGCGCCGCCCGGTCCGACTCTTCCGACGTGCGGCGCTCACGGCCGCGCTGCTCGCGGCCGCCTTCGCCGCATCCGGCGCCCACGCGGCCGAGCCGGTCATCTACACGCTCGCCGGCACGGGCAATCCCGGCTACGCCGGCGATGGCGGCCCGGCGACCGACGCGCGACTCGACCTCCCGCGCGGGGTGGACGTCGCGCCCGACGGGGGCGTGCTCTTCGCCGAGGCCGACAACGCGGTGGTCC
>JAABUS010003212.1_pt1 | contig 27366 bp, 24 predicted proteins | sample 5560161 | NCBI WGS metagenome assembly JAABUS01 (sample SAMN10711885, study PRJNA513376) | rock metagenome | isolation source: Antarctica rocks | place: Antarctica: Victoria Land, Trio Nunatak nord | collected 2016-01-04
TGCATGTCGCGGGTACGGCGCTGGCCGGCATCCCAGGCAACCGGGAGGGCTACGGCGAGCTGATGGCCGAGTCGGCGACAGTCGCGTGGGACAGCGCGGACGACCTCCGGGACACGATCGAGCGGCTAGGCCCGGACCGGGTGGCCGCCTTCTTCTGCGAGCCGGTCATCGGCGCCGGAGGTGTCTACCCGCCACCCGAGGGCTACCTCGCCGACGTCCGCAAGGCCTGCACCGAGTACGACGTGCTGTTCGTGGCCGACGAGGTGGTCACCGGCTACGGTCGCATCGGCGGATCGTGGTTCGCCAGCACCAAGTTCGACCTCGAGCCCGACATCGTCACCACCGCGAAGGGGCTGACCTCCGGCTACCTTCCGATGGGCGCCGTGCTCGTCGCTCCGAAGGTCTGGGAGCCGTTCTTCAAGACCGATGCCGGGGTGTGGTGGCGCCATGGCTACACCTACTCGGGCCACGCTGCCTGCTCAGCGGTCGCCCTGGCCAACCTGGGCATCATCGAGCGCGAGGGCCTGCTCGACGCCGGCACCCGCCTTGAGTCCAGCTTGGCTGCGGCTCTGTCCCCGCTCGCAACCCACGAACGCGTGGCTGAGGTCCGGTGCGGCGTGGGCGCGCTGGCCGCCGTACAGCTGGTCGAACCGACGGAGGCGCCGGCCCTCGCCAAGAAGCTGCGGTCGTACGGCGTGGCGACCCGCGCCGTGGGCGCCGGAGGCATCCAGGTGTCACCCGCGCTGGTGATGACCGACGACGAGGTCAACCAGGTCGCCGCCGCTATCGGCCAAGCCCTAGACGCCTGACGCGGGCGGGGCGGGTGCGACGGGCGCGGGGGTCAGTCGTCGCGCTGACCCCAGGGTGAGCCGTACTCGGTCAGCAGGTCGAGGAACGGCACCGCGTCGAACGCCTCTGGGCCCAAGACTCCCGCGCCCTTCCAGGTGCCGTTCGCAAGCAGCTCCAACGCCACCACGGGGTTGATCGCCGTCTGCCAGACCACACACTGGTGGCCGTACTCCCGCATCGACTCGTCGTTGTCGACGACGTGATACAGGTACGTCGACCGAGGCTCGCCGTCCTTACCGGTGCCCGTCACGTAGAGCCCGGCGCACGTCTTGCCGTGCATCTTGTCGCCGAGCGTCGCGGGATCGGGCAGAGCGGCTGCTACGACGTCTCGGGGGCTCACCTCTACTCCTGCCTCTTGTCCTGGGCTTGTCGAAGGGACGCGCAGCTTGTCGGCCCGGTCGAGGCCCAGCTTGTGCAGCACTTTGAGCACCTCGATGAACTCATCACCCAGGCCGTACTTGAACGTCACCCGCTTCGCCGTAATCCAGCGCGGCATGAGCAACACTTCCTCATGCTCGACGTTGACACACTCGACCGGGCCGATCCCCTCAGGGAAGTAAAAGAGCTCCGGCTCGCTGAACGGTTCAGTGGTGTACCAGCCCTTGTCGCGTTCGTAGACGACCGGCGGGTTGAGGCACTCCTCGATCGTGGTCCAGATCGAGAACGAGGGCGCGAAGTCATAGCCGTCGACCGTCAGGTCGGCTCCGTCGCGGGTGCCGAGCTCGTCGATCTCGCTGAACAGGTGGTCAGCGGCGTACCTCGCGAACACGTCCGACAACCCGGGCTCGACACCGATACCGACGAGGGCCAGTCGGCCCGCCTGTTCCCACTCGTCAGCCAGCTCGAACTGCTCGTCTCCCAGCTTCACGCCCGTGCGCGTGTAGGGCTCGGCTGGGTGCGGCTTGGACAGGCTCATCGCCATGTCGAGGTAGTCGGCGCCGCCGGCGAAGGCGCCGCGGAAGATCGGCATGACGAAGCGGGGGTCGACCGCGTTCAGCACGTGGGTGATCGCGTGCTCACGTACCAGCGCCGTGACCGACTGCGCGTCCGACGCGTCGGCCCTCGCGCTGCTGAAGCGGTCGTCGACGGCCGCCGCGTGCTGCGCCCGCGACTCGTCGTAGTCGGCGATCACGACCTTCTCGAAGAACGTACGGCGAGCGGCGATCGACGCGAAGGCAGCCCCGACGCCACCAGCGCCGACTAGCAGGATGCGCACCCCGGTCAGCTCTCGATGTTCGACATGACGTGCTTGATGCGCGTGTAGTCCTCGAGTCCGTACATCGACAGGTCCTTGCCATACCCGGAGTGCTTGAAGCCACCGTGCGGCATCTCCGCGACGATCGGTATGTGGGTGTTGATCCACACACACCCGAAGTCCAGCAGGCGCGCCATCCGCATCGCCCGGCCGTGATCCTTGGTCCACACGCTGCTGGCCAAGCCGTACTGCACACCGTTCGCCCAGCGCAGCGCCTCCTCCTCATCGGAGAACTGCTGAACGGTGATGACCGGCCCGAAGATCTCGTCCTGGATCGCCTCGTCGTCTTGGTGCAGCCCCGACACGACAGTGGGAGCGTAGAAGAAGCCCTTGTCCCCTACCCGCGAGCCCCCCGCCTGCAGCTCGGCGTGGTCTGGCAGCCGGTCGATGAAGCCGCTCACCCGCTGCAGCTGGGCGGGGTTGTTGACGGGGCCGTAGAGGACGTCGTCGTCATCGGGCTGGCCGGTCTTGGTGTTCTTGGCCTGCTCGGTTAGCGCCGCCACGAAGTCCTGGTGAACGCCGGGTCCAGCCAGCACGCGAGTGGCCGCCGTACAGTCCTGCCCGGCGTTGAAGTACCCCGCCACCGCGATCGCCTCGGCCGCCGCTTCGACATCGGCGTCGTCGAAGACGATCACAGGTGCCTTGCCGCCGAGTTCGAGGTGGGCCTTCTTGACGTCCTGAGCTGCCGATGCCGCGACTTCCATCCCGGCCCGCACCGAACCAGTGATCGACACCATCTGCGGCACGGGGTGCCCGACGAGCGCTCGGCCGGTGTCACGGTCGCCGGTGATGACGTTCATGACTCCAGGAGGGAAGAACTCCTGACAGATCTCACCCAGCAGCACAGTCGATGCAGGCGTGGTGTCGGACGGCTTGATGACGAGGGTGTTACCGGCCGCCAACGCCGGAGCTATCTTCCAGATCGCCATCATCAGCGGGTAGTTCCACGGTGTCACCTGCGCGACCACGCCGACCGGCTCACGCCGCACGTACGACGTGTGGCCGGCCATGTACTCACCGGCTGACCGGCCCTCCAGCACCCGAGCCGCACCAGCGAAGAACCGTATCTGGTCGATCGCGGGCGGAAGCTCCTCACTCGCAGTGAGCCCGAGAGGCTTACCGGTGTTCTCGCTCTCGATCTGCACGAACTCGTCGGCCCGCGCCTCCAGGGCGTCGGCAAGCTTGAGCAGGGCGCGTTGGCGGTCCGCCGGAGTCGAGTCGCGCCACGTCTCGAAGGCAGTTTCAGCCGCGCGCATGGCCCGGTCGACGTCCTCCCGGCTCGAGATCGGCGCCTCGGCGAACTCTTCCTCTGTCGAGGGGTTGACAAGCGTCAAGGTGCGGCCATCGGCGCTGTCGACGTACTCCCCGTTGATCAGGTTCTGCAGTGTGCGGCCAGTACTCATTGCTGCCCCTTGCGCTATTTGGACGGAACGAACGATCCAACAGCAAAACTAACCGGCAGCAACCGATACCGCTAGTACGTCGGCCCTGTGCCGACCCTTTTCGTCGTCAGGTGCGCACTCGGCGACGGTGCTGGTCCAATTTCTCCGAAGCGGGGGCTGGTCGGCTACCGTGAGGTGTCGTGCCGAAGAACGAAGTCACCCCCCCTACCTCGCCGCTCGATCTGTTCGCCGTCGACTCGTTGCTCGATGCTGAAGAGATCGCGATCCGCGAGACCGTGCGCCGCTTCTGCGACGACAACGTGCGCCCGCACATCGCCGGGTGGTTCGAAGCCGCCGCAGTCCCCACTCGCGACCTGGCCAAGCAACTGGCCGCCCTCGGTCTGCTCGGCATGCACCTGGAGGGTTACGGGTGCGCCGGCACGAGCGCGACGGCGTACGGGCTGGCTTGTCTGGAGCTCGAGGCCGCCGACTCCGGCATCCGCAGCCTCGTGTCGGTGCAGGGGTCACTGGCGATGTATGCCATCTACCGTTTCGGCAGTGCGGAGCAGAAGGACGAGTGGCTGCCGAGGATGGCGGCCGGCGAGGCAATCGGATGCTTCGGCCTGACCGAGGCGGACTTCGGCTCCGACCCCGGCGGGATGCGCACGCGTGCTCAGCGTGACGGCGATGACTGGGTGCTGAACGGCACCAAGATGTGGATCACCAACGGCTCGATCGCCGACGTCGCCGTCGTCTGGGCACAGACCGACGACCGGATCAGGGGCTTCGTCGTCCCCACCGACACCGCCGGCTTCTCGGCTCCAGAGATCAAGCACAAGATGTCGCTGCGGGCGTCGGTCACGAGCGAGCTGGTCATGGAGGACGTACGTCTTCCGGGGTCCGCCGTGCTCCCGGACGCAGCCGGTCTCAGCGGCCCCTTGTCGTGCCTGTCAGAGGCCCGCTTCGGGATCGTCTTCGGGTCACTGGGCGCTGCTCGTGACTGTCTCGACACGACGATCGCCTACGCCAAGGACCGGCGGATCTTCGGCCGGTCCTTGGCGTCGTACCAGCTGACCCAAGCAAAGATCGCCGACATGACCGTTGAACTCGGCAAGGGCATGCTGCTCGCGCTGCACCTCGGGCGGCTCAAAGATGCCGGCAAGATCCGCAGCGAGCAGGTCAGCCTCGGCAAGCTCAACAACGTCCGGGAGGCGCTCGCGATCGCCCGGGAGTGCCGCACGATCCTGGGTGCCAGCGGCATCACGCTCGAGTACCCGGTGATGAGGCACGCCAACAATCTCGAGTCGGTGCTGACATATGAAGGGACCTCGGAGGTGCACCAGCTCATCGTTGGCCAGGCCGTCACCGGCGAGTCCGCCTTCCGTTGACCTCGCGTGCCCACTGTGCAGCTGGTCGCCATGGACGACGGTGCTCGGTTGGCGGTACGTCGTTCTGGACGCACGCTCGACCTGCCACCAGTGGTGCTTGTCCACGGCGGGCCCGGCCTGTGGGACTACCTCGCACCTGTCGCCGCACTGATTGACGACCTGACGGCGGTCTACCGCTACGACCAGCGCGGCTGCGGGTCCTCCGACCCGTCGCTCGACCAGTCGTTCGACCGCCACGTGACCGACCTCGACAAGCTCCGCTCCGCGTTGGGGGTCCAGCGCTGGGCTGTGGTCGGTCACTCGTTCGGGGCGACGCTGGCCCTCGCCTACGCCTCGACCCATCGCGACCACACATCCCATCTCGGTTACCTCAGCGGCGTCGGAATCGGCGACTGGCACACGCCGTACGAGCAGGAGCGGGCACGCCGGCTGACCGACGAGCAGCGCGCCGAGCTCGCCAAGCTCGAGAACCGCGAGCGCAGCGACTCCGAAGAGCGCCGCTTCCGCGCTCTGGCGTGGGTTACCGACCACGGGGACAGGACCAACGCGTGGCGATGGGCCATGGAGGACGCCGGGAGCCTTCGTCCGATCAACTACGCAGCGAACCGGCAGCTCACAGCGGAGACAAGGTCGTGGACCGATGCTGATGTGGTGGCCAAGGCTCGAGCCATCAGGTGCCCGACCCTCGTGCTGCACGGCGAGCGGGATCCGCGACCGGCTTCCAGTGCCCTCGAACTGGCCGCCGAGATCAAATCCTCCACGTCGCTCGTGGTCCAGGGCGCCGGCCATCACCCCTGGCGGGAGGACGCCGACGCCGTACGCGCAGCCTTGCGGGCACTGCTCGTCCGAGCAGCCGAGTGAGCTCTAGCCGGTGAGCACCTGCGAGTTGTCAGGCTGTCTGGACGGAGGTCGCGCGGGAGTTACGCTGACGACTCAGTCGGTGCGGCTCTGGGCAGCCACCGGCCTGCGGCGAAGGCCACCCGGATGATGGGGATGCCCAGCAGCGCGACCAGCGTCGACACCGAGGCGAGTCCGGCCGCCACCGCGAAGACGAGATAGACGGTGAGCGCCACCATCTCGGTCGCCAGGCCCGCGACAGAGGTGACCGTGGCACGGGCGGGTCCGGTGATGACCTGCTGGAGCCTGGCTTCGCTGACGATCATGGCGTTGTTGAGCAGGCCGTAGCCCATCGCGATGGCGGCAAATCCCAGGACCGGCGAAACCAGGGCACCGAGCGAGATCAGGGAACCACCGGTGACCACCACCCAGGCCATCGTCGCCGGCGACATGCCCGCCGTCCGGCCAGCCAGCGCCGTCCCGATCGCCTGCCCAAAGACGGCCAGACCGACCAGCCAAGGGACCATGGCGGTCGCCACCCCGTTCTCGCGGGCGACGAAGGGGAAGTACTCGTCGTACGCCGTCAGGCCCACGAGAACCGCGGAGATCGCCACTGTCCGCCTCACGTCGACGGCTCGGGACGCCTCGCGCAGGCCGGCCCGGAGCATGACCACGTACCGAGCGGCCATGGTCTCGGTGGCCCACGCGACCGCCTCGACCGAAGCTCCGTCGCGATGCGTCGTAACGGGGAGAGTGGCGCCCAGGACCGCCTGGACACCGGCGATCGCCACGCTCGTCCAGCCGACCAGTGCATATCCGCCGAGCGCGTAGAGCGGCGCCGCGGCCACGGACGCCACCAGGTTGGCGACCATCGCCGCAGAGTGTGACCAGCCCACCACCCGCGCGTACTGCGCTTGCGAGCCCCGAGCCGCCAGCTCGTCGTACAGCAGGGCCTCGAAGGTGCCCGACATGATGGCGCTGCTCAGCCCCCACAGCACGAATCCGGTGGCGAACCCGGGGTATGTCGGCACCAGCATCCAGGCGCTGAACGCCAACGCGTAGATGCCGGCGCTGATGACCAGGAGCAGGCGACGGTCGACCGTGTCCGCCCAAGCACCAGACGGCACTTCGAACAGCAACGACGTGAGCGACCAGATGATGAATAGCGACGACACCTGCGCGCCGGACAGCCCAGAGTCAGCGAACAGCAGCGCGTAGACGGCGTACAGGCGGGACGAGGTCCCGTGAGGCGTAGTAGGCAACGAAGCGCAGCGTCAGGCTGCGCGGACGGACCTAGCTCTGATCTCGTGGAAACTGCATGCGACAACTCTAGGGCCGGCGAACCGCGCCCGGTCGACCTCTCCGGCAGTCGCTGCCCGTTCAGCGCACGGTTTCCATTCGACACAACGATATTCGTCGTCTGGCCTCCTTAGACCATCGAAACAGCCACTAATCGGCAAGACGCACCACTGATTCGCTTGCCCTACCTCCTCTCGGCGGGTCAGACTGTCGTCATGACGATCGACCAGGCCCGAGACCTTGACTTCGCCGCGCTGCAGCAGTCAGCGCGTGACCACTTGTGGATGCACTTCACTCGCATGTCGTCGTACGACGACGCGGAGGTGCCGATCATCGTCAGAGGAGACGGCGCCTACATCTACGACGCGCGCGGCAAGCGCTACCTTGACGCGCTCGCCGGTCTCTTCGTCAGCCAGGTGGGGCACGGTCGCACCGAGCTGGCCGAGGCGGCGCGAAAGCAGGCAGAGACGCTGGCCTTCATGCCATTGTGGTCATACGCCCACCCCAACGCCATCGAACTGGCGCAACGGATCGCCAACTATGCCCCGGGCGACCTCAACCGGGTCTTCTTCACCTCCGGAGGAGGCGAGGCTGTCGAGTCGGCCTGGAAGCTCGCCAAGCAGTACTTCAAGCTGACCGGCCAGCCCGGCAAGCACAAGGTCATCTCCCGCGCGATCGCCTACCACGGCACCACCCAAGGCGCATTGTCGATCACCGGACTGCCCAGCCTCAAGGCGCCCTTCGAGCCACTGGTTCCGAGCACGTTCCGGGTGCCCAACACCAACATCTACCGCGCTTCCCAGCACGGTGACGACCCCGAGACATTCGGCCGCTGGGCCGCCGACCAGATCGCCCTGGCCATCGAGTACGAAGGTCCCGAGACCGTCGCCGCCGTCTTCCTCGAGCCGGTCCAGAACGCCGGCGGCTGTTTCCCGCCGCCTCCGGGCTACTTCGCGCGGGTCCGGGAGATCTGCGACGAGTACGACGTGCTGCTGGTCAGCGACGAGGTCATCTGCGCGTTCGGGCGGCTCGGGCACATGTTCGCCGCCGACCGCTACGACTACGTGCCTGACATCATCACCTGCGCGAAGGGCATCACGTCCGGTTACGCGCCGCTGGGGGCGATGCTCGCGACCGACCGCCTGTTCGAGCCGTTCTCCAAGGGGAACGCCTCCTTCGTCCACGGCTACACCTTCGGTGGGCATCCGGTCTCGACGGCAGTCGCGATGGCCAACCTCGACATCTTCGAGCGCGAGAGCCTCAACCAGCACGTCCTCGACAACGAGGACGCGTTCCGTTCGACGCTGGAGAAGCTCAAGGACCTCCCCATCGTTGGCGACGTCCGCGGCGACGGCTACTTCTACGGGATCGAGCTGGTGAAGGACCAGGCCACCAAGGAGACGTTCAACTCCGAGGAGTCCGAGATCATGTTGCGCGGCTTCTTGTCCAGGGCGCTGTATGACGCCGGTCTGTACTGCCGGACCGACGACCGCGGAGACCCCGTCGTACAGCTGTCGCCACCGCTCATCTGCGACCAACAGCACTTCGACGAGATGGAGCAGATCCTGCGCGACGTACTGACTCAGGCTTGGACCCGGATCTAGCTAGTACGTCGGGCGGCGGCGACGCCAAAGCCCAGCGCCGATCACGAACACGAACGACGCCAAGAACGTCAGCGTCCCCACGACAAACAGCTGAGGCGCGAAACCCTTCAGCTTGCTTCCGTAGACGAACAGCGGGAACGTCACCGACTGGCCGGACGTGAAGTTCGTAACGATGAAGTCGTCGAACGACAACGAGAACGACAGCATCGCCGCCGCCACAATTCCCGGCATGGCCAGCGGAAGCGTAATGAGCCGGAACGTCTGCCACTCGTTGGCATAGAGGTCCATCGCGGCCTGCTCAAGACGGGAGTCCATGCCGGCGAGGCGAGCCTTCACCGTGACAACGACGAACGACAGGCAGAACATCACGTGCGCGATGACAATGGTGATGAAACCCAGGAGTCCGTCGACGCCGACGGCCACGAACATGGCCAGCAGCGACGATCCCATCACCACCTCGGGGGTCGCCATGGGCAAGAAGATGACCAGGTTCGACGCAGCCCGGCCCCGGAACGTGTGACGCACCAGCGCGAACGCCATCAGCGTGCCGAGAACCGTCGCCAGAATCGTCGCGGTGATGCTTACCTGAAGGCTCAGCTTGAGGGAGCCACAGAGCCCCTCTGGTTCGCAGATCGTCTCCCAGTTGTTCCAGCTGAACGACTCGAACTCCGCGGTCGCCGAACGTCCTGACGGTTGGCTGAAGGACAACGCGAAGATGTAGCCGATCGGCACGAAGGTGTAGAGCAGGACCACGATTCCGACGAACAGCACCAGGTGGTCGGAGACCCATCGGCCGAAACTTTTCCGCGAGGGAGGCTTGCGCGACTTCGCGTCGACTGAGGAGGCAACTCGGGCAGGCGTCGCGGTCGACATCAGACGAGCTCCTCCGTCCCGGCCCGCCGGACATAGACGATGACCATCAGCACCACGACCACCATCAAGATGATCGACAAGCTTGCTGCGAGCGGGTAGTTGTGCTCGGTCAGGAAGGCGGCCTGGATCCGGTTGCCGATCATGTACTGCTTAGGAGTTCCCAGTAGCTCGGCGTTGATGTAGTCACCGCTGGCCGGGATGAACGTCAGCAGTGTCCCGGACACCACCCCTGGCAACGACAGCGGAAGAGTGATTTTCCGGAACCCCGTAAACGGGCTCGAGTAGAGGTCGCCCGCCGCCTCGATCAACCGGTAGTCGACCTTGTCGAGTGACGCGTACAGCGGGAGTGTCATGAAAGGCAGGAAGTTGTAGACGAGTCCGGCGATCACCGCGATCGGTGTCGCCAGCAGGCGTCCGTCGTCGGGGAGGATCGCGATCGTCTGGAGGAAGCTCGTGACCGGACCCTGGTCGGCCAGGATCGCTCGCCAAGAGAGCGTGCGCAGCAGGAAGCTGGTGAAGAACGGCGCAATGACGAGCACAAGCATGACGTTCTTCCACCGGCCGGACTTGAAAGCGATGGCGTAGGCCAGCGGGTAGGCCAGCAACAGGCAGACGAACGTGGTGATGCCGGCGTACATGAACGAGCGGACGAAGAGGTTAGACGTGTCCACGATCGCGTCGACGTAGTTCCCGACGTGCCACGTCATCGCGTAGCCCGAAATGTAGGAGCCGGTCGGGTCGTAGAGCGAGGTGAAGAACAACTGGACTGTCGGGAACAGGAAGAAGATGGCCAGCCACAGCATGCCGGGGATGAGCAGCAGCCAACCCCAACGTCGGCGCTTGGCGTTCTCGCCGTCGACGACCGGTGCCGGAGGTGTCGTCACAGCCTCGGTCAAGCGTCGTCCTCGGGAGTCATCATGCCGGCGTGCGCGTCCTGCTCCGCGTCGAGCAGGAAGGCGTGGGCGCGCGACCAGGCGAGGTCGACCTCGTCGCCGTTCTTGAACGCAGCCCGCTGGCCGGTGTTTTGCTCGAAGACCATGAGTTCCTGGTCCCACGGCATCCGCACCAGGTACTGGGTGCTGACACCTACGAAGCTGACGTCGGTGACACGGCCACCGGTCAGAACGTTCGAGCCGTCATGATCCTCCAACCGCGCGGGGCTCGCGAAGATCTTTTCGGGTCGGACGCCGAGCCAGCCCTTGCCCTCGCTGGTGTGTGAGCGTGACGTGTCGACGCCTACCTTCTGACCGTGGCAGTCGACAACGACGGTTGGACCCGAAGTGGCTGTGACGTCAGCTCTGATCAGGTTGGACTGGCCGAGGAAGTTGGCGACGAACGTCGTCTCCGGGTTCTCATAGAGGTCACCGGGCGCGCCCATCTGCTCGATCACACCGGCGTTCATCACCGCGATCGTGTCGGCCATAGTCATGGCCTCCTCCTGGTCGTGCGTGACGTGCACGAACGTGACGTCGATCTCGGTCTGGATCCGTTTGAGCTCGATCTGCATCTGACGTCGGAGCTTCAGGTCGAGCGCCCCGAGCGGCTCGTCGAGCAGCAGAACTCCGGGTTCGTTGATCAGCGCGCGGCCGAGCGCGACGCGCTGCTGCTGACCGCCTGAAAGCTGCGCTGGCTTGCGCGCGGCGTACGACTCCAGCTGGACCAGCTCGAGCATGTCGCGCGTCCTGCGCTGATAATCTTTGACTCCCCGACGACGCGGCCCGAAGGCGACGTTGTCGAAGATCGTCAAGTGGGGAAACAGTGCGTAGGACTGGAACACCGTGTTGACCGGTCGCTTGTAGGGCCGCAGGTTCGTGATGTCCTCGTCACCGATGAGGACCCGTCCCGTCGTCGGCTCCTCCAGACCGGCCACGATGCGTAGCGTCGTGGTCTTCCCGCACCCGGAAGGACCGAGCAACGCGAAGAACGATCCTTGCGGAACCGTCAGCGTCAGGTCTTCGACCGCCACGAAGTCGCCGAACTGCTTGGTGACGCCCTCTAGGCGTAAGTCCTTGCCAACGGCGCGAGAAGTCTCTGACGTCGTACTCTCGGTCATGTCAGCTCTCGCTTCACGTCTGGGTCGCGTCAACCACCCATGACCTCGTTGAACTGGCGCTGGTAGTTCTGCGCGTCCTGCTCAGAGAGGGCCATGAACAGGTATCCGGTTTCCAGCGTCTTGTCATCGAGGAAGATGAACTCGCTGTCGACTGCGGACTTGTCGAACTGCCCGATCTCTTCCTTAGCACCTTGCACCGGACAGAAGTAGTAATTCCATGCCGACAGCTTCGCCGCGTTGACGGGGTCGTAGTAGAAGTTCATCAGCTCTTCGACGTTGGACTTGTGCTCGGCCTTGTTGGGAACGAGCATGTTGTCGGTCCACAAGGCGAAGCCCTCGTCCGGCGGAATCCACTTGTACTTCCCGCCACCCAACAGGTTGATGACGTCGCCACTCCACGCCTCGCAAGCCACGATGTCGCCAGACTTCATGTCGTCGACGTAGTCGTTGCCGGCGAAACGCCGGACCTGCCCGCTGTCGACGTATCCCTGCAGCGTCTCGATCGCGGCAGCGAACTCGTCGTCGGTGAAGTCCTCGGGGTCGCTGTCTTGCATAAGAAGCATGAACAGCATCGTGTCGCGCATCTCGGTGAGCAGCTCGATCTTGCCCTTGAGGTCGGGCCGCGTGAGCAGCTCCTGGAAGCTCGTGACGGGGTCAGTGAGCTCGGAGTTGTAGCAGATCCCCGTCATGCCGCTCTGCCACGGCACGCTGTAGTCACGGTTCGGATCCCAACCCGGCGACTTCAGGAAGTCGATGAGGTTGGCGTCGACGTTCGGCATCTTGGAGTGATCGAGCTTCTGCAGCCAGCCCAGGTCAATCATCCGAGCAGCCATGTAGTCAGTCAGCACGAAAACGTCGCGCCCGGTGGGCTTGCAGGACTGCAGCTGTGGCGACACCTTCGAGAAGAACGACTCGTTGTCGTTGATACCGGCGTCGTATTCGACAGTGATACCGGTCTGCTGCTCGAACTTCTCCAGCGTCGAGGTGTCCTTGGCCTTGACTGGATCGACATAGCCGATCCAGTTGGAGAAGGAGATCTGCTTTTCGGTGGCGCTCTGGTCGTCGCTGGGGCACTCGCTTTGCTCAACTTTGGCGCCGCTGGTGCCGCATCCGGTCAGCAGACCGCCGCCGGCGACAGCGAGCGCCGACAAGGACGCCCCCTGCAGGAAGCCCCGTCGACTGAGCGCGGTGAACGCGTCTTGACTGTGCATGGAGATCCTCCTGAGCTTACGACGCTACTTGCGGCCGATCTTGTCAGACTCCGCAACCGACGACAAGCGATTCCGTCGGCGCTTGAGCTTACCGCGACGAAATCTGCCGTCTGGGACCTCCCGCGGACCCTTGCCACGACCGCCTTCCACCAGCACACTGAGCGCGTGGCGACGCGACCTGACCCTCTAACACCTCTGATCGACCCGTTGTCGAAGGCCATCATCGAGCAGCTGCAGAAGGACGGCCGGATGCCGTACGCGACAATCGGCAAGGCGGTCGGTTTGTCAGAGGCGGCCGTCCGCCAGCGGGTGCAACGGCTGCTCGACAACGGCGTCATGCAGATCGTCGCAGTCACCAACCCGGTGCAGCTCGGCTTCGCCCGGCAGGCGATGATCGGCATTCACGCCGAAGGCGACATCGACCCGGTCGCGGAGCAGCTGTCGCACATGGCGGAGGTCGACTACGTCATCTCGACCGCCGGGTCGTTCGACTTGATGGTCGAGGTGGTCTGCGAGAGCGACGACCACCTGCTCGAGCTGCTCTCAAAGCGCATCCGCGCCATCGAGGGCGTCCGCGGCACGGAGTCCTTTGTCTACCTGAAGCTGCACAAGCAGACCTACTCATGGGGGGTGCGTTGACGTACACCGACTCCGGGCGGGTGCGTTGGACGAACGTCGAGTGCCGGCCGGTGCGTTGAGCTACTTCGACCTGTCGCTGTGGCACGCGGGCACCGGAGATGACCTGCTCCCCCGCCCCGCGCTTGCGGCCTCGGTAGACGTCGACGTGGCGATCGTCGGTGCAGGCTTCACCGGGTTGTGGACCGCGTACTACCTCAACGAGCTCGACCCGTCGCTGCGCATCGCGATCGTGGAGCGGCACATCGCCGGTTTCGGCGCCTCTGGCCGCAACGGGGGCTGGGTCTCTGCTCTGTTCCCGGCGTCTCGGGCAGCCCTCGCGAGCCTGCCGGGCTCCTCTCGATCTGGGGCGATAGCGATGACGGCGCACCTGCGCGCCACGATCGACGAGGTTGGCCGGGTGGCAACCGCAGAAGGCATCGACTGCTCCTTCACCAAGGCAGGCACGATCGTCTTCGCGCGCAGTCCCAGCCAGGTCACCAGGGCGCAGGCCCAGGTCGAACAAGCCCGGTCGTGGGGCGACATGGAGGAGGACCTGCGCTTCCTTGACAGCGCCGAGACCGGAGACCGGGCACGCGCGGCGGGCGCGCTGGGGGCGACGTACACACCGCACTGCGCGGGAATTCACCCAGCACGACTGGTTCGCGGCCTCGCTAACGTTGTCGAACGGCGAGGCGTTGCCCTCTACGAGCAGACGGCTGCAACCGCCATCACATCGCGGCGGGTCAAGACCGCCAAGGGCGACGTCACAGCCGCTGTCGTGGTGCGGGCCACCGAGGGCTACACGCCAGAGCTGCCCGGTCACCGGCGCGACGTCATCCCCGTCTACTCGTTGATGGTGGCGACTGAACCGCTGTCCGAAGACGTGTGGGCCGACATCGGCTTGGCTGAGCACCCGACCTTCTCCGATCACCGCCACCTCATCATCTACGGGCAACGCACGGCGGACGGCCGATTCGCGTTCGGTGGCCGTGGAGCGCCGTACCACTTCGGCTCTGCGATCAAGCCCGCGTTCGATCGCAACGAGAGGGTGTTCAAGTCCCTGCGCGAGACGCTCGTCGACCTCTTTCCCCAGGTTGGCGGTGCGGCTTTCACGCACGCATGGGGCGGTCCCCTGGGCGTACCACGCGACTGGACCGCCTCGGTCGGTCTGGACGCGCGCACCGGCCTGGCCTGGGCTGGTGGCTATGTCGGTGACGGGGTGAGCACGACGAACCTCGCCGACCGCACCTTGGCGCATCTGATCACCGACACCGCCTCGGAGCTCACCGCGCTGCCGTGGGTCAACCACCGCCCCAAGCGGTGGGAGCCGGAGCCGCTGCGCTGGCTCGGCTCCAACGCTGGCCTACGCGCCGTCACCGCGGCAGACCGTGAGGAGCGGCTGACGTCACGGCCGAGTTTGCTTGCCAAGGCGATGGCGCCGCTACTGGGCGGCTCCTGACTACCGCGCCGAAAACCGGTTGCCGTGGCGCCGTCCCGCTGAGACGATTCCCCTGCCCGAGCCCGAGCAGCGTCGACGCTGCCGCGAGAGAAGGAGGCGTCAGATGTCAACCCGTGTCCCGGGGAGCTTCTTGGTCCCTTCATCTTCGAGGTCGCTCAGCAGCTGACCAGATCCCACCGGCCAGATCATGGGTGCCTCGGCAACGCTCGAGGAGCACTCACCTCATGCACTCCCCCTTGTCCGATGCGGACTTCACCTACACTCTCGCGTCCGATCTCTCCGAAGACCAACGGTGGTCGACCTGGTCGTCTGTGGAGAAAGGCGCTCACGGCCCGGAGCCCCGGCCCGACTGGGTCGTCACCGATGACGGGGCGATCGACACCGAGCTCGGCGTCTTGAAGACCGGCAAGGAGGCCGACGTCTTCCTGCTTGAACGAGCCGTGCGGGGTGAGCGGCAGCGCGCCTGCGTGCTCGCGGCCAAACGCTACCGCGCAGCTGAGCACCGGCAGTTTCACCGAGACGCCGGCTACGTCGAGGGGCGCCGGACCCGGCGCAGCCGCGATGCCCGCGCGATGGCCAAGCGGAGCTCCTACGGGAGGCAGGTAGCCGCTGGTGAGTGGGCGCAAGCAGAGTTCGCTGCGTTGTCGTCGCTGTGGGCCGCTGGAGTTCCGGTCCCATACCCCGTGCAGATCGACGGCACGGAGATCTTGATGGAGTTCATCGGGGCTGAGGGCGCCGCCGCGCCAAGACTTGCGCAGGCTCGTCCCAGCCGGGACCTCGTCGTGGCCCTCTTCGACCAGCTGAGAGCTGCCATGGGGGTGCTCGCGAGACGTGGGCTGGCCCATGGCGACCTGTCGCCTTTCAACATCCTCGTCGACGGCGACCGGTTGGTGATCATCGATCTGCCTCAGGTGGTCGACATCGTCGCGAACCCGAACGGCATGGAGTTCTTGGCCCGAGACTGCCGCAACGTCTGCTCGTGGTTCACCTCCCACGGACTCTCCGCTGATCCGGACGACCTGTTGGCGGAGCTGGTAGCGCAGGCGTACTGAACCCTGGTAGCCCGTTTCACTGGACCTGACGAGTAGTCCGGTTCCACTGTTGGTCAGACGTATCCTGCGCCCATGAGCGGCTCGCACGGCAGAACCATCGCAATCAGCTCGCTCGAGCAGTTCGACGCACTGGTCGCAGCCGGTGCTCGACGGATGCGCGGCTGGCGCATCCAAGACGTCGACCTCACCGACCGCGCCGAGACGCTTCGGCGGCTGGACCCGGCTGGGGCGCTACTGCTGGGCTGTTCGCTCACCGGGCAGGCCGAGGACTCGTTGCGGGATCGGGGCGCCCTCGTCTTCCCGGACATCCCGGAGCTGCCGTTCGACCCCTACCGGTCCCTGCTCTACACCCCAGACGAGCTGTACGCCGGCCTGACGCAGACGACGTACTCGCAGACGCCCGACGCACGCATCTACGCCTGGTCACGCCAGCGCAACCGGGCGCAGACCTACACGTTGGGCCGCGCTCTGCATGACTCATCAATCGACGTCGCCCTGGACGTCGAACTCGCCGGCAAGCGTGCCGTCGGCGTGATGGGAGGCCACGCTTTGGCGAGGGACACTCCGCAGTATGCCCACGCGGTCGGACTCGGTCGCACGCTGGCTCGAGCGGGTCTCTACGTCGCGACAGGCGGCGGGCCGGGGGCGATGGAGGCAGCGAACCTGGGGGCGTACTTGACCGGTGCCGAGCAGTCTGTGGTCGAGGAGGCCCTCGACCTGCTGAGGCCGGCGCCGACGTTCCAAGCCTCCATCGGGGCCTGGGCCAGGGCAGCTTTCGCCGTCCGTCGGCGGTGGCCGGACGGGGGATCGTCCCTCGGCATCCCGACGTGGTTCTACGGCCACGAGCCGCCGAATCCGTTCGCATCGGGCATCGCCAAGTACTTCCAGAACTCCCTGCGCGAGGACACGCTCCTGCGGCACTGCAACGCAGGCATCGTGTTCCTGCCGGGCGCAGCCGGGACGGTCCAGGAGATCTTCCAAGACGCCTGCGAGAACTACTACGCCGACGAGGCAACTGTCGCGCCGATGGTGCTTGTCGGCGTCCGGCACTGGACCCAGGAGGTGCCGGCCTGGGCGTTGTTGAAGCGACTGGCCACCGGTCGACCGATGGAGCAGGCGATTTCTCTGGTCAACGATATCGACGAGGTAGCGGCTTTATTGAGCTAACACCGCAGCTGGCGGCGCTGTTCCGCGTCTTAGTTGGCACGATCATGCAGCGGTTCGCCAGATTCCGTCACAACAACCGGAGAACCGGGGGCAAACCAACGTGTCCCGGAAAGCGGGTCAGGCTCCGGTCAGGCTCCCTCCGCCTTGATCCGGGTCGGGTCCGGCGGGCGTGCCCGGCCCGCGCCCAGCGTCGACGTCGACCGGCTTCACCCCAGTTGCGACCCGCGGTCCGATCCCATGAACCGCCGCGTTCAGCGACAAGTCTTTGTCCTGCTCACGCGCCGACCAGCCGGATCGCTCGCTGTCGCACCTCCGGCGGCTCCTCTCGTTGCCAAGGAGGCTAGCTGAACAGGGTCATACAACGTCCTGAGATAGGCCCGGGCCTCGGCGTCAAAGGCCGGCTGAGGCTGGTAGTTCACGATCGCGTTGTTGACCTGGATGAGGTGGAGCTCGAGGCCGGTCACCCGGTGCCGCTCGACCTCCGCGATGGCGATGAGACCGTACGGCGGACGCCCATCGTGGTAACGGCCCCGCGTGCCGAATGCGGCATTGCCGAGGCTATAGACCACCGGGACACCATCGAGGATTGTCACTGGATGCGGGATGTGGGGATGGTGCCCGATGATCAGGTCCGCGCCAGCTTGCTGCATACCAAAAGCTAGCTTCTCCTGCAGGGACGTCCGGTCCTTGTAGTTCCGGCCCCAGTGCACCAGCACGATGCAAAGATCGACCCGCTCACGCAACGCTGCGATGTCTGCGGCCAATCGACTCGGACGCAGATGCGCCGGTCCTGGTTGGTCCTTCGTGGCATAGGCGTTGTCGTGGACATACATGTTGTAGCGCTGCATCACGGAGAGGAACCCGACCCGCAGACCAGCGACATCGGCGACGGCTGGTTCTCGGGCGGCGTCGTCGTTCTCGCCGGCTCCGCAGTGCGTGATGCCGGCAGTCTCGAGTGCGTTCATCGTGTCGAGAAGGCCGTCAGCCCCAAAGTCAAGAATGTGGTTGTTTGCGAGGCTGACCATCCGCACGCCAGCGGCGGCCAACGTGTGGGCAGAGTCAGGATGGCCCTTGTACCAATATCGCTTCTTCCCAGTGTCGAGCTTGGTCGCCGGGCTGTCGTGAACCGTCAGCGGTCCTTCGTGGTTCGCGACAACGAGATGGGCGTCCGCCCAGAGTCCTCTGATCCCCGCGATCGCGTGGTCGGTCCCATGTTTGTCGAGCACCGGTTGGGCGTCGCCACCGAGCAGCGTGTCACCCAGGAAGGCGATGCGCGCCGTCATGAAGGCGACCTGTCCTGCTGGCGTGTGGTTTGCGTCGGTGGTGTGACCAGATGATCAGGCTCGGGGCGCCAGACGTGCGTCGGTGAAACGATCTGATCCGCGTCGTCGCTGGCCAGAATCACCACGCCTGGGTAGCCGACGAGCAGTCTGCACATCATGTCGCGTCCGCTGGTGCCCAGGTCGGAGTCGACGTGGTCGAAGACGAGGAGCGGCGGATCATTGAGCATCGCTCGAGCCAATAACAGTCGGGCCCGTTCAGGGATGGTGAGTGGCTCCCCCCCCCGGACCAGGACCGTGTCGACGCCTTGAGGCAACACGGCAACCCGGTCCGCGAGACCGACCTCCATCAAGAGCCGATCGACCTCCGCACCGACGGTGTCCGGAGACCGGTATCGAACGGTGCGAGACACGCTTCCGCGGACCAGCATCATGCCTTGGGCGGCATATCCGACAAGCCGGCGGAGGTCCTTGGGGCCGGCGAGGGACAAATCCCGATCGTAGATGAACACCTTTCCTGGATCCACCTCGCGCAGTCCCACGAGCTGGTCAAGCAAGTCCGACGTGAGGCGTCTGTCCCCGAGATCGACCACGACCCGATCGCCGGGCCGCGCGAGCAGATCCGGCATCAGCTGACCGTTGCTCAGTTGTAGCCCTGATGCGGCGACGCCTCCCGTGGCGGCAGTGCCGTCGGTGTCCCGCGCGACCTTGCTCGTCCCAACGGCCGTGTCGGTTGCTGGTTCGATCGCAGGGCCGATGATGCGTCGAGCGGCCCGGTAGGTCTGCCGGAACTCCACGACGCGGCCGAGGTCGTGGATAGGCGTAGCCAAGAACCCGACAATGATGAGCGCCCCGGCGATGGTGTGCGTCGGCAGGCCAGCGACCAGCCCCGTCCCGACGACCAGTGCGGTGGCGACCCCCGACGTCGCAGCGGCGACGCCACGCAGCGCGCCCGCGATCTTCGCCCGGTTGATCGCGGCCGTGACGAGATTTCCGCTGTGCTTTTCGATCCGGCGCAATTCCCAGTCCGAACCGCCGGCTGAGCGGATCGCCGCAGTCGACAGAATCGTGTCGCCGACCTGCGACGACAGCAGTCCGCGCTGGCGACGGAGCTTGCGGGACCGATGGTAGGCAATCGGAGCAAGTGCGCGCATGGCCACGAGCAGGGCCAGAAGGGGCACTAGGAGTCCGACCGCAAGCAGGGGCTCGAGCAGCATGAGCGCGACAGTTGCGCCGAGGATCAGCGGGATCCCTACCGCGAGCGGCGCAACGCCCTGACTGATCCAGCCCTTCACCGAGCTGAGGTCGTTCGTCGTCCGAGTCACCGCGACGCCGATGGACTTCACCCTTCCGTCGGCCAGGTTGCGCCGGATGAGCCCGAGACGGATCTCGTGCACGTAGTCCTGGCTCAGCCTTTCGGCGAGGGTGCGCTCCGCCATGCGAAGCGCACCGATTGCCACTGCAGCCGCCACGAGGACAGCGAACAGAACCAGCCGACGGTTGCCTACTGCCGCGCCTCCGAGCACCTGGCTGAGCAACAGCGCACCGACACCGGCCGCTGCTGCCTGGCCAAGTCCAGAAACGACCAACAAACTCAGGTGCCGCCGCCGCCTGCCTGCCCACAGCTTGGGCAGATTCGATGCCCTCGCCTCGGGACGCGCGTCGCGTGACTCGGCCGCTTCCGCGGGGGGGACGATCCCGTCGGTCGGCGATCCATCGGGGATGCCGCGGGGCAGCATCAAACCGCCTAGCTCAACCCCGGCTCGGCGAGCTTAAACTCGGTGGCCGGGTCAGGGTCCTCAACGCCAACCGTGCCTCGGACCGGGCGACCTGCGAGCAGATCCTCGTAGAGCGCACGCGCTGTCAGTGGCTCGCTCAACCGCTCCAGCCCCCAGACCTCGCGCCCCGTGGCGACCTCGGCCTCTTGGGTCGCCAGTGGCGAAGACGACAGCACGCCGGAGAGCGCGAGCGGTCCCAGCATCCTCGAGTCCATCCACTCGATCCCCGCGGACGCGCCGAGCGCGTCGGACGCGGCGAACACGACGGCATCGACCCGTTCGGCGAACAGGTCGTCCTGCAGCAGCTGAGAGGTTTCCTGCTGGAAGACGCCGTCGGCGACCTCGAGCACGATCGCCTCACAACCATCCGCGGCGAGGCGGTCGGTCAGCTCGGAGAACACCCGGAGCACCTCGGTCAGCGCGATCATGTATGTGCTGGGTACGCCCGCTGTTGTGAAGTCGTACACCGGGGACGCTCCAGCGTCGGTCAAGAGCCATACGTCGCCTCCCGCGCCGGTCCCGGTCACCTTCGCGGCCCCGACGGACAGTCCGGCTGCGGCTAGGCCACGTACCAAGTGTGCCGCAGTGGTGGTCTTTCCCGCGTTCATCGACGCGCCAGCCACAGCGAACGTGACCGGTCGACGACCGGTCACGTTCCCCGACGCGCCGACAAGAGTGCCGTCCTTGAGGTTGAGTCGCGCACCATCGGCATCAATCAACAGACCGAGGGGGACAAGCGTCGTCGCGGGCAACATTTTGCCGTGGGCATTCAGAACACGTGAGGCGATGCCACCGGCCGCGGCGAGGTCACATGGGCCTAGATCATCGGGAACCATGGCCTCGAACTGGTCGGGTGCATAACGGTGTCCGTAGGCAACGATCAGCTCGTCGCCCGGGAACATCGTCGCGCGGCGCCCGTCGGTCCGCTCGATCTTGAGGTGCTGTCCGAGCTCCTCGACCCGAGCAAGCACGACGTCACCGATGCACGGAATTGCATGGTCGAGCAGACCAGTCGCTCGCTCGATATCGACATAGCGGGTGGTGTAGGCCTGCTTCGCCCGAGCAAGCCGACCTGGACTGAGTTGACCTTCGGTTTCCGCTCCGGCCGGCGCATTCAATGTCGTCTTCAACAGTTCAGAGGGGTTCGGCTGAGTGGACATCAACGACTCTTCCTGCTCCTGGGGACGTGACGGTGTGTATCGCTACGCTCACTCTACGACGCGAGGCTGGTACCTTGCCGACCGACAGCGCCCCGCGCCCCGCAGGCGCGGCCTCGTACGGCCAGGATTCAGTGGCGGGAGCGCTCGGGGTTCGCTCCGCCACCGGTTCGGTGACGAGGCCGGAGGTCATCCGCAACTGCGTCGATGGACGTGAACGCGCATACGGAGGACATGCTGCGCCATGGCTCCTGAGAGCACGCTGAGACTCCCTGAGAGCACGCACGCCGGAGGTTTTCCCGCTCCCCGTTGAACTTCGGTGGCGGTCCTCGTGATCGTCAGGCGGCGATCACGGGTTCATCATGACGCAGCCAACTGCACAAGATCCGCAAGGTGGCCGACAAGCTGCCCGACCGGCTCGCCGCCACGGTCACCACACGGATGCGTCAGGCCTATCACGCCGAGTCCGCTGGGGCTGGCCCAGGGCTCGACGGAGAACACGGCACCGATACAGCACCGCGGCCAGCAGCGCCTTGCCGCCGTCGATGCCGACGAAGATCGGCCGATACCCAGCGCCACCACGCACAGGTGCTCCCCGAAGTGCACGCCGTCGATCATCAACGCGATCAGATCCAGATCGTGCAGCGGCGCGGCGAGCAGTTCGCCCAGCACGGTCTCGGTGGAGGAGAACAGCTCGTACGCGGCGACCGGCAGCTCCCCGGTCCCGTCGGCGGCGCGCATCCGCGGCCGGGTCACCGGCACCCGCCGCCCGCCCAGGGTGACCGACCCGTCGCCGGTGCCGTGCCGGACCGCCGTGCGGGCCGGATCGTGGCCGCCCTTCGGCCCGCACACCGCCTCGACGTCGGCGTTCATCATCGCGGCCATCACCTGCAAACCCGTCCCTACAGCCATCGCGAGCAGGCCCTCATGCACATCGCCGGCCAACTCAGCCAGCACGACCTAACACGGCCTCGGGCAGCACCGGCGTCGTCGCGCTCGTCGCGTGCTTCTGGTAGTCCTTCTTCACAGCGGTCCCCTGTCTTGAATCGACTTGGCGGTCGCCCAACACCTACCGCAAGGCCGGTGTCAGGCGGGGGACCGCCACCACAACTTCCACGAGACTCGGGACAACCTCAACAACGTTCCAACTGAGCAAGGGATTGTGCCAGTCTCGCTTCAGCTGCCGGAGGCTGCCAGCTGTCCGCAGGCCCCGTCGATCTCACGCCCCCGGGTGTCTCGCACGGTGGTGGGCACGCCTTTGGCCACCAGCCGGCGCACGAACTCGCGCTCGTCCTCACGACGGGAGGCAGTCCACCTCGAGCCTGGCGTGGGGTTCAGCGGGATCAGGTTGACGTGCACCCAGCCCCAGTCGCCGTACGACGTCAGCAGGTCACCCAGCAGGTCAGCGCGCCAGGCCTGGTCGTTGATGTCCTTGATCATGGCGTACTCGATCGAGACCCGTCGCTTGGTGACGCGGGCGTAGTTCCAGGCCGCCCCGACCGCCTCCCGGACGCTCCACCGGGTGTTTATCGGGACCAGCTCGTCGCGCAGTTCGTCGTCCGGTGCGTGCAGCGACAACGCCAGGGTGACCGGCACGCCCTCCTCAGCCAGCTGCAGCATCCGCGGGACTAAACCGACGGTCGAGACAGTGACGCCACGCGCGGACATGCCAAGGCCGTCCGGCGAGGGGTCGGTCATCCGACGGACTGACCCGATCACCGCTCTGTAGTTGGCCATCGGCTCGCCCATGCCCATGAAGACGACGTTCGAGATCCGTCCGGGGCCGCCGGGCACCTCCCCCGCCGTCAGCGCCTGGGCTCCGGCAACCACCTGCCCGATGATCTCGCCGGTGCTCATATTGCGTTGCAAACCGGCTTGGCCGGTGGCACAGAACGGGCACGCCATGCCGCAGCCCGCCTGAGAGGACACACACAGCGTCACGCGGTTGGGGTAGCGCATGAGCACTGACTCGACGAGCGCACCGTCGTGCAGCCGCCAGAGCGTCTTGCGGGTCGCACCGCCGTCGGCCTCTTGTGTGTGCACCGGCGTCAGCAACCTCGGCAACAGGGCAGCTGCTATCGGCCTCCGCAGGTCAGCCGGCAGATCAGTCATCCGCGACGGATCGTCGATGAGTCTGGCAAAGTAGTGGTGGCTCACCTGCGCGGCCCGGAAACCGGGCAGTCCGGCCCGCTCCACCGCCTTCCGGCGCTCCTCCGAGGTGAGGTCGGCAAGGTGTCGTGGCGGCCGTTTCGCCCGACGCGGCTCGTCGAAGACGAGCGGCAACGATGGGCCGGACGCAACGTGGGACATGACCGACCTAGTCTCTCACGCGCCCGCCCGGCCCCCAGCCCAACGATTCGACGCTACGCGTGCCACAGCGTTCTGCGCCACAGCGTTCTGTGCCACAGCGGTCAACTGGTCGGATCGTCGTGGCGTTGCCCGGTGTCATAGTTGCTCACTGATGAGTGCACACGACGAGAGCAAGCACCAGGTGATCACGAGCCCTGCCAATCCACGGGTGAAGTGGCTCGTGAGCCTTCGCAAGCGGCGGGTCCGGGACGCCGAGGGCTTGATGATCGCAGAGGGGTACGACGAGCTCCGACTGGCCGTGGACGCCGGAGTGCGCCCGCACTCGCTGTTTCACTGCCCCTTGCTGGCTGGCGACGCTGGGCGGCTTCGGCTCGCAGCTGAGCTCAGGGCGCAAGGAACAGCCGTCGTCGAACTGAGCCGGGCCGCCTTCGCGAAGGCGTCCGTCCGGGAGTCGCCGGACGGGTGGCTCGCCGTCGTACCGACCCCCGGGCAGACGCTCGACACGCTTCGGCTGAGTGACAGGCCACTGCTACTGGTGTGCGACGCAGTGGAGAAACCCGGCAACCTCGGGGCGATGCTGCGCACCGCAGAGGCGGCGGGTGTCGACGCCGTCATCGCTGCCGCGCCCGTCGCCGACTGGGGAAATCCCAACGTGGTGCGGGCCAGCAAGGGCACGATCTTCGCCGTGCCGGTCGCAGCTGCGAGCTCAGCCGACGTCGCGGAATGGTTGCGTCTCCACGGCGTCGCGATCATGGCGGCGAGCCCACAGACGGACACCCTGGTCACCGACCTGGACCTGACCCGCGGCACCGCCATCGTCGTCGGCGCAGAGCACGCGGGCCTTGACAAGTTCTGGCTCGAGGAGGCGGACGTCATCGCCACGCTTCCCATGGTCGGTCAGGTCAACTCGTTGAATGTCGCCGCTGCGGCGGCGGCCATCGTGTACGAGGCAGTACGACAACGAAATGTCTGACCACCGGCGCCTGCCGGGGCACCGGGCCTCTGCACTCACCGCGACAATCACCTCGTGACTCCACTCCACCTCCCGGTCCTGCGCGGTGGCCGCCGTCGTGCCACGTCGGCGATCCTGGTGCTCCACGGCGGGCAGGAGAACAACCCGTCGCCCACCAGCCGGTGGCAGCTTTCCTATCTGCGGATGGCCGACATGTACGTCGGGTTGCGTCGCCGCTCCCAACAGTGCGCGGTGTTCAGCCTGCGCTACGCCGTCCGCGGCTGGAACAGCAGCACCGATGGAGCCGTCGCTCCTGTCGAGGACGCCCGCTGGGCGCTCGAGCGGATCACCCGAGCCCACCCCGGCGTCGAGATCGCGCTGCTTGGGCACTCGATGGGAGGACGAACCGCGTTGGCGGTCGCCGACCATCCTTGTGTCGTGGGTGTCTGCGGGCTCGCCCCTTGGCTGCCTGAAGCCGAGCCGCTGCCAACCCAGCTGTCCGGCCGGAGGTTCGTCCTGGCGCACGGCACAGCAGACCGCACGACCTCTCCAGAGCTCAGCGCGTCGTACGCGAGGCGACTGCAGCTCGCCGGGGCGCAGGTCGCCCGCTACGAGCTCGACTCCGGTGGGCATGCGCTGCTGGAGGAGGCAGCTCTGTGGCACCGCTTCGCCGTGCGTACGACGCTTGGCCTCGTTGGCGACCGACCTCTGCCCACCGGAGTGCGACGCGCTCTGGCCGATGGCAGCGACGAGGCCCTCGCCGCGCCGCTGAGGAGCTTCCTCGGGTCGTGAATCTCACCGCAGGATGGCTCAACCGGTGGGCACCAAGAAGTGCAGGACCAGCCACGCCACAGCAACCGTCGCGAGCATCGAGTCGAGCCGGTCCATGAGGCCGCCGTGGCCGGGCAGGAGGTTGCTCATGTCCTTGATGCCGAGGTCGCGCTTGATCAAGGACTCGGCCAAGTCGCCGAGCGTCGCCGTCACCGCGGCAACTGCACCCAGCAACAGCCCGACCCACCATGGCCCGTCGAGGAGGTACGCGACGCAGGCCACCCCGGCTCCCATACTCGTCAGGGCCGACCCGGCGAACCCCTCCCAGGTCTTCTTCGGACTGATCACCCGGGCCATCGGGTGCTTGCCGACCAGAACCCCGACGACGTACCCACCGGTGTCGGAGGCGATCGTGACCGCGAAGAACGTCACGACGCGCGCGACGCCGTCTGGAGGTGCCAGCAGCAGCGCGACGAAAGAGGCGAGGAACGGCACGTACACCAAGCAGAAGATCGAGGCGGTGACGTCGCGCACGAAGCTCTGCTGCCCCTGAGGCATCCGCCACAGGATCAGCGACAGCACAGTGGCCGCGAGGGCGACGATCAACACGTCGGGTCCGCCGTAGTAGGAGCCGAAGACCATGCCCAGGGCTCCGAGGCCCAGGGGTGCCGCCGGCAACGACGAGCCGCTGGCCGCCAGCGCTCGACCCAGCTCCCACAGCGCAACCAAGACGGCCGCAGCGACCACGACCAAGAACAGATCCTTGTAGAACACCAGCGAGGCGATGATGACCACGACGAGCGCGACCGCCACCGCGACGGCGGCGGGAAGGTTGCGGCCAGCTCGGCTTGTCTGGGAGTCGACAGAAACCACTCTCAGACCTCGAGCAGCTCAGATTCCTTGTGCTTGAGCAGGTCGTCGATCTGGTCGACGTGCCTCTTGGTCATGGCATCCAGCCGCTTCTCCGCACCGGTGACGTCGTCTTCACCGACGTCGCCGTCCTTTTGCGCGCGCTCCAGCGTCTGTTTGGCCGATCGCCTGATGTTGCGCACCGCGACACGTGCGTCCTCTGCCTTGCCCTTGGCGAGCTTGATGTAGTCGCGACGGCGCTCCTCGGTGAGCTCGGGCAGGACGACGCGGAGCATGTCACCGGTGTTGGTTGGGTTGACCCCGAGGTCTGAGTCCCGGATCGCCTTCTCGATGGCACTGAGGGCTTGCCGGTCGTAGGCGTTGATCGTGACGACGCGTGGCTCAGGTGTGTGGAAGGACGCGAGCTGCTGAACAGGTGTCGGTGAGCCGTAGTAGTCGGCGGTCAGCTTGGCGAACATCGCCGGGTGGGCGCGGCCCGTGCGGATGGTCGCGAAGTCATCCTTGGCGACATCGACCGCCTTGGCCATCTTCGAGTCGGCTTCACGCAGAGTCTGATCGATCACGCCAAGCTCCTCTTCTGTGTCGTACGTCGCACCCCGGGTGCTCCGCTCTCGTGCCGGCAAGCGACCGCTCAGGTCACGCCCACATACGTGCCGATCTTCTCACCCTGGACTACCCGGATGATGGCGCCCTCGTCGGCCATGCCGAAGACCACCATCGGCAGTTGATTCTCCATGCAGAGGTTGAAGGCCGAGGCGTCGGCCACCCGCAAGCCTCGTTGCAGCACCTCGTGGAACGAGATCTCGTCGAACTTGTGGGCAGTGGGGTCTCGACGTGGATCGGCGCTGTATACGCCGTCGACACCGCTCTTGGACATCAGCACCACGTCGGCGTTGATCTCCAGTGCACGTTGCGCAGCGACGGTGTCGGTGGAGAAGTACGGCAGCCCCGCGCCCGCTCCGAAGATCACGGCCCGGCCCTTCTCGAGGTGTCGGATCGCTCGCCGCGGCACGTAGGGCTCTGCGATCTGACCCATCGTGATAGCGGTCTGGACGCGGGTTTCGATCGACTGCTTCTCGAGGAAGTCCTGGAGTGCCAGGCAGTTCATCACCGTGCCGAGCATGCCCATGTAGTCAGCTCGGCTGCGATCCATTCCGCTCTGGCTGAGCTCGGCACCGCGGAAGAAGTTTCCGCCGCCGAT
>JAABUS010003213.1_pt1 | contig 27365 bp, 21 predicted proteins | sample 5560161 | NCBI WGS metagenome assembly JAABUS01 (sample SAMN10711885, study PRJNA513376) | rock metagenome | isolation source: Antarctica rocks | place: Antarctica: Victoria Land, Trio Nunatak nord | collected 2016-01-04
GCTTTTAAGGCTTTCAGTTTCAGTTCGTTTTTTAAAGTTTCAATTCCAGAGTAATCGTAACCATCTATTCCGGTAGATTGAATGCCTTTATCATCTACCGCGTCCAGGATTTGATTGATCTTGTTCAGGTCGTGCAGTTTTAAACGGTATTGCTTGGCGGCCAGGAAATCAGCGTTCTTCTTTTTCTCCGGCACGTAATTGTAAGACGATAAATTGTTGATCGTAAAATCAGTTTTGGCAATGCCGGCTGCGGTTACGGCTTTTTGTAATTGCTGTTCTAATGTGCTGATACTGACTTTGGTTTTGCCGTTCAGGTATTCTTTCAGGGAGATGCTGAAATAAATAATATCCGGCGTAACTTCTGTTTCGGCACTGCCGGTAACTTGTATTTTTCTGCGGAGATCAACACTTTGGGCAAATGTGGCAGCTGATAAAAAAGTTAAAATTATTAAAGTTGAAAGCTTTTTCATGATTTTATGATTTGTTGGATAGACGGACATGATACGGATTGGTCGCATCCAAAATTAGGTTTTTTATGCTGAAAGTATTTAATACCTTATCAAGCAGCCAGAAAAAATAGAGATTTAGTTTAATACTGTTTTTATGCCGATAAAAGAAGCATTCAACTTTTTGTCATTTCAATCGAAGGGAGAAATCTTCATCAAATAATAACAAGTTTATCTTTTATTTTGAAGAATATCCTTCGACTGCTCTCAGGATTACAGGGCGCATATCTTGCAAAGCAGCACCAGAACGGTGACAATTAGAAAGGTATACACCCAGGCGCGTAGGGCTGAATGCCGCCCGGAGGTGATACGGCATTCTTGATTTTTGGTTCTTTTGATCAAGCAAAAGAACGCACAAGAGAAAACAAATGCAATTTGATGAAGGTTTCTCCCTTCGGTTCGAAATGACAAAAAATAAGATTCAGAACAACTTATTCTTCCACAACTTCACTGTTTGGCTGCGGTTCTTCTTTGATGTCTTCTTTAAAATACTTCTTTTGATTCAGTAAAATCATCACTACACCAATAGAAATGGCAGCATCGGCCAGGTTAAAAACCGGTCTGAAAAAGATATATTCTTCTCCGCCCCAAACCGGAACCCAGGAAGGGAAAACGCCCGAAAAAAGCGGGAAATAGAACATGTCTACCACGCGGCCCTGGAACAAAGGCGCTTTTTGATACATCAAACCGTAAAAGGCAGAATCAATAATGTTGCCCAAAGCACCAGCAAAGATCAGGGCAATGTTGATAATCAGCCCACGATGGTATTTATGTTGAATAAGATAAACCAAGCCATAAGCAATGCCGCAAACCGCCAGGATACGAAACAAGGTCAAGGCATATTTGCCTGCTTCCCCGCCCAGTTCCCAGCCAAAAGCCATACCGTTGTTTTCAGTATAATGCAAAAACCCGCGATTGCCCAGCAGCTTGATTTCCTGTCCGAGATACATATGCGTACGTACCCAGGTTTTCAGGATCTGGTCGGCCAGCACGATAAAAGCAGCAATTAGAAAAGGCTTGGTGTAAGTGGTTTTCATTAATACTGTTTCATTTTGGCCTCCATGCTCAGCGTGGTATGCGGCACGGCGCGCAAACGTTCTTTCGGGATCAGTTTCCCGGTTTCACGGCAAATGCCGTAAGTCCTGTTTTCAATGCGGCCTAAAGCTGCTTCCAGTTGCTCAATAAATTTTTTCTGACGGGCAGCCAACTGGTTGATCTGCTCTTTTTCCAGCGTTGCAGATCCGTCTTCCAGCGTTTTGTAAGTACCGGAAGTATCGTCTGTGCCGTTAGAGTTGGGGCTGCTTAAAGAAGAAGTCAACGCATTCAGCTCTTGTTTTGCTATGCGGAGCTTATCTAAAATAAGATCTTTAAATTCTTTTAGTTCAATATCAGAATATCTGTTTTTTTCGTTTTGTCCGGCGTTCATATTACTTTTTTATATCAATCAATAGTTCTTGGCCGTCAATCGCGACCTGCTCACCTTGTGTTAAATTTTTGTCCAAGGTTAGGTCAACTGCCAAAATTTCGGCGCAAATATAGGATAAATTGTTTCTTACGGCTTCTGCAACAATAGGTTTGTCCTGAATGATAACATTAATTTTATCCGTTACTTCCAATCCCAAGCTTTTACGTAAATTCTGGATCCGGTTGATCAGCTCGCGCGCAATCCCTTCCTGTTTCAGTTCTTCCGTTAAAGCCACGTCCAGCGCGACAGTCAGTTTGCCCAATGTTGCCACTTGCCATCCCGGCACGTCTTCGGCTGTAATTTCCACCTCGGAAGAAGAGATCAGGTAGGAGGTTTGAGGTATGGGGATTTGTCCGTTTTGTTCCAGTTCAGCAATTTCTTCCTGGCTGAATTTACCAATCGCTTCGGCCACCAGCTTCATGTCTTTTCCCACTTTTTTGCCTAAAGCTTTAAAGTTAGGTTTGATTTTTTTACTGATAAAAGAAGCATCGTCCGTAATATACTCAATATTTTTGATGTTGGTTTCGGATAAGATCAGCTCTTTTACCTGCTCCACCTGCTGCTGAAAATGCGGGTTTAAGATTGGCAGTAAAATTTTGCTCAACGGCTGCCGAACATTGATGCCGGTTTTTTTGCGAAGTGAAAGTGTTAACGATGAAATGTCCTGCGCCAGTTGCATGCGTTCTTCCAGTTCCTTGTCTACCAAATCAGGATGATAAAGCGGAAAATCAGTTAAGTGCACCGATTCAACATTTTCTTTTTGAGTGATGCTGTTCAGGTCGCCAAACAAACGTTCTGCAAAAAACGGCGCAATGGGCGACATGAGCTTGGCAATCGTAAGCAAACAAGTGTATAAAGTTTGATAAGCAGAAAGCTTGTCAGCGCTGTAATCGCCTTTCCAAAAACGGCGGCGGCTTAACCGAACATACCAATTGCTTAAATGCGCATCCACAAAATCCTGGATGGCGCGTGCTGCTTTTGTCGGTTCAAAATCTGCATAAAAACCATCTACTTCCTGGCTTAACGTATTTAATAATGATAAAATCCAGCGGTCAATTTCCGGCCGGTTTTGCAGTTTGATGTCTGCTTCTTTGTATTCAAAACCATCAATATTGGCGTATAAAGCAAAGAAGGAATACGTATTGTACAACGTACCGAAGAACTTGCGGCGCACCTCGTCCAGTCCATCTTCGTTAAATTTCAGGTTGTCCCAAGGCGAGGCGTTGCTGATCATGTACCAACGGGTTGCATCTGCGCCGTATTTTTCTATGGTTTTAAACGGATCAACGCCGTTGCCCAAACGCTTGCTCATTTTGTTGCCGTTTTTATCCAGCACCAAGCCATTGGAAATCACGTTTTTATAAGCTACAGAATCCATCAGCATCACCGCAATGGCATGTAAAGTAAAAAACCAGCCGCGGGTCTGGTCCACGCCTTCGGCGATAAAATCTGCCGGAAAAGAGTTTTCAAATGCTTCTTTATTTTCGAAAGGAAAATGATGCTGTGCATAAGGCATCGCACCGGAATCAAACCAAACGTCAATCAAATCCGGTTCGCGGAACATTTTTTTTCCGGAGGAAGAAACCAACACAACATCATCCACAAACGGTCGGTGCAAATCATTCAGCACAAAGTTTTGTGGCATAAAAGAAGCATCTATGGATTTCTGGATTTCCTGATTCAAGTTAGCGATAGAACCGATACAAATCTCTTCTGAACCATCTTCTGTCCGCCAGATCGGCAGCGGCGTTCCCCAATAACGCGAACGGGAAAGGTTCCAGTCAACCAAGTTTTCCAGCCAGTTGCCAAACCTTCCGGTCCCGGTTGATTCCGGTTTCCAGTTGATAGTTTTGTTTAGTTCTACCATCCTTTCTTTTACGGCCGTAGTTTTGATAAACCAGCTATCCAGCGGATAATACAAAACCGGTTTATCCGTGCGCCAGCAATGCGGATAACTATGCTCGTATTTTTTAACGTCGAACGCTTTGTTGTCTTCTTTTAATTTGATGGCGATGAGTACATCAGTTGGTTTAAAATCAGGATCGGCACGTTCGGCATCGCTGTAATATTCTTCTTTTACAAAACTTCCGGCAAAATCAGTTACTTCATTAACAAAGCGGCCTTGTTTGTTTACCAGCGGAACTTCTTTGCCATTCTCATCTTTTACCAAAACAGAAGGAACGCCGTTTGCCCGCGCAACACGAAAGTCATCCGCACCAAAAATAGAAGCGGTGTGTACGATTCCGGTCCCGTCATCCGTAGTCACAAAATCACCGGGAATGATGCGGAAAGCATTTTGCTCCAGGTCTTCGTTGGAAACATAAGGCATCAGTTGGTGATAACGTAATCCAGCCAGTTCTGCACCTTTAAACTCGGCAGCAATTTCCCACGGAGCCCCACCCCGGCCCTCCCCAGAAGGGAGGGAGGCATAGCGCTGAAAATCGCCATTTTCGTTTTCTTTTTTAAAATATTGATTGATCAAATCCTTGGCTAAAACCACGCTTACAGGCGCGTAAGTATAAGGATTAAACGTGCGGATTTTGACATAAGTAATGTCATCGCCAACGGCAAGCGCACAGTTGGAAGGCAAAGTCCAGGGCGTAGTTGTCCAGGCTAAAATAGCAGTATCTTCAGCTTCTTCCTCAAACAAAACCGGAATTAAAGGATGGATTTGGTTATTGACCAAATGAAATTCGGCCGTAATGGAAGTGTCTTTTACATTGCGGTAAGTGCCTGGCTGGTTCAATTCATGAGAACTTAAACCAGTGCCGGCAGCAGGCGAATATGGCTGTACCGTATAACCTTTATACAAATAACCTTTTTTGTAAAACTCCTTCAAAATCCACCAAAGGGTTTCAATGTATTCGTTTTTGTAAGTGATATACGGATCTTTTAGGTCAACCCAATAGCCCATTTTTTCGGTCAGGTCGTTCCAAACGTCGGTGTATTGCATCACCTCCCGGCGGCATTCGGCATTGTAATCCTCAATGGAAATCTTTTTGCCAATGTCGTCTTTGGTAATTCCCAAAGCTTTTTCAACCGCCAGTTCTATCGGCAGTCCATGAGTGTCCCAGCCGCCTTTGCGTTTCACCTGGTAACCTTTTAGTGTCTTGTATCTGCAAAAAATATCTTTGATCGAACGCGCCATGACGTGGTGGATGCCGGGCATTCCGTTTGCCGAAGGCGGGCCTTCATAAAAAGTGTAGGGTTTGCTGGCCGGGCGACTGCTGATACTTTTTTCGAAGATACTATGCTGCTTCCAAAACGCCAGCACATCGTTACCGATTTCCGACAGGTTGAGTTGCTTATATTCCTTGTACATCAATACTTTTTCCTCGGATTTTTAAGGTGCAAAAATACGGTTTTAAGCCGAATTTTTGATTGGTTTTTGTAAAACAAATTGCGTGAGATTGGTTGGGTAATGCTTCTTTTATCAACATAAAAACAGCAAGCCTCACTTAAATCCTCTCCTCTGGAGAGGACTTAAAAAAAACCTTGTTCAACACCAATTTTTTACCGGTAAAAGAAGCATTTGCTTTTTATAAAAGGATTGTTTTAGTTTAGATGGATGTTACACAAAACCCGGGGCATTGTATTTAAAACCACCGACTACAGCGAAAGCAGTGTGATCGTGCAGGTTTTTACGGAGATGTTCGGGTTGCAATCTTACCTAATCAACGGCGTCAAAAAGCCGAGGGCGAAGATCAGCCGGAACATGCTGCAACCGCTACATTTGCTGGATATGGTGGTTTATCATAAAACCAATGGCAATATCCAACGGGTAGCTGAATTAAGGAATGTGCCGGTTTTGAAAACGATCCCTTACGATATTGTAAAAAGTTCACTGGTCATTTTTTTAAATGAAGTGCTTTACAAAGCCGTGCGGCAGCAGGAAACAGACGAAAACCTATTCAATTTTATTTTTTACTCCATTGAATGGCTGGACAACCAGGAGCAGGGGCTGGCCAATTTCCACCTGTTGTTTTTAATCCAGTTAAGCCGTTATTTAGGTTTTCATCCTGAAAAGAACGAAGCCGGAAATGCTTCTTATTTTGACCTGAAAGATGGCTTGTTCGTTGCTGCAAAACCTCCGCACAACCTTTTTTTAGCACCGCCTTATACACAATATTTCAATCTGCTGATCCGGAAGAATTTTGAAGAGTTGCCTTCGATTCGGTTGGCAAACGATGTGCGGAGATATTTACTCGATCGGCTGATTGAGTATTATGCTTTGCACATTGATGGCTTTGGACAAATCCGCTCACATGAAGTGCTGGAAGAAGTGCTGGGATAAAAAAACGAAAAAATATTTTGTAAAGAACAATTCCGCTTCTATATTTGCAGTCCCAAACGCAAAGGGAGCTTAGCTCAGCTGGTTCAGAGCATCTGCCTTACAAGCAGAGGGTCACTGGTTCGAACCCAGTAGCTCCCACATTAATGATTGTTTATTAGGGGTTGCATTAATTTGTAGCTCCTTTTTTTATTTTTAAGAATGTTTGAATTTATATTGGAAAATTAATAATGCTTCTTTTATGCCTATAAATTTTGTGGCTGTAATTTATACCGATAGAAAAAGCATAGAAATTTGGAGGTTTTTTTTGCTAAAAGAAGCATAGAAAATAAATTGAACAAAATTTAAACAGGCTCTTAGTCATATTATATTTTATTCCCCTATTATAAAAGTTGATCTTCTGGGAGGAGGAAGTGGTTTATTTTCGCCTTTTACATATTCCCACAATAACTTATTCATTATTTGATCTGGTACTTCATCTTCTTTCGAGAAATCTAATCCTTTTGAAAGCTTTGACAAACGTGTATTTCCGGGATTTGTCTGCTTTAAATCTATATTACAAGCTAAGTGTACAAACGAACTGGGATTACTTACATTATCAAAACTATTATACATTGGTGTTGCTGCGGCATCATATTGTGTCATTGGAGGAAGTCCCAATATAAGTTCCATTGTTCTTAGCATTGATGCAGTAGAATAGATCGTATGGTCTACAATGTTTCTTTTTACAAAACCGCCTGCTATATAGGCTGTCGTCCTGTGTGCATCAACATGATCTGGTCCATTTTGGGCATCATCTTCTACTATAAAAACTACAGACTCATTCCAAATTGAACTTTTACTTAAATGTTCTACAAATAAACCAACAGCTAAATCATTATCAGCAACATGTACAAACGGGGTAGGCCTGCCAGCTACTAATCCTTCGGTATGGTCATTACCAAAACGAACGGTATTCAATTGCGGAACCTTTTTTATTGCTAACAAAGAGTCGAAATCTTTAATCCATTGTGAAGTCCTTAATGTATCCCTGTATTTTAAGTTCAAACCGAAAAAGTTGGCGCAAAAATGATTGTTTAGTACAGGAATACTTACTTTACCATTATTTGCGAATTCGCCATAGGTTCTATAACTTACCCCATATTTACTGGCCTGGTCCCAAATATATCCTGCCTTGCTATTTCCCATGTGATGCATTCCTGATGAGATTTCATTCCCGCCCCTTCTGCCATAGCTTGTTGGCCAATTTTTTTCAAGATAATCAGTAGCATAAGCGCCCATACTCCAGTTATGTCCATCAGAGCTTACTTCACCATCTACATAAAAGTTATCTAACAATACAAACTGATTGGCAAGTGCATGCTGATTAGGTGTATATTTTTGACCAAATAAAACCAGGCTGGTATCGCCATTTCCTTTACTGATATCCCCCAAAACCTGATCATAGGTTCTATTTTCTTTAATGAGATAAAATACATATTTAATGGGAGAAATATCACCCACCTTGCTGGGAATCGGATTATTTTGGGTTTTAACTGCTAATTCTAACTCTGTATCTTTATGATAGGGAGAGTTTTTGAGCACCGCTTTACTATAAGTAAATAAAGTATTTTTATTGGGAATATCAATAATACTCATTGAGCCAACCAATAGCCCCCCTCCAATATATTGCACCTTGTGCGAAGTGTTAACATCTCCCTGGTGTAACACAACTGTAGTATTTTTAGCTGTAGGATTGGGCCCATAAGGGTTTGCTAATGGCAAATTTCCCTTTCCGTTAGCTACAAACAATTTGCTGCCAATAACTCTTACGCAAGTAGGATACCAACCTGTAGGAATAAAGCCCTTAGTTATGGTAGATCCGTATACACTGGTATTGAAAACGGTAACACAATTATTATCTGCATTGGCAACAAACAAAAGCTTTTCATCCTCACTTAATGCAACCGAGTTTGTGGTAGAACCTACTAAAGAACTAGCATATATAGCAGCGTTCAATGTTTCAATTACTTTTCTTTTTTCAATATCAATTACGGATACGGTATTGTCATCTGCATTAGAAACATACAATAATTTTTCATTTTTTGTAATGCAGATATCATTAGGATGAGCTCCTATCGCGATAGAACCTGTAAAAGCATTTTTATAAGTATCAAAGATTAAAAGTTTTTGAGCGCCCCAAACACTAACGTATAAATTTCTTTTGTTTGGGCCTAAAGTACAAGCATATCCCTCTCCGCCCAGGTCTAACTTATTCAACACCTTATGACTAGTTAAATCTATAATATAAAGACTGTTGTTCTCTTTTGTTACAGCGTACAACCTCTTTTTATTGTCATCTACTTCTATCCCGGTTATTGATACCTTAACTGGCCAGGGTTTATCAATGATAATAGAATCTACCAAAGAAAACTTGCCGGCCTTAATGGCAAATTGCTCTATTCTATTTTTGTTTCCGCCGGATGCAAACAGATATTTTTCGTCGGCACTAAATGCCAATCCTCCCCATAAGGTAGGAACTACAACACTGTCCACTACTTTTTCCTGTTTCGTATCTACCAGTTGTAAAGTTTGGGTGCTCTGTCCATTGTTGGTAACTGCTGCCCATTTTTTTGATTTGCTCACTGCTATATTTAATGGCAAATCACCTAATCGAAGTTGTTTACCGGCCGGACTTATACTCCAACCATTAGGTAAATGTACTGGCTTGGGCAACTGACTATTTTGACCAAACACAATTGTATTAAAAGACTGTATTAACAGTACAATTAAGAATATTTTACTTTTTTTCATTTTAGTTTTATCGTTATTGTAATAACAGAAGAATACCTTATCACGATTACCAACCCGGATTTTGTTTCAATTTTGGATTTAATACCAACTCCGATGTTGGAATAGGATAATAGTAATATTTATCATCCCACTTTCTCGCTGCATCATAGTTTGGCAGCCAATGAATGTTACCATAGGTGCCCTTTGTAAGATTTGCCGAAGCAACCGGAACCAGATAATAAAACACTCCTTTTACTGTGGGTGTAGGTACTGTCGAAACAAAGTCAACATTCAATACCCCGTCTCCGTTGGTAGCATAATAGGTGTTCATTTTAGGAACATATATACCCAGGTAAGGCAAAGACATTAACGGTCCTGCTTTCCATCTTTTAATGTCATCAAATCTAAATCCTTCACAAAATAGTTCTACTCCCCGTTCTCTTCTGATTTCTAATAATATGGGGTCGGATATATTTTGAAAATAAGTGGAAGTTAAATAAGGATCTGCTGTTGTTGGAAAAGGGGCATTGGCAATGCCAGCCCTTAGCCTGATTTGCTTGATTGTGTTATCCCAGTCTGAACTGGAAAACTGATTCAACTCTGCTTTTGCTTCTGCATAGTTTAAAAGAATTTCTGCATAACGGAATATAGGAATAGAGTTACTATTCAATGCACTATAATCCAAATTTTTATCATCGAGGGTGAATTTTAAAATATCATAACCGGTGTAAGTATAAGAAAAGTCCGGAGGGGCGGGCGTGCCATCTGCTCTTTTATAACCGTTGCAACGGATGGTTTGTTGTAATCTGGGATCTCTGTTCTTCACCTCGTTTACAAACGAAATCGTATCATACCCACTTTTATCAGTGAATTTAGTCCCATCAGCATTTAAATAACAATTAACAAACACCTTGTTTAAGCTGGTTCTAAAACCTAATGTTGGACTTGTAAAAAGCGAGTTTAATGAGCTATACACTTTTAATGTATTACTGTAAACAGAAGCCTGCAAAACTTCATCACTCCAAGGTGTTTCTGTTGTGAACAGCGCCCTGTAATCTGAAAAAGGTTTACCGGTATTGTGCAACTTGTAATTGCCTGAACTCATAATTTGAGTAGAAGCATCTAATGATTTATTTAAAAAAACAGAAGCTGTCTGGGTTAAATTCAATTCAGTATGATATTTTCTAAATATACCTTCAAACAAACAAACTCTTGATTTGAGGGCCAAAGCAACCCACCTTGTAATGGTGCTACTGCTTGGGTCTTTTATTGCCGTTAAGTTGTTAATGGCAAAATCCAAATCAGCTACAATAGAATCTGCTACTAAAGTTCTCGGGTCCCTTGGTTTATACAAAATACTATCCGCAGCAGAATTTGCATGACTGTACCAGGGCACATCTCCATATTGCTTCAGCATCCCGAAATAAAATAAAGCTCGAAAATATTTTGCTATACCATTGTAATTATTCCTAACACTTACAGGTATTGTACTGCTATTGTTGTTGTCCAAAAAGTAATTAATGTTCCTTAAAACTGTCCATGACCATCCCCCGGCATTAATTGCATTAGGAGCAGGAGCCGCCACAACATTATTTGCATTGGTAGAAGGAGACAAAAGGGGAGGAATGGTATTGCCGGTAATATAATCAGAAGTATTATCTGTACTTGTAATAGTTGCAGCGGTAGGAACTTGGTCTATGTAAAAGGAATTTACGTACAAGGCCAAATCACCACTGTTTTGAAATACCTGCTTGGGCGTTAAGTTCGAGAACGGCTGTTTATCTAAAAACTTTTTACAACTCGTAAACCCAAGGATAGAAAGCATGGTGAAAAATAAAATGAACTTTTTCATGTATTTTTTAAAAAGATTTAAAAAGTTAAATTGATACCGAAAGAATAAGACTTTAACATAGGATAAGAGTATCCATTACCGATATTAGCAGCAGGATCAGGATTAACCTCCGGGTCTGAACGATAAATCACTTCCGGATCGTAATTCGGAGCCCATTTATGCAATGGAGTGAAGGTTAAAAGATTTTGACCGGTGAAGAAAACTTTTGCGCTGGTTAATTTTAGTTTTGATACCCATCGTTGAGGAATGTTGTAGGTAACGTTGATGTTTTTTAATCTTAGGTAAGCAGCATTTTGCAAATACCTGGTTTGTACCACTGCTAATTCCCTTGTACCACTTAAAGCAACATATCCTCGATATCTTGGGAAATATGCATTAGGATTATTTTCCGACCATACATTTGCCATCATATTAGAAGGTATCGATCCATAAGGACGGTTGTATTGTCCCCAAAAGAGACCTGCATCTGTTCCCGGCCACCAGTTTTGATGGCCTACTCCCTGAACGAAAGCACTAAATGAGAAATCTTTAACAGTTAAACCAAGATTTACACCATAACGATATCTCGGTTCTGTATTTCCAATAATTTTTAAATCCCCGTGATCTGCTAAAGTACCCTTACCTATATTAATTGCGCCGTCTCCGTTTATATCCTTGAATTTAACATCCCCTGGTAACGGAATATTGGAGTTAGAGACATTGATATAAGATGTTTGATTTGGATGAGGCCCGGCAAGGTCCTGCGCAGTATACAAACCATCGGTGGTAAATCCCCAAACATCTCCAATTCTTTGGCCTGTATAGTAGGTGTTGACGCCACCATAAGGGAGAATCCCGTTTGGATTATTGTATTTGGTAATCGTTGCAATATAATCAGACAAAACAACCCCTACAGAGTACTTTACTGATTTCGAAATACGATCGTTCCAATTTAAAGAAAGCTCCCATCCATTCGTTCTTAAATCAGAAAAATTGCCACTAGGAACCGCTGCACCGAAGGTTGCGGGCAAGGGCTGACTGGGAGTAAACATTCCTTTGGTAGCCCTTACATAATAATCAAAAGATGTTGTGAACCTATTTTGAAACATAGAAAAATCTAATCCACCATCAATAGTGGTTGAAGTCTCCCAGGTTAGGTTTGTAGGTAAAACAGTAGGGTTTTTTGTATAAGTTGGAAAAGCCCCATTGATAATTGTTGAGTTTGATTGAGCTACAGCCATTTGAGAAATAAACCGATAGGGATCAATATTACCATTGCCTAAGCTGCCATAGGAAGCCCTGAACTTGAAATTATCCAACCAGTTTGAGGCAAACGACATAAAATTTTCTTTAGACATCACCCAACCTGCAGAGACGGAAGGGAAAAACCCGAATTGGGAATACGTCGGAAACTTTGATGAGCCGTCATATCTTCCATTTACCTCCAGTAAATATTTTTCGTCAAAATCATAGTTTAACCTGGAGAAAAACCCGGCAATAGCCCATTCGTTACCACCCCCGGTAATGTTATAATTTGTTCCATTTAATAAATTGAAATTAGGTAATGAAGGATCAATCAACCCGTCTCTCTGGTAACTATTTGTATTTATTATATTGTCTTCAATATTTGCTCCCACAAGAAGTTTTAATGAATGTTTCCCAAAACTCTTTTTTCCCTCTGCGTAAACGTTAGTAGTCATATACTTAGTAATAGAATTGGAATTATTCAAATAATTATTAACGCTCCTGCCATATATACCCGGGCCTGCACTGTAGGTCACCGGATAAAATTTCGACAATACGTTATAATTCGTATATGCATAAGAAAAATCAGCCTTAAGGTTTAAATAATTTTTAATCACATCCGCATTTAACGACACCGTGTTTCTTAAATACAATTGGGTGGTATTTGAATTATTGTTTCCTGTAGCTAAATCACCAACTGAGAAATAAGATGACGGAGTTAACGATCCATCGGGGTTGTACATTACCCCCATTGGAACTGCAGTAATATCCAGGTATCTTGTAACTGGTGCAGCGCCATTTGTAAGAGGATAGACATACTTATAAGTATTAAAATCCAGGTTATCCGATAGGGTTAACCAGGGTGTAATATTTATATTACCTTTTATACGAAGATTATACCGGCTAAAGTCATCAGGATTATAGGTATATATTCCTTTTTGATTATAAGAACGGCCAGATATATAGAAGCTGGTGTTTTTAGTGCTGCTTGAAATATTTAACGCATATTCTGAAGCGGGCATTTGCGATCTGTATAATTGTTTATACCAATTGGTATTACCATAATAAACATACCTTCCGGTAGCGGGATCTACTGTTACCTGGGGAAGTGAGGGATTTGCGGTTCTTGCTTTTAAAGAATCTAAATAAGAAGGACTATAAGGTAAAATCCCATTAATTGTAGAGGGCTGGGAACGATAGTCATACCAGCCCACATAAGACTCTGCGAAGTTTTTAGCCCACTCATATCCATTGCTTACTATAGAAGGTTCTACCGTCTTTTGATTAATGGTATAATTGGCACTAAAACTAATTTGGGTCTTTCCCTGCTTTGGATTTTTTGTATTAATCAACACCACCCCATAAGCGCCTCTTGCGCCGTAAATAGCGCATGATGCGGCATCTTTTAAAACAGATATGTTATCAATATCATTAGGATTTACCAAGCTTGGGTCACCGGGCACACCATCAATTAACACCAACGCCGACCCTCCACTTCCAATAGAAGTAGTTCCCCTGATATTAAATGCTGGAGACCGTATGGGCTTACCATCAGTCATCACAATATTTAAATTAGGAACTACCCCTTCTAATCCTCTTGCGATGTTAGGCATAGGCCTTTCATCCAAGACATCGCCATTAACCTGTGTTACAGCACCCGTTAGGTCTATCTTTTTTTGAGTACCGTATCCTACCACAACAACTTCATTAAGCGCGTTATTAGCGGCTTTCATCATTATGTTCATGGTTACTTCGTTTCCTTCTTTCACCTGCACGGTTTGATCCTGTGTAGTAAAGCCAATAAAATGAAAACTAAGCACTGCGTGATCTGGCACATTGATCCTATATTTTCCGTTATTATCTGTCGAGGTGGAGTTTTTACCGCCTTTTTCGGTTATCGATACTCCGGGCAGCGGTTGCCCTGTGTTGTCATTCACTTGTCCTGTTACTCTAATTAGCGGGACGTTTTCCTGTACAATAAAATTTTTAACGGACTTAGCTCGTTTTACTTTCAGAAAAATATTCCGGTCATTCACCTGGCTAATTTCTCCTTTATAACCTTTAAGGAGTTTTTTAAGTATGACAAGCACGGGTTCATCTACAGCAATAATGTCCACCTTTTGGTCGGCGTTAATATCCTTCGCGTTATAACCCAGATAAAAATCTGTTTTTTGTTCTATGGTATTAAAAGCTGCCTTTAAAGAAATATGATGGGCATTTAAGCTTATTCTGGTATCATTCATGGTTTGGCCTTTTATGGTACCGGCCATGCACATGGTTTGAAATAACAGGATGACAGCAAATTGAATACGCATAAAATTAAAAAGGGAATTGATGGTATATGGTATGGTTATATTTTTATTTTTGTAAATATTTATTCGCATTTTTGTTAATATTTAATGATTCCGTAATTGTTGAATTACTGCGGCTGCTACAGCGGCAGGGTATTGTACAGGGAATGTTGACGCATTTCCTGTACATTTTTAATTGTTCCTTTCTACATATATTTATTGTTTTAAACATGGTGACTGCTGCATTCATCTGCAATTTTGAATATTCATGATCAGTTGCTGCTTTTTTAGCTTATAAGTTATCCCGGACAAGTCTGCCAGCAAGGGTAACAGCTTATCCAGTGAGTAATTATCAAATGTTACGGTATAAAGGCCTGGCTTGCGGGGCTTGCCGATAAGTACAACGTGGACATTATAGCTTCTTTCAAGAATACGGACTATCTGTGTTATAGAAGTTTGATTAAATACAAGCTTGTTTATTTTCCAAGCGCTCAATAGGTCGGCATCAGCCAGTGTTTGGCGGTAATTATCCTTTTTTAGATCATATACCAGCAGATAATTATGTGTGAGGTCCCTGCCAATCAGTGTTTTCCCCTTGGCATCTTCTTTTTCAACCTGAACCTTCCCCGTGGCTACCGCTACGCTGACAGAATTTTCATCAGCATAAGCGTTGATATTAAAAGAGGTTCCTACAACACGAGTTTGTATTTTTCCTGTTTTAATAATAAAAGGCCTGGTTTTATCTTTACTTACCTGGAAAAACGCCTCCCCCTGCAACAGTACGGCTCGCTTTTTTACACCAAAATCTGAAGCGATTTGAATAGTTGAGGCCGCATTAAGCGTAATTACAGACCCATCTGAAAGTTGGATTTCCCTCCGCTCACCTTTTCGTGTGCTATATTTACTATAAGTAATTAAATTGGGTTGTGCTTTTTTGAATTTACCAACCATCAAGTAAAGTGTGCACACAACTATTAAACAGGCGGCGACCCGTAACAAGGTATACACGAGGCTTGCTTTTTTACCGCCAGGCTGATGTGTATTATTTTCACCAAAAAGTTTATTTAGTGTTTGATGTGCGGCCTTGTCTGCAGCCAATTGCACATCCTTGGCATTTAGGTTGTCTGACAAATCCTCAAAAGAATCATACCACTGCCTGACACGGGCTGTTTCTTCCGGAGTGCATAACCCGGCCTTGTATTTTTGAAGAAGCGCTATGGCCTTTTCCTTTTCTGATGATGTATCCATTCATCAGTATAGTCTGAAAAGGAACCAGGGTGTACCGTTAACAAATTGCAATGTTTATATTAAGCCTTTATCAACAGCCTGTGTACAGAAAGTATCAGCACTATAATAGTTTGATCAGGATACAAAAAAGGAGCAGGGAGAGCTTATTGCCAACCATTCGCTTACGAAGATGCTTAAGCGCTATGGAGATATTGTTTTTCACTGTCTGTTCAGATAAATGCAGTACTACAGCTATTTCCTTTACCGTTTTTTGATCAATCCGGCTCATGCGGAAAACCGTTCTAATTGTGTCAGGCATCTTTTCTACTTCCTCCATCAATTCCTGCCTGAGTTCATTTGCAATTACCTGATTTTCTACCGGAAATACAGACGGTTCATCTTTTTCAAGCAACAAATGGTGTCTGGATATATTCTTTTTATGAAGCAACTGCCAGTCAATTACGGCATAGAATGCAGATTTGGACAGATAGGGATGTAAAGCAGCAGCAGACTGGATTTGGTGACGGTTATTCCAAAGAGAAATAAATATTTCTTGTATGATATCCTTTGCATCATCTTCCATCCGTACCCGGGCTTGTACAATCTTGTAAAGCCTGACATTATACCGATAAACAATAACTGAAAATGCTTGCTGATCGTCCATTTGAATCCTCCTTAGTAATTCGTCGTCTGGCAAACTTCTCATCATAGCACCGCAAAGATAATTGTGCAATGTAAAACCGATGTTAAATCATTCTATGAATGAAGAAGAAATTTAATTGGAAACCTTGAAGACAAATTCAGTATCTCAATGATGCGTAATGATAAAAATGATATTGATTTTTTCGTGAGGTTAGATTATCAATATTCAACAAAATGGTTTATCAAGCTGTTCAACAAAGCGAACCAGCGACACAAGGATTTTCAGTCCTTTGCTTTGCTCTACCAGTTAAACCTATACTATTTTTTAACTTTTTTAATGGAACTATCTTAACGGTAGGTGTGATGATAAACTTCATAAGGTCCGGGAGAGACTTATTCATTTTCAGGTTTCTTTTTTAAAAAATCGCCTAATTCTTCTATCTTGTCTGTCCCTAAAACATCAACACCTAACCTTATCAAAGTAACCCAACTGCTTTTTGTATCGGGGGTTGCCCAAAAACGGATCATCTTTCCGGCTGCATGCACACTGTCAATTGCCCCTTTTACCCTGGCGGTTTCATCGCTGGCCAATACGCCTTTGCCATCCCACCTGGTATATTTGGTAAACGGAAAACTGACCAGTCCTATCCGTTGCCATTGCCCGGTTGTATATCCGTCCAAATGATCTGTGTCAAAAGTGATCCACCCGGGATAATTTCCCAGTTCGGCAGCGGGAGGTATAGCCCCGGTCATAACTATGGAAAGCCTGCCCGCATGTCCCGGGTAAGTCACATATTTTTTCAGTGGTTCAAGCTCTTTTATTGTCAGCGGCAGTACTGCTTTATGATCTTCTTTTATTTCGATAAGTAACCGGAGTTGTCTTGTTTCATCATGTTTGAACTTTTCGGCCAAAGGGTCAATGTACAAGATTTTTAACGATCGTTTTGCGCTGACCTCGTTCTTATTGTGCGCAACCATCAATTGCCCGTCAACAGCATAAACATCGGCCTCAATGGACCCAAAACCTTTGTCATAGGCACGGTAAAAAGGGATGTCGTTTTTATAATCGTTATGGGAATGGGCATTGGCCACAGAAAATCCTTTTATCTGTGCATGGGTCGCCATACCGATGCTTATCAATGACAGGAAAAAGGCGATAGGTTTTGTTAAATCAATCATTTTTTAGTGATGGGGACTTGTTTAAATTTTGTTCAATTTATTTTTCATGCTTCTTTTATCACCTAAAAATCATTAAGCTTTTATAAGTTGATGGCTCATGGTAAATTATTCATGGGCGATTGCTGATATCTTATACCCATAAAAACACAAACACAAAATTTATATGCCTAAAAGAAGCATCATAAATTTCCTGATATAAATTCAAACAAGTTTTTACAATACCTTTTTCATGTTTTTCAGCCTGGATTTAAAGAATACTACTATTGCGCAGCCAATTTTTCACCATTTTCAACTGTTATTTCCCACCTTATTTTTTTGCTTTAAACTCTGTAATATTTACTTCCGGCTGCAATACTTTATGGTCTTTTTCAACCATAATTGCTTTTAGGATATTAAAGACGTCCGTTTGTTTAATATCGCGCGATGATATACCTGCTTTCAACACATATTTCCCGGCATCCGTTATCCATTCAGAATTATCGGTATGGAAAGAAGCCAGATCAGCAGAACGAATTGTAAATGTCAGCGATTGTGATTCGCCGGGTTGCAATAAATGCGTTTTACCAAAAGCTTTTAATTCCTGCATAGGTTTATCAATCGTTTTTGCCGGGGGCGCCCACATAAATTTGTACCACTTCTTTTCCGGTAAATTTTCCGGTATTTCTTACACTGACCGTAGCGGTGATTATTCCGTTAAAAGTGGCTGAACTTAGTTTTAGGCCGCTGATGGCAAAATCAGTATAGGAAAGGCCATAGCCGAACTCATATATCGGCTTGATATTGAAACTGTCGTAATAACGGTGCCCCACGTAGATGCCTTCTTCGTATATAACTTGTTCCGGCCTATCAACCGGTGTGCCGGGAAAGTTTTTAGCCGACGGACATCTGCATATTTAACAGGAAAAGTGGTAGCCAGCTTACCGGAAGGATTTACTTTGCCGCTTAACACATCTGCAATGGCGTTGCCTGCTTCCTGACCCGGCTGCCAGGCCAGTAAAGGGGTGCTGGTTTCAATTGTGCTTTCAGTGTTAAACTGTTTGTCAATAATAGGATAAGTATGAACCAGGCTGTGTAACTTTTGAAGATATTCATAAAATAAGTTAGCTGTAAATATATAAGGGCCTGTTTAAATTTCCATCCTAAAAATCAACATTACTTCTTTTATACCTGTAAATCCTGTATTTGGATTTTAAACAGTTACAAAATTCTTATTAAGGGTTTATTGATTTTTAGGTGGTAAAAGAAGCATCAGAAATATTAGATAAAACCTGTACAGGTTTTAAATAGCCAACGTAAAATCAGTTAGAAATTTTTTACCGGGAGAACTCAACCTAATCTACTGATACTTTGCTGAAGGTGCTTTTATGGCATTGGCCCTTATTCTGGCGGAGGCCCTTAGACTAACTTTTTTGTATAACCCTACGTACAAATAAGTTAACTATCTAAAAGCCGGACAAATATTTGAATGATTATATGTTGATTCAGTATAATAGGTTTAACAACCAGCAAAATAAGGTTAAAAGACTGTGTTTTTCTTTTAAAAGGACATGGCTGTTTTGCGTTTGTTTTTTTTTGCTGGCTCCTTTAAATATTTTTCCGCAGGCCCCTGATATCAGGTTTAAACAAATCAGCATTGAACAAGGCTTGTCAAATAGCCGGGTTGAAACAGTATGCCAGGATTATAAGGGTTTTATCTGGATCGGTACCCAAGATGGCCTAAACCGTTATGACGGACAGCAGATGAAAGTTTACCGCAATAAAAAAACTGACAATTCCAGCATCAGCCAAAATATTATCCAGTATATCTACGAGGACCGCCAGCATGATCTTTGGATCGGAACGGTAAACGGATTGAATTTATTAGACCGCAATACAGATACTTTTATCAGGTATCAGCATGACAAAACCAACGATAAAAGTATTAGTAACAATAATATTTCTTGTATTTATCAGGATAAGAGCAACAATATATGGGTGACGACAAGAGGCGGAGGGCTTAACGTATTCAATAAAAAAACACAAACATTTAAACACTTTCGCCATAATTCATCAGATAAAAACAGCATTGTCAGTGATAATGTGAGTTATGTGTACCAGGATATTCACGACAACCTCTGGCTGGCTTCGGATTCAGGGTTGAACTTATATAATGCCAAGGCCAGCACTTTTACCTTTATTAAAAACCCGCTGACGCACACCAATATCAAATATATTCAGGGTGAGCTGAATGGCAATTTATGGCTGGGCACCCTGCATACAGGTGCTATCGTATTTAATCCTGATAAAAATACTTGTAAACAGTATTCAGAGAAAATAACAGGCGAAAAGGGTAGTTTTATCAGTGAAATAAATAGCCTTTATATCAGCCATGAGGGGAAAATATGGGTAGGTATAAACAATGGCGGGTTGAATCTGTACAATCCGCTTAATGACTCTTTTTTTCATTACCGGCATGAATTCAATTCCTATAGTTTATCTCAAAAAACAGTTTCGGCCATTTACGAAGATAAGCAAGACAATTTATGGGTAGGGACACATCGCGGCGGCTTAGACTTGTACGCACCGGATGCCCACCGCTTCAATCTCTATCAGCAAGGAGGGAATAAAAATACCATAAGCTCCAGCGATGTCAAATCCTTTTGCCAGGATAAAAAAGGAAATATCTGGGTGGGAACAGATGGAGAAGGAATGAACTTGTTCAATAGAAAAAACCAGACTTTTACCAGGTTTAAGCACGACCCGTTAAACCCTAAAAGTATAAGCTCGGATGCTGTGTTGGATATTAATCAGGTGGATGATGGGAACATCTGGGTAAGCACCTGGAGCGGCGGCCTTGATTTGTTTAATCCTGAAAACGGCACTTTTACAGCCTATAAGAACCTGCCAGGCGATGCAACTTCTATCAGCTCAAACTTTGTGGAAGATACTTACCAAGATCAAAAAGGTAATTTCTGGGTCGGTACTTTTCTGGGTGGCGTTAACCTTATGGACCTTAAAACGCATAAGTTTAAACGGATAACTAAAAGCCCTGATGGCAAAACCGCCTTTTCCGGAAATGATGCTATTGTAATTAACGGCGACAAAAACGGCAATGTATGGATGGGCACCGATGATGGAGGCTTGAATTGTTATAACTTAAACAGTCGTCAGTTTTCCCACTATTTCAACCATGCAGAAAGCTTTCCTGACATCAAGGTTATTTTTGTTGACCATAAAGGTCGGGTTTGGGTGGGTCAGAAAGGGTTATATCTTTTCAACCCAACAGCAAAAAGCTTTGGATTATACACTTCTAAAGCAGGATTGGACAACGAGTTTATAAAAGGTATAACAGAAGATGATGCGGGTAACTTGTGGATATCTACTTCCAACGGCCTTACCAAATTTAATCCTGCAACTTATTCTGCAAAAAAATTCAATATCAAGGATGGTTTGCAGGGGTTTGAATTTGAATCGCACGCCTTTTTAAAAGCAGATAACGGTGAAATGTTTTTTGGAGGGACCAACGGACTGAATACATTTTTCCCAAACCGAATTAAAACAAACAAGTTTATCCCTCAGGTTTACATCACCGGTTTTAAGATTTTTAACAAGAATATTTTAGCCGGACATCCCGGTTCACCGTTAAAAACAGATATTACGGACACAAAAGAAGTAACGCTTTCCTATAAACAAACCTCTATAACCTTTGAGTTTGCTGCATTAGACTATACCATTGCAGAAAACAACCAGTACGCTTACCGATTAGAAGGCTTTGATAAGGGATGGAATTACGTTGGCAATACCCGAAAAGCATCCTATACCAGCCTGGAACCTGGCACCTATTTTTTCAGGGTAAAAGCTTCCAATAATGATGGCTTGTGGAACCAGAAAGGAACTGTTGTTAAAATTGTTATTACTCCTCCTTTCTGGGCAACTTGGTGGTTTAGGATATTGATGCTTGCACTTGTTACAGGCAGTGCCTACGCTTATTACAATAACCGGATAAATACGATAAAAAAACAAAAAGCAGAATTAGAGAAACAGGTAAAAGAGCGTACCACAGAGGTTGTGAACAAAGCAGAGGAATTAAGCAGGCAATCAGAAGAACTGCAAACCATAAATGCGGCATTGCAAGTGCAGTCGGAAGAGCTTCGGTCTCAATCAGAAGAACTTGAAAAGCAAAAACAACAAGAACAAGCTGCACGGGAAGAAGCTGAAAAAGCTAATCAAGCCAAAAGTATATTTCTGGCTACCATGAGCCACGAAATCAGAACGCCGATGAACGGTGTTATTGGCATGGCTTCTTTATTGCGCGAAACAAACTTAGACAGTGACCAAAGGGATTATACCGAAACAATTATCACTTGTGGCGATAACCTGGTGAGCGTTATTAACGATATTCTTGATTTTTCTAAAATCGAATCCGGAAAAATGGATATGGAACAGGAAGACTTTGAACTGCGCCATGCCATTGAAGATATAATGGACCTGTTTCTGCAAAATGCAGCAAAACGCGGAATTGACCTGATCTATCATATCGATTTTAATCTACCGCAGCAAATTGTTGGAGACAGTCTGCGTTTAAAACAAGTATTGATCAACCTGACCAATAATGCCCTTAAGTTTACACCAAAAGGTGAAGTATTTATCAATGTCTTTCTTTCAAAACAATTTGAAAACGGTGATTTAGAAATTGGTTTCGGCGTAAAAGATACGGGCATTGGTATTCCTGCCGAAAAACTTTCCATTTTGTTTAAAGCATTTTCTCAGGTCGATTCTTCTACTACGCGAAAGTATGGCGGCACAGGCCTCGGCTTAGTGATCTGCGAACGGCTGGTAAAATTAATGGGCGGGGAAATTTGGGTGCAAAGCAAACACGGCGAAGGTGCCACTTTCAATTTTACTATCAGGACGCATGCCGGGACAAAACCGCTTATTCGGAAACAGCAACTGACCAACACTGATATTAAAGGTAAAAAAATACTGATTGTTGACGATAACCAAACGAACCTTATTATTTTAAAAGCACAACTGGAGCATTGGAAGCTTGAGCCATTTGTAGCTTCTTCCGGGCATGAGGCATTACAAATCCTGTCTCAAAATAAAACGGTTCAATTAGTTATCACAGATATGGAAATGCCGGAAATGGATGGCGTAGGATTAGCCCGGGCTATCCATAGCGGTGCCAACCCGCTCCCGATCATTATGTTAAGTTCTATTGGCGATGAAACTAAGAAAAAGTTTCCGGGCCTGTTCAAATCTATCTTGACGAAACCTGCCAAACAGCACCATTTGTATAAAAGTATCTTGGCAGAATTTGGAAATCAAAAAGAAATACAACAAGCCGAAGAAAAAAGCCCGCAATTGCTTACCGATGATTTTGCAGAACAATATCCGCTTGGCATTTTAGTTGCAGAAGACAATGCAATCAATCAAAAGTTGATTCAACGGGTTGTCAATAAGTTGGGTTATCAAATGGATTTTGCCGTGAACGGACTTGAGGTAATAGCAATGATGGCTCAAAAAAGTTACGACCTGATCTTGATGGATGTGCAAATGCCGGAAATGGACGGGCTTGAAGCAACAGAAAAAATACGCCAGCAGGGTTATTTACAACCCTATATTGCCGCCATTACAGCAAATGCAATGTCGGAAGACAAAGATATTTGCCTAAACGCCGGCATGGACGATTATTTGGTCAAGCCCATGAAATTGGAAGCACTGATTGCGGTACTCAAAAAGGCATTTGCGGTAATGCAGGAACGGCACGCCAGCACTGGGGAAATTGCATCCTGAAAAAAGAACCAGCCAATTTATTTTACTCACTGGATTTTCTCTGATTGGTGCCAATGCTTCTTTTATCCTATAAAAACAGGAATATTTTATTAGCCTGTTTGAATTTTATCCAGCTATTTTCCATGCTTCTTTTATCACCTAAAAATCATTAAACCCTTGTGCTTTTTGTGTCGATAAAGTATGTAAAAACAGAATTTACAGGCATAAAAGAAGCAAATGGATTTTTATGATATAAATTTAAACAGGATGTTAGTTTCCACATGTTGTTCTTAATACAGAAGTTGTTTAAACTTATTTTCCTGTTGCTTTTCTGGCATAATGCTTCTTTTAGGACATAAAAATTAAGGTCATCCCCCTTGCCCCCTTCAAAGGGGGAACCTGCAACCGAACCTGCCAAAATATATACCGGGTACGTTAGAAAGATAGGCGACATATTTCCCCCTTTTTGAAGGGGGTTAGGGGGATGATTTCTTTATTGTCTAAAAAAATAATTCCCAAAATAAAAGTTTAAACAACTTCAGAATAAAATCATTGTGGTATAGCAGTTTTAGAAAGAAGTTTATAAATTTCGGCTCGGTTATATCGAACAATTTAAGCCTTGAAAAATAAGTACAATTGTTATGAAAGCTATTTTCCTTTTGCTTGCTGCATTAATGTTTTCCAGTTTTTCCTTCGCGCAACAATTACCATCCCGCTGGGATGAACTTGTTGCAAGTGATTTTCCGCAAGCCTTGAAAAAATCTTCAAAAACCTGTATCCTGCCTATCGGTATCCTGGAGAAGCATGGCCTGCATTCGCCCTTAGGTACTGATTTGATCCATGTACGCGAATGGGCGGCGCGTGCTGTAAAATCTGAATATGCAGTTGTTTTCCCTGATTATTTTTATGGCCAGATCAATGAGGCCAGGCATCAGCCCGGAACCTTTGCCTTGCCCAGTAAAGTGATATGGGACTTGTTGGAAGCCACCTGCGATGAGATAGCCCGCAATGGGTTTAACAAGATTGTGATCTTGAACGGGCATGGTGGTAATCCTGAGTTTATTCGGTTTTTTATGCAGTCCTTGTTAAATAAGCGCCACAATTATGCCTTGTATTTTTACAATCCTGCCAGTGATTCCGAGTTTGACAAACAATACCTTAAAATGCATAAGTCAGCCCCTGCAACAGATTTGCATGCCGGTGAAAGGGAAACCTCCGTTTTGTTGTATTACCGCCCCGATCTGATGAAGATGGACAGGGCAGAAAGCCAAAGTGGGGCTGATCAAAAACGGTTACAATTAACGGATGTATATACACCGATATGGTGGTATTCGTCCTTCCCGAACCATTATGCAGGCGAAGGGGCAAAAGCCACAACTGAGCTTGGCAAGTTGGTAGCCGAACATGAAATAGCATCGTTTATCAAAGCTTTACAAGTCATCAAAGCGGATACCAAAACGCTTCAATTGCAAAACGAGTTCTACGATAAGGCTGATAACTTAAACAAATAGTATCAAAAGCCGGTAACGGCGGGTGTTTGATAATGAGTAAAAACGGCAAGCCATGTACTTGAAAGTGGGGACAGCCCCAATTAAGGAATCTATTCCTCAACGCAAACCCAATTTCGCCTGATTATTCCCCAACTTATTCTTTTTTTTAACGTTAAAAGCTTTGCAGCAAGCGCAAAAGTGTTTTGGAACAAGTATTGTAAATAGCTGATTGAAATAAATACTTAAACTTTTTAAACCCTGAAAATGATGATCTTCAATTACTACATAGCCAGCTTTACCGTTCCATACGAAAACCTAAAAAATGAGGAATTATTTAAACCTTTTATAAATAGAAAATTTTATTCCTTGACATTGTTAAATCTTTTCATCAATACCAAAATGATAGGATTAGCCCGGCTAAAACAGCAGATTGTCATCACTAAATACAATTATCAGGGAGCATTGATTAAACAAAACGATAAAACCAGCAACATCAAAAACACTGGTTACATAGACCAGAAATTTAAAACGGCAATCCATCAGGGCTAATTTATCAAACCAAATTTTACGTAATAATCATGGGATTGCATCAGTTGCAATCTTTTTTATTTGTATGCTATTTTGTAAAAGCAAAACTGGCTGCTTTTGACAGCTATTTAAGGATCAATTAAAACCAATCAGGAATTTTTAGAGCCTGTTTAAAGTTCATTTTTAATATTTTTCATGCTTCTTTTATCACCTAAAAAATGGTAAATATTTTGTTTTTGATTTCATTAGGTAAATACAAACGCCAATTTTTATAGGGTAAAAGAAGCATTGTCATTATTGATTTTGGACTTGTCGAAGGATTGATATAATTTTAAACAGGCTCTTAAACAAGAAATAAGAATGTACTTGTTTAGAAAATTTCAATAGGAAAGAAATATGAAAAATACACTGACCGCAGCATTTGTACTGTTGATTTTTTTGTGCGCCTGCAAACGTAAAACTACAGATGAAGGCTCCATTATTTATCATATCGAATACCAGTTGCCGGATAGTTTAAAACGTTATGCCGAGTATTTGCCCAAAGTGGCCACGGTGTATTTCAAAGGCGATTCTACCGTAAGCATCCAAAAATCAAACCAGGAATCCACCACAATCATCACCGATAAAAAAACCAATTTTATGCGTGTTTTGCTGAATTCTGCTTTCCGGCAATATGTGGTGGATTACAATAAAACTGAACAGGCAGAAGAAATAGGTACGCTGCCGCCGCACACCACAACTAAGCAGAAAGACACCAAAACCATTGCCGGTTTTAAAGCAGCCAAATATATTTTGCAGGATAAATTATCCGGGGAAACGACGGAAGCCTGGTTTACAAAAGATATTTCTATCCTCCCCAATTCTTTAACAATGGTACTGGATTCTGCTTTGGGCGTGCCGCTGGCTTTTACCATTAGCCAGAATGTGATGAAAATGAAAGTAACGGTTCAGCAGGTTAAGTTTGGACCGGTTCCAGTGGCCGCATTTTCCACTCCAAAAGGATACAAATTGTTAACGCCGCAGCAACTGCGGGAAATGCCGGTGCAGAATTAAAAGCTGTACACTGCGCTGAGGGTTAACCCTAAATAAAAGTATCTGGAATAAACCTATTCAGGTGCTTATCGTATAAGCATTTCATGGAAAATAAATTGAAAGAATTAGGGATATATTGTCCTGAATGTCAAGCATTTATACATACACCATTGGAGCAATTTTTGTTCGGGGACAAGTTTACGTGCAAAAGCTGCTCTTTAAAATTCCGCCTGAACAATAAAGATGCAGAACAGATATTAAAACAGTTGCAGGCCGCAAATTTTACTTTTTAATTTTTGGCAGAGGTTCCTGATCTGCCTTTACTCATTTTTTTAATAATAAAAAAAGCATCACTTGCCGGCAAACCATTTGCCGCCATGCTTCTTTTATCACTAAAAAACTTATGTCAGGTTTACAAAATTTTGTGCAGTTGCAAGTTGCCGACGGCACCACGATGCAGGCTTATACTTCTATTCCGGAACACGGCAAAAGCCCTTTTCCCGGATTGATCTTATTTCAGGAAGCTTTTGGTGTCAATCACCACATCCAAAAACTGGCAGACCGTTTTGCCGCTGAGGGTTATTTAGTGATCGCGCCAGAACTTTTCCACCGTTCCGGTCCTCCGGGCATTACGATTGATTATACTGATTTTCCATCTGCCATGCCTTATTTGAAAGCAATAACCGTTGAGGGGCTGGAAGTTGATATCCGTGCAGCATGGAACTGGCTGGAAGATAATTCCCAAGTTACGGGTGGACAAATTGTAGCAACTGGTTATTGCCTTGGTGGCCGTGTCAGTTTCCTGGCCAATACGATATTGCCGTTTAAAGCGGTTGCTTCTTATTATGGAGCAGGCATTGCCCCTGATTTGATCAAAAGGGCAGCTTCTGTCCAAGCACCGCATTTGTTTTTTTGGGGAGGGAAAGACCAGCATATCCCGAAAGAACAAATTGAAACCATTAAAACTGAGCTAACTAACGTCGGCAAAAAATTTATCAACGTTGAATTTTCTGATGCTGATCATGCTTTCTTTTGCGATGAACGCCCCAGCTTTAATGCCGATGCCGCAGAACTGTCCTGGGGATTGACTCTGGAGTTTTTTATCCAGAAAC
>JAABUS010003215.1_pt1 | contig 27351 bp, 27 predicted proteins | sample 5560161 | NCBI WGS metagenome assembly JAABUS01 (sample SAMN10711885, study PRJNA513376) | rock metagenome | isolation source: Antarctica rocks | place: Antarctica: Victoria Land, Trio Nunatak nord | collected 2016-01-04
TCTAGACCAGCGGACGCTCCAGCCGAACAGCCCGTCCAGCGGTACCAACCCGCGCATATCAGTCTGACCGCGCGTCGCCCTGACACGCACGTCGACATGGTGCCGGCCGACCCCTGATCCCAACGTCGATGAAGACAAGATCATGCGACGAATTTAGCGCTGCCCCTTGACAAGCAGCACCTCCATATCAGCTAGGGCGTGCCAAGCAGTTGGTGCCGGCGGGTCGGCAGGACTCACGCGCCGAGCTTTCTGAGCAGCTGGCCGACTGCAGCGTCGGTCACGGGTGGATATCTCAGGGGCGTCGGCGCAGCGTCGGACTTCGTCATCGTGATCCGCGGCGCCGGCAGGCGGGGACGGCTCGGCCCCAGATCCAAGTACGAGGGCCACGCTGCTGAGGGCTCCTTGATCAAGGCATCGTCAACGTTGAGAGCAATCTGGTTGTTGACCGCGCGTGCGAACTCGGGAGTCAGAACGACGTCCCCGCTCAATGCGACCTCTTCGCCGACGAGCAGGCGCGTCGGTGTCAACGGCATCAGCACAGGTGCGCCCGGCGGAAGGAGACCTTGCCACCCGACTCCGATCGGGTTCAGGGTCGCCACTGGAGCGTCTCCGGTGATGAGCAGCGGATCGTCGGAAACCAATGTGGCCCACTGCCGGGCCGACAACTCATCGGAGAACTCGACGAACTTCCGCATGATGGTTCGGAGTCGAGACTCCCGGTCGCCGGACGTAGCGTGTTCATCTGCCATCCGCTGACCGCTCTGGCGCCAATCGTCCAGCTCCGCTTCGGAAAGGTCGGCGGCGCTCAACCCAGGCTGCTTCAACAGTTCGATCGTGTAGGCGATCGGGCGGATGTGGTCGTCGATGTGGCCCATGTACGCCGCCACGGTCGGAGTCCTCAGGAGCTGCGCAGCTACGAACCGAGTCAGCGGGACGAGGTCCGCGGTCCCGCCCTGAAACGGGCCGGACGCGACCCACAGCGACTTGAGAACCGGTGCCGCCGGAGACTCGATATCGGTGTCGAACCAGCTCTCGAGCGTGTCGGTCTGCTGCCCTGCCAGATCGACGAAGTTGTAGAAGCCGCTTCGCACGGCCACGTTGTTGATGTGCAGCCGCTTTGTCTGCTTCTCTCCGCGGCGCCGCACAGAAACCTCTTCCTCGGCGTTCGCGAAGCCACGCAAGTACGCCTTCGGCACTACGTGCTGGTGCTCCTTGTTCTTGGCCATCGCGTGCCTTCCTATTCGCAAATCATGGTGCGGACCACAAGTATCGACACCATAGGCCGCGCGCCCCAGTCACGTTCTCTCCACGGCTGAGAGCGCCTGCGACTATGTGGGCGGTAGGACGCACTGGCCCACCGGCAGATCCGGTCTTGACCGAAACGTTGGCCATCGGCCGGAGTCAGGCCGTCATTCTCTACATCGGAGCGGAGCGGCCGACCCAAACTTGTGCCTGGAGAGCACCTGATCTGGAGCGCGCCGGCGCACTGACCTGCACCTAACCGCGGAGCGTGCGGATGTAGGAGGAATGTAGGAAGCGAGGCGGTCGCGTCGGCACCAAGTGGGACTGGGCGGACGAAGTGGCACCAACGACTCGGACAGTTCTGCAGGTCACGGGCCGGATGGCCTCCAAGCGGCACGAAGCGGACGGCGGCCAGGTTACCTACGGATCAGAAGGCGAGGAGTCAACGACACTCGCCAGTCGATGCCAGTCGACGCCGATCTGCGCCTGGTGTTGGTCAGTGAGGTGGACGTCGCTGTACCTCATCGGCGCGCTGCCGCCCTCGTGCGTCCGGGATGCGGTAGGAAACGCCGCGTCACTGCGCGGACTCGACGGTCTAGACGGACGGGCCGTCACGGAACGTCTGCACGCTTCCGCAGGTTACGGCGGTAACGACATCAGTGACACCAGGCGGATCAGCGTCCGGTTGGCTTGCAAGTCTGGTGCGTCACACCGGAACAGAACGGCCCCGGCGGCGGTGCAACCGAGCGGAGTTCAGTGTTACTCCATCAAGGCGGCTATCCGTTCTGCGGCGTCTTCCTGCAAACCCGGCACCACGTGTGAGTAGACATCGAGGGTGAACGCGACAGTTGCGTGGCCCAGACGCTCGCTCACAACTTTGGCTGGAATCCCAGCCTGGAGAGCAAGACTCGCGTGCGTATGCCGTAGGTCGTGAAGCCTGATGAGGGTTACCCCAGCCTCTCCTGCGCGCAATTTAAACCACGTGGTCAGCAGATCTGGGTGGACGAGCGCCCCGTTCTCTCTGGTGAACACCAACCCCGTTGCTTCCCACGCGCCGCCCCAGGCAGCACGTTCGTGCTCCTGCACCATTCTCCAGATCGACAGTGCGTGGACGGTTTCACGATCAAGCGCAACGCTGCGTTTGCCACGCTTCGTTTTAGGTTCACCGAAGGCCACCCGAGACCCGATAGCTGTGACGGTTTGGCGTACCGCAAGTCGTTGGGCGGCCAAGTTGACGTCTGTCCACCGCAGGCCCACCAGCTCGCCCCTCCGCATTCCGGTCATGGCGGCCAGCCGCCACATGGCAGAGAGCCTGTCGGTCGAGGCGGTGTCTAAGAACGTGCGTACTTCAGCAGCCGACCATGTAGCGATGTCGCGGGCACCGACAGCCGGCTGTCGAGGCTTCACTGCAACTGATGCGGGATTGCGTTGTAGGTGGCCCCATTGGGTGGCGTCGCGAAGAGCTCGGTGCACCGTGGCGTGGACTCTTCGGACGGTGTTTGGGGAGAGGGCTTTCCCGTCCTGGCCGCCCGCATGCTGAAGCTCACGGTAGAACCGGCTGAGCTGGTCAGGGGTGAGTCGCTGGAGCTGCTCAGCCCCCAACCGAGGCACCACATACAGCCCTACATGCCGGCTGTAACCGTGGAAGGTAGTGGGGCGAACGGTCGATTCGATGGCTGGCAGCCATTGGTCCGTCAGGAAGCTCGCGAGCGTGAGCCTGTGCGGTCGGACGTAGATCCCCTCATCTTGAGCCGCCAGCATCTTCGCGAGTCCGCGATCTGCCTCACGCTTCGAGCCAAACCCCGAGTGCCACTTGCGACGCCTTGCTCCGGTACCGGGATCGCGGTTGAGCTCAATCACGACGTACCAACGCCCCGTGCCCTTGGGCTTCTGGACGACCGAGCCTCGCACCTGATCACCGTCTTGGAGGTTGGGTAGAAAAGACGGTAGAAGTCTGCCACGCGGTTGGCCTGGCGGAAACCCCTTCCAGCTGTCTGACCTGGGTAAATGCCGTGGGCCCCGTGGGACTCGAACCCACAACCTACGGATTAAAAGTGCGATCGAACACCGTTCAGAATGCTTGAGATGCGTCGATTCGTGCGTGAGCCGTTGACGTTAGCTGACTCGGGTGAACAGCATTTCTCGCCCTTGTGTGCCACAAATGTGCCACAGAGCCCCAAGGCCGCTCGGGCTGCTGAGCCCGGGAGGATCATTTACCGGGGTTCACCCTGGCCCTGGTGATCGGCCGAAGGCCCAATTGACGAGCCGGCGCTGACCCCGGCTGCGGTGGCGCAAGGAGCGCTCGCGGCATGTCGGCAGCATACTCGTCGGTCGTTCTTTGCGAGCCGTTCCTCCGGGTCAGGATGGCGAGGTCCGCGGTGGCCATCGAAGCCAAGCGGGTCCTGCGCTCAGCCTTGGCCTAGCTAGGCACGCCTAGGCCCGAGACGTTTGGAGCAGCTGAACGCAGCCTGCCCAGTGCCATCAGCTCGCCACACGTCGTTCACGCCGTGTACCGAGTCTTGCGCCCAATGGAGCCCTCCGCCGGCAGGGGATTGCTTCAAACCCAACGCTCATCGCCGAGCCTAGTAGCCTGGCCGCCTCCCTGTGGCGCCGAACTCCGCGTCATCCGCGAAGAATGCCCGAGCCATTCTCGACTGCTCGTGACAGTCACGCGACTCGCAACGCGGTTCTCGACCATCGCGACAATCGAGGTTGCCGTCCTCGAATCGTTGGCGCGCGTAAGTCGAGCTGTGATGCGCCACAGAATGCCGTGTGGCCCGATCTCCGGGCCATAAGGTGTCTACGATGCACCGGGATCCGAACGTTGACGCCGATGCACTGCGCGCTGCTCGGGTCAAGGCTGGCCTGACCCAGCACGAACTCGCCCGGCTCGTCGGTGTCGCCGGCGGGGAGCGAGTCTCACGATGGGAGAGAGGCAGTTCCGCGCCCCGTCCAGACGTGCTGCACCGCATCGCGCGGGTGCTCAGCATCGGGCCAAGTGACCTTCTCACACCTATGAGCGGCGTTCCCGACCTGCGACGGCTGCGCATGCTGGCCGGTTTGAGCTCACGCGACCTCGCAGCGCGCGCCCACACGTCCCTGGCGACAATCCAGCGTTGGGAGGCCGGTCGGATAGAACACCTCCCAGATCGGGCGACCCTCGCCCCTGTTGCCGCCGCACTCCGGGTCGCCGTCGATGACGTTGAACTCGCCTTGGCCTCGGGCAAACGGGGCTTGGGCAACCAGAAGGGCTGAGGCAACACCAGTCGCCGACGCGCGCCATAGCGGAAGTTGTGATGCGATGGATGTCAGCGGGCGCGGGCAGGTCACCGTCCGCACACGAGCGAGGCGGGCATGTCGCCGGGGCATGGGTGCCACCGCATGACGAGTTATCCACAACACCATTGGCAGCTACACGCGCCAGTCGCGGCATGCGCACTAGGCTAAGTGCGTCGAATTCGGCTTCGAGTGTCCGCCTGGCCCAGCTGCACGGGCTTTAGCCATGAGACGAGGAGAAGAGTTGACCGCGAAGCACACGACGCCGACTAGCGGCGCCCTAGTCGGCGCCGTGTTGGTCGGGACCCTTCTGGCTGCATGCGCCAGTCCGGCGGTTCACCCGACGGAGAGCACCTCGGCGGCGTCGACAACCTTGACAACGTCAAGTGAAACTGCGTCCTCGACGTCACCTACCCAGTCTACGGAGGAAATCGCTCAAGTTGCAGCGAAGGCGATGGTGGTCAAGTTCTACCGCGATGGCGACCTCGGCCTTGCTGATCCCCAGAAGACGACGGCCGACTTCTTCAATGCGTCTGCCGTCAGTTCCGCGCTTACACAAGCGCAGAACTCGTGGATCGCAGCCAAGGGCCAGAACCTGCATCAGACCGGTGAGACAACCCTCAAGTCGGTTGAGCACCTGAAGACGGACCTTACCAACAACCCGAAGGCGAGTCCGCCGAACATTCCTACGGTGCAGTTCCTGGTCTGCTACGACGTGAGCAAGGTCAACATCGTTGACAAGGACGGCAAGTCCGTCGTTCCTGCGAGCCGTAAGCCGACTGGGCTAGTGCGGGTTGGCGTCAGTAACTATTCGTACCCGTCGGTCGACGGGTGGCGCGTCGCCTACTTAGACAAGAAGGCCGACTCATGTTGAGACGAGCCGTATTGGTTGTCATTACCGGCTTTGTGCTGGCTCAGGTCATGCCATCCGCGGCAGCCCAAGCCGACCCCCTATGCACGCAGTACGACGACAAGGGCTTCTGTCTCATCTGGGTGGGCGCGCCCGGCAATGGCGGCAGTGGCAGTGGCGGCGCGGACCGCATCAGTTCTGGCGTAGGCAATGGCAACAGCAGTGATGGCGGGATCCTGACCCTCACGATCGGCGGCCAGCGCTGCGCCTTCAAGGGTCCTTCGAAGCCACAGCCGGATCTGAGCGACCCCCTCTGGGACGGCCACACCGATGGTGCGGTCTACGACTGTGAGGTGGGGCCAACCATTGGTTCGGGCGTGTTCGTGGCGGGGATGACGCTGAAGTTCTGGGCTGCTACTCCGCCAGGCGTGGTGGCCCCACCCGACCCGCGGGTCCTGGCGCAGCAGGCGGTCGCGACGATGCAGATCCAGAGCGTCACGATCGGGATCGTTCCTGAGCCCAGGGTGGGCAGCGTCGGGATCATCGGGATGCCGACGTGGATGTGGGCCCAGGACCCTTCCCCTACCACGTGGGGACCGATCACCCGCACCGCGTCTGCGGGGGGCTTCACGGTGACCGCGACGGCTCACGCGACGAAGGTCGTGTGGATGATGGGTGACGGCGCGGTGGTGACCTGCACGGCGCCCGGCACCCCGTACGACGACTCCTATGGGAAGCGGTCGAGCCCGGACTGCGGCCACACGTACACCCGCCAGGGCAAGTACGCGGTCACGGCAACGAGCTACTGGGTCGTGAACTGGAACGGCCTCGGTCAGAGCGGGCAGATCCCGTTGGACTTCTCACGGACCGCGAACATCACGATGGGCGAAGCCCAAGTGCTGAGCAACTGACGGGTGAGGGGGAAGATCTGAGATGACGATGACGACAAAGACGACCGAGTCTGAGACGACGGGTCGACGAGTGGGAAAGCGGCGTCCCAAGGACGTGGCCCCCGCGCCCGGCGAGGTCGTCGCGCCCGCGCCGAAGCTGCGCCGGCGACCGGTGCTGGTCGCGGCGTCGGTGGCTGCGGTGTGTCTGGGCGCTCTGCTGGGGGTGTGGGCGTGGACGTCGACGAGCAACACTCACGAGGTGGTAGCGGTGCGCCACACGATCGCGCGGGGGGAGACGATCAGCAGGGACGCACTGATGACTGTCCAGGTTGGTGTCGACCCCGGCCTGAAGGTCCTGCCGGGTGGTCGGCTCGCGGGTTTGGTGGGCCAGCGCGCGGCCATGGACATGTCGGCGGGCAGCCTGGTCACCGAGGAGGACGTCGCGGCCAAGGTCGTCCCGGGGCAGGGCATGTCGGTTGTGGGCGTCGGGTTGCCCCGGTCGCTGATGCCAGGGGAGGCGTTGCGCCCGGGGGACCAGGTGCGGGTTATCGCCACCCCCGGCGCGCAGGGTGTCGTGACGGAGGGGCAGCAGGTGGCGATCACGGCGAGCGTGGTGGGCCTGTACCCGAACGCCGACAACGGTCAGACGGTCGTGGCGGTGGAGGTGCCGCAGGAGCGGGCCGCCGAGCTGGCGGCCCGCTCGGCCACCGGGAAGGTTGCGATCGTGCTGGACAGCCGAGAGCGGTGAACGGATGGCTCTGATCGTTCTCACCTCGGGCTCGGGCTCGCCCGGGGTGACGTCGTCGGCGCTGGGGCTGGCCCTGACGTGGTCTCGGCCGGTTCTGCTGGTGGAAGCCGACCCGACGGGCGGGTCGGCGATCCTCGCCGGCTACCTGCGCGGGCAAACGGCGCCCACGAACTCGCTGATCGACCTTGCTCTGGCCCATCGTCACGGGATGCTGCTCGAGGCGATCGCCGAGTCGACGATGACCATCCCCGGCTCGTCCGTGTCGCTGATCCCGGGAACCCGCGCGCACGGGCAGGCCCGCAGCCTGATCCCGTTGTGGGAGCCCCTGGCGATCGCGTTCAAGGCTTTGGAGTCCACCGGCCAGGACGTCATCATCGACGCGGGCCGGCTCGGCCTGTCTGGCTCACCCGAGTCGTTGATCTACGCCGGCGACCTGACGCTGCTGGTGGTGCGCTCAGACCTGGTCTCGCTCTCGGGTGCCCGCTCGTGGGCCGAGACGTTGCGGGCCGGGTTCGAACGGGTCGGTGGCTCGTCCTCGCTCGGGCTGCTGATGGTGGGGAAAGGTCAGCCGTACTCCGCCCGCGAGGTCCGCAAGGTCCTCCAGATCCCGGTCACCGCGTCGCTGGCGTGGGACCCGCAGACGGCCAACGTCTTCGCCAAAGGGTCACGGGCTGGCGCCAAGTTCGACTCCTCACCCCTTGTTCGCAGCCTGAAAGCGGCCAGGGCCGCGACCCAGTCCACGCTGGCCGCAGGCCGGGAGCACCTGGCCATGCAGGGCGCAGGGAGAGCGACATGATCACCCCTCGAGAAGGCCAGCGGCCCGACGCCACCGACCCGACGTCGCTGCCGCTGTTCGCTGCGCCCGCACCGACGCGGCCTGGGCGGGTGCGGGGCTCGTTCTCGATGCACCCGCACGTCCAGGACGACCCGGCCAGCTCGCGGGCCGATGAGGACAAGCCCGGCCCGAGCGTGCAGAGAATCCCGCGCCGCTACAGCGCAGACCTCGACTGGCAGCTCGTGGCCGCCATGCGCCAGCAGGCGTCCGACCGGCTCAGCGCCGCCCTGGGCGAGGACCGGGCGCACCTCGGGACGCAGGCCCAGCGTGAGCGGGGACGGGCGATCATCCTCGAGCTGCTCAACAGCGAGCACGACGAACGGGTGAGCGCCGGGCAGGACTCGTGGTCGCTGGCCGAGCAGGAAGCAACGGCCGAGGCGATCGACAACGCACTGTTCGGGCTGGGGCGCCTGCAGCCGCTGGTCGACGACGACCGGGTGGAGAACATCATCATCACCGGCCACGACCGGGTGACCTTGGAGCTGACCGACGGCCGGCTCATCAAGGGCCCGCCGGTGGCGGATTCGGATCAGCAGCTCATCGACTTCCTCGTCTTCCTCGCGTCCAGGTCGGAGGTCAACGCCCGACCCTTCTCCCAGGCCCAGCCGCGGCTGCACCTGCGTCTGGACGGCGGCGCCCGACTGGCGGCCGCCGCGTGGGTGACCCCTCGCCCGTCGGTGGTCATCCGCCGGCACCGGCTGCGTCAGGTCACCTTGGACGACCTGGTTGAGCGCGGCACCCTCTCGGACCTGGCGGCCTCCTTCCTGGCGGCCGCGGTCAAGGCCCGCAAGAGCATCGTCGTCTCCGGAGCGCAGGGGGGCGGGCAAGACAACGATGGTGCGCGCCTTGTGCGCGGAGATCCCCAAACACGAGGCGATCGGCACCTTCGAGACCGAGTACGAGCTGCATTTGCACGAGTTGACGGACCTGCACCCCATCGTGTTCGCCTGGGAGGCCCGACCGGGCTCGGGTGAGCGGGGAGCCGATGGCCGGCAGGCCGGCGAGTTCACCCTCTCGGAGGCCCTGTTCGACTCCTTCCGGTTCAACCTCTCGCGCCAGATCGTCGGGGAGGTCCGCGGGCACGAGGTGCTGGCGATGCTCAAGGCGATGGAGTCCGGCGCCGGGAGCATCAGCACGACGCACGCGCCCAACGCGGAGGGGGCGATCGCCAAGCTGGTGACCTGCGCGATGGAGGCCGGCGCGCACGTCAGCCACGACTACGCGGTGAGGGCGATCGCGGCGAGCATCGACATCGTCGTGCACGTTCACCTGGAGACCACGCCGCTGCCGGACGGGACCGCCCAGCGGGCTCGGTGGGTCGGCGAGATCATCACGCTCAGCCCGGGGGAGCGGGAGAAGGGTTACGCGCTACAGCACGTCTTTCGCGCCCGGCCCGCAGACCGCGTCGCCTCCCCGCAGGTGCTGCCCGACGAGTACCGGGACCTGCAGCGATGGGGATTTGACCTCGAGGCGTTCTACGGGCAGAGCGAGGCCGCATCATGAACCCGCTGATCCCGGCGGTGGCCGGCGCCCTGGTCGTGGCTGGCCTGCTCGGCACGGTCATCGGCCTTCGCCGTGCGCCGGTTACCCCGGCGGCTGCCAAGCGTGCGTTCGCCCCATCGGCCCGATTGGCCGTCTTGAGCGGGCGCACCCGGATACTGCTGGCCGCCGGGACGCTCGCCGGGGTGACCGTCGCGCTGCTGACGGGTTGGCTCATCGCGATCCTCGTGGTTCCGGCGGCCATCGCCGGGCTGCCGGTACTGCTGTCCGCGCCGCCGTCGGCGAGCAAGATCGGGCGGCTCGAGGCGATGGAGGAGTGGACCAGGTCCCTGGCCGGCATCCTGAGCGCCGGGGTCGGGATCGAGCAGGCGCTGATCGCCACCCTTCGTTCCACGCCCGAGCCGATCCGCCCCGAGGTGACCCGGCTGGCCTCCCGGCTGCGGGCCCGCTGGTCGAGCGAGGACGCGTTGCGCGCCTTCGCTGACGAGCTGGACGACGCGACCGGTGACCTGATCGCGGGCAACCTCATCCTCGGCGCGCGGCGGCGCGGCGCTGGAGTGGCCAGCGTGCTGGAGGCGCTGGCCGAGTCGGTTGCGGCCGACGTGCGGGCCCGTCGGGAGATCGAGTCCGACCGGGCCAAGCCCCGCACGACCGCCCGCTGGGTCACCATCATCACCGTCTCGGTCCTGGGCGTGCTCGCTCTCAGCGGCGAGTACGTCAAGCCCTACGGGTCACCGCTGGGGCAGCTGCTGCTGGCCGCGTTGCTGTCGCTGTACGTGGCCACCTTGTTGTGGATGCGGCGGATGGCGATCGGCGCGTCCCTGCCCCGGTTCATCGGCGCGGCCGCGAAGGAGGCGGCACGCTGATGCTCACCGGACTGCAGCTGGCCCTGGCCGCCGGCGCCCTGCTCGGCCTGGCGGCGGCGTTGCTGATCTGGCGCCTGAGCCCTGCCGACCCCGACCTTGCGGACGCGCTGGAACGGCTCTCACCCCAGCACACGAAACACCACACGCCGATCGGCGCAGCCGCCGCCGACACCCGCGGTCGGCTCGGCCGGTGGGGGATGAAGACCCTCCCGGCTGGCGCGTGGGGCAAGACGCCGACCAAAGAACTGGCGATCCTGCGGATCCCGTTGAGCCGGTTCTATGGCGAGAAGATCATGTTCGCGCTGCTCGGCCTGCTCATCCCGACCCTGCTGAGCACGATCTTCAACCTTCTGGGTGCGGGCCTGCCGATCTTCATCCCCGTAGTGGCCACCCTCGCCCTGGCTGCGGTGATGTTCTTCCTGCCCGAGTACAACGTGCACGACGACGCGAAGAAGGCGCGGGTCGAGTTCGCCCGCGCCCTCGGCGCCTACATCGACTTCGTCGCCCTGGAGCGCAACTCCGGGTCCGGACCCCGCCAGGCCATGGAGGTCGCCGCCGACATCGGCGACTCCTGGGTCTTCCGCCGGCTCGGGGAGGAACTGGCCCGCACCCGCTGGTCGGGGCTGACCCCGTGGGAGGCGCTGCACGGGCTGGCTGACGAGCTCGGCATGCCGGAGCTGGACGACCTGGCAGACATCATGCGCCTGTCCGGGGAGGAAGGCGCGCAAATCTACGGCAACCTGCGCGCCCGCTCGGCCGGGATGCGGGCCGCGATGCTCAACTTCGAGAAGGCCAAGGCCAACGAGGTCGGGGAGCGGATGAGCATCCCGATGAGCCTGCTCGGCGTGATCTTCCTGGCGATCCTTGTCGCCCCCTCCCTCATTCGAGTCATGGCAGGCGCCTCGTGATCCTCAGCGCGAACTCGATCACGACCATCTAGCAGCACAGTCAGGCGTGAGAGCCCGCCCGCACGGGCGCCGGGCCCAACCAGAAGGGGAGATCCATGTACTACCTCGCAGCCACCCTGCACACCCTCGGCTTCGCCTTCGGCGAGACCGCGCACCGCAAGATCGCCGGTGACCGCGATCGTCGCGATCAGGGGTCGGTCACCATGGAGCAGGTCCTGTGGGCGGTGGCCATGATCGCGATCGTCGGCATCGTCGTGGTGGCGATCAAGAACTACGTCACCAGCAAGGCCGCCGAGATCAAGTAGGGCCGACCCTCCGATGAGCTCACAGCCGCGCCTGACGCCGCACCACCGGATCACGGTGGTGGGCTCGGGCGAGCGTGGCTCCGCATCGATCCAGATGGTGCTGCTCGCGCCGGCGCTGTTCTCGGTGATGTTCTTGGGCATGCAGGGGGCGTTGTTCTACCACGCGCGGACGGTCGCGATCGCGGCCGCCCAAGAGGGCGCACGCGCCGCCGCCGCGGAGAACGGCACCGACTCGGCCGGCGCCCAGGACGCCTACTCCTTCGTGGCCGCAGCCGGGGGAGAAGGGGTCATCTTGGGCGCCCAGGTCAGCGGCGCCCGGACCGCCACCACCGCGACGGTCACCGTCACCGGGCACGCCATGAGCGTCATCCCCGGCTGGTCACCGGCGGTCACCCAGAGCGCGAGCGTGCCGGTGGAACGGATCACCCGGTGAGCAGCAGTATGCGGGGCGGCCGCGTGCGGGCCAAGAGGGATCGGGGTTCGACGGTGATCGAGGCCGTGATCGCGGTGCCCGCGTTCATGCTCTTCGTCGGGCTCATCGTCTTCGCCGGCCGGGTCGCGATCGCCAACCAGGGCGTCGAGGCGGCCGCGAACGAGGCAGCCCGGGCGGCGTCGATCGCCCGGACCCAGGGACAGGCCACGGGCGCCGCATCCTCGGCCGCGCGGAGCGCCTTGGCCAACCAGGGCATCAACTGCGTCAGCGAGCAGGTGGAGCTCGACGCCACGGGCTTCGCGGCGCCGGTGGGCACCCCAGCCTCGGTGAGCGCCACGATCACCTGCGTGGTGAACCTGTCCGACCTTGCGGTGCCGGGAGTCCCGGGAGCAAAGACGGTGACCGCGACCATGTCCTCCCCCCTTGACACCTACCGGGAGCGGTGAACCGATGCGCTACCCGCCAGCCCGCCTCCAGCGCGGCAACCGTGAGCAAGGCTCCATCAGCATCATCATCGCCACCGGCGGCATCGCCATGATCATCCTGCTCGGGATGGCTGTTGACCTCTCGGGACAGGTCTACACCCAGCAGCACGCCCGCGACGTCGCCCGCCAGGCCGCGCGGGCCGGCGGGCAGCAGCTGCAGGCGGGCAGCGCGATCCGCGGCAACGGGGTGATCGCTGACCCGGCGGCCGCCGCGCAGGCAGCCCGCAGCTACCTTGCCGGATCGGACGTCACCGGCGCTGCCAGCGTCACCGGCGCGGACACCGTCGAGGTTGACACCACGGCCGTCTACACCTGCAAGTTCTTGGGCATCATAGGTATCAACTCGTTGACTGTGTCCGGGCACGCCCAGTCCCGAATCACCCGATCCGTGGGAGGCGTTGAGCAATGACACTGCGCACACGACTGACTGGCCTGCTCGCCACCGTGGCGATCCTGGCAATCCTCGTCGGCCTGCCGGTGGTGCTCCTCGCCCTCGGATCCAGCCCCATCCCGCAGTCACTGCCGTCACTGCAGCAGATCCGGGACGCCCTGTTCAGCCAGGACGACGGCACCATGGCCTTGTCCGCGGTCAAGGCCATCGCGTGGGCCGTGTGGTTCTTCCTCACCGGCTCCATCGCGCTGGAGATCCTCTCCCGAGTACGGGGTGCCCGCCCGCCGCGGCTGCCCGGCATGCGGCTGCCCCAGTCCGCGGCCCGGGGCCTGGTCGCCACCGCTCTGCTGCTGTTCATCGCCGCACCGGTCGCCACAGCCCCGGCCGCGGTAGCTGCGTCAGCATCCACCGCACTGCCAGTCACCGTCGCAGCCACAGCCCCGCAGACCCCCGCCGCGACCAACGTGGCGAGCCCTCAGGCCGTGCCGGCCGCCACGATCGCGTCGAGCACAGAATCGACCAAGCCCACCACGGTGCCGCACACGGTCAAACGGGGCGAGTCACTGTGGTCGATCGCCGCAGCCCATCTCGGGACGGGCACCGCCTACCAGGAGATCGCTGCACTGAACAAGGACGTCCTCGGATCCAAACCCGGCTTCCTCACGGTGGGCACGATCCTTCGACTCCCCGCACTTGCGGGGGCTTCCCCTGCGCCCGCAGGGGAAGCGCGCACGGTTACGGTGCACACCGGCGACACCCTCTCCCAGATAGCGCTGCAGGAGCTCGGCTCGCCCGACCGCTACCCCGAGATCTTCGAAGCCTCCCAAGGCACCCGACAGCCCGACGGCCAGCAGCTGAGCAACCCCGACCTGATCGACGTTGGCTGGAAGCTGACCATCCCCGCCCAGAGCGCCGTCACCGTCGAAACCACCAACGCCGCAACCGCGCAACCCTCGAGCATTGCCCCGGCCGTCACCGCGACGGCCACCACCCCGCGAGCCGTGGCCAAGACGGCTAACACCCCAACTTTGACCGGACAACCAACTCCGGCCGCGCCTGCACTTCCAGAGACGGCGGCGACTCCGACGCCAGCCGAGGTCGGCACGGCCGCGCCCGCCCCGGATGCCGGGGAGATGGGCCAGGGCGAACAGCAGCCGATCGCGCCGTGGATGCTGGCCGGACTAACCGGCGGGGGAGCGATGCTCGCCGGTGCGCTGCTACTGGTCCTGCGCAGCCGCCGCCGCGCACAGTCACGTTCTCGCCGACCAGGGCGCGCCATCGCCGTCCCCGCGCCGATGCTGGCACCCGTCGAGAAGACCATCGCCGCCATGGGCGGCCCCGCTGTCGCGGACGTCGAGTTCATGGACGCGGCGCTGCGCCGGCTCGCCGCGGCCGCAGCCCGAGACGGGCACGCGATGCCTGAGATCGCGGCCGTCGAACTGAGCGGGCACACGATCCGACTGCACCTGTCCGCCCCGATCACCCTCACCTCGCCTTGGCAGGGCAGCGCGGACCAGCTGCACTGGAGCCTGCCCGCTGGCACCGACCTCGACACCGTCGGCCCGGCGGTCGCCGACCAGCCTGCGCCGTACCCGTTGCTGGTCACCGTCGGCGCCAACGATCACGGTGACGTGTGGCTACTGAACGTCGAGGACCTCGACGTGTGCATCACCGGGGACGCCACCTTCGCTCGGGACTTCGCCCGCTACCTCGCTGCCGAGATCGCCTGCAACCCGTGGTCGCACGGCGTACGCGCGGACCTTGTCGGGGTCGCGCAGGAGGTCGCGCCGATGAATCCCGACCGGCTCCGCGTCCACACGGGCGACACCGACCCGGCTGCGGAGGCGCTGGCCGACGCGGTCGCAGTGATCGACCGGGCACAGGCTGGCGGCGTCGACGTCGCCACCGCCCGCGCCCGCCAGAGCGGCGCCGACGCGTGGCCGGCGCGGATGCTGCTCATCGACGCGCCCGCCGACCACACCCCAGCCCTGGGGCAACTGCTCGATCTGGTTTACGAACATGCGGGCCGCACCGGCACCTCCGTTGTCGTTCACGGCGACCGCGACGGGACCCCCGGGGTCATCCTGCGGGTCACCGACGACGGTCGGGTCGCCCTACCCCACGCCGGCCTCGATCTCGTCGCGGTCGGCCTGACCAGCGACGAGGCCCAAGGCTGCGCAGCACTCCTGACCCAGAGCGAGGACCTCGACGACGTTCCGATCCCGGTCGACGAGGAAGCGGCCGAAGGGTGGAAGTCATGGTCCAACGAAGCCGGCGCCCTGCGTGAGGAACACACCCTGCCGCGCTCCATCGACGACATGGATTTGGAAGAGCCGGCGGCGTCAGTGCTCGAGTTCGACGACGAGGAGTACGTAGCCAACGCCGCGACCACGGTCGAGGACCTCGAGGCTCTGGCCCCGAAGGTGCCCATCCGCGTCCGCGACGCCGTCCAGGATGCCGACCCCACCCTGGACGGCGACCTGGCCACCTGGTGGGCCGGCGACTGCCCGCTGCCCCGACTGGCCCTGCTCGGCCCGGTCGGCGCCCGCACCCGCGGCACCCCGGTGACCAAGCGCAAGCCGTACTACACCGAAATCCTCGCGTTCCTAGCCACCCGCGCCCACGGAGCAACCCCCGAGGAACTGGCTGAGGCGTTCACGATCACCCCCGCCAAGGCCCGCGACTATGTGCGGATCGTGCGCGACTGGCTCGGGGTGAACCCCCGCACGGGGGACAAGCACCTACCCGACGCCCGGCAGGCCCCGGCCGCCAAGGCGCGCGGCGTAGGGGTCTACCAGGTGGTCGACGTCCTCGTCGACGTCGACCTGTTCCGCCGGCTGAGGGTGCGCGGGGAATCCCGCGGACCCGACGGCGTCGACGATCTCCGCCGCGCCTTACGACTGGTCCAGGGCCGCCCCTTCGACAAGCTACGTGACCGCGGCTGGCACTGGCTCTTCGAGGGCGACCGGCTCGACCAGCACATGATCTGCGCCATCGTCGACGTCGCACACCTCGTGACCACCCACAGCCTCCAGGCAGGGGACCTGAAGCAGGCCCGGCTCGCAGCCGAGACAGCCGCCCTGGCCGCACCCGATGAGGAAATCCCCCGACTCGACCTAGCGGCTGTCGCCGCAGCTGAAGGACACCACGGCGAGGCCGAACGGATCCTTCGCGATGACGTCTGCAACCGCTCCGACGACGAGGGGCCGCCCATCGAGCTGGCTGAGCGCACCCAGAAGATCATCCGATCAAGGGACTGGCAGCAGCGGGCCCGACAGGCCAGTTAGGCCCTGGCGAGGAGTTCCACTCCCTCATCCCGACTGGCGTTCAGCGCCTCCCGGAGGAGCGCACCGGCGCACACGTCCCACTGGCGCACCGGTTCCGACGTCGGAACGACACCGTTGGCGGCTCTTCACAATCGAGAGTGTAGTGGTGGTGGGCGTGTCGGTCGCTGGGTAGGGGTCGAGGTCTTCCGATGATGGGAGTTCTCACGCTGCCAATCGGGAAGACCTCGACGTGTCTGACGTTACCTTCGTTCGCCCTGACCTGACCACATTCGCCCGGCTGGATGAGCTTTGCCTTGAGGTTGTCGGGCAGTGCCTCGAGCGCGACCGCGCGGTCCTGGCCTGCCGGGTCGCTGAGCCGGATGAGTGGTGCCGCCGGTGCGGCTGCCAGGGATCGCCTCGCGACACCGTCACGCGTCGCCTGGCGCACGAGCCGCTGGGCTGGCGTCCCACGACGCTGCTGGTCACGGTCCGCCGTTACCGATGCACCGGGTGCGGGCACGTGTGGCGCCAGGACACCAGCAAGGCCGCGCCGGCGCGGGCGAAGCTCTCGCGTCGGGGCCTGCGCTGGGCGTTGGAAGGGATCGTGTGTCAGCACCTGAGCGTCGCCCGCGTCGCCGAAGGCCTGGCAGTCTCGTGGAACACCGCCAACGACGCTGTCCTGGCCGAGGGGAAGCGTGTCCTCATCGAGAACCCCGGCCGGTTCGACGCCGTCACCGTGATCGGGGTCGATGAGCACGTGTGGAGGCACACCCGCCGCGGAGACAAGTACGTCACCGTCATCATCGACCTCACCCCGATCCGCGAGGGCACTGGGCCTTCACGGCTGCTGGACATGGTCGAAGGCCGCTCGAAGAAGGCGTTCAAGCAGTGGCTCGCCGACCGACCGCAGGCCTGGCGCGACCGCGTGGAAGTCGTCGCGATGGACGGGTTCACCGGGTTGCAGACCGCTGCCGCGGAAGAGCTGCCCGACGCTGTGGCCGTGATGGATCCCTTCCACGTCGTCCGCCTGGCCGGTGACGCACTGGAGCACTGCCGCCGCCGGGTCCAGCAAGACCTCCAGGGGCACCGGGGCCGCAAGGGCGACCCCCTGTTCACGTCTCGGCGGACACTGCACACCGGCGCGGACCTGCTCACCGACCAGCAGTGCGCGCGGCTGACGGCCCTGTTCGCGGCCGAGGAGCACATCGAGGTCGAGGCCACCTGGGGTATCTACCAACGGATGATCACCGCCTACCGCGAACCCGACCGCAAGCAAGGGCGCGACCTGATGACGAAGCTGATCGAATCGGTCAGCCACGGCGTCCCCGCAGCGTTGACCGAGCTGCGCAGGCTCGGTCGGACCCTGACGAACCGCGCCGCCGACGTGCTGGCCTACTTCGACCGGCCCGGCACCAGCAACGGCCCCACCGAGGCGATCAACGGACGCCTCGAACACCTCCGCGGATCGGCCCTCGGGTTCCGCAACCTCACCAACTACATCGCCAGATCACTCCTGGAGAGCGGCGGATTCAGACCCCGGCTACACCCTCGATTGTGAAGAGCCCCGTTGGCTACGTCGGTGAGATCTGATCGCGTTTGTCGCTGAGTTTCGACCGCACCTCGTGGGATGCCGAATCGTGTGTTCGTGAGATTTGATCGCACTTGGGGTCTTCGTCTTGCGTCCGGGCTGACGGTGTGCATCGCAATCGGTGGGAGGGAAGCGTCACGACGGGAGGGTCGGAAACGTCCTGATCTGCCGCGATGGGTGTGCGTTCGTGTCCGTAGACCGATCCCCGCGCCTTGCGCGACCAGGACGACCTTGCCCAGGGCGCCACCCGCGTCAACGACCGGCCGCGCCGAGTCCTGGGCGCTTCTCTCATCTTCGTCGACGACCGAAACGGTGGCTGGCGTACCCCTGCCGAGGTGTTCGCCGATGCCGTCACCGACCCCCCGCCGTAGCGTCCCGCGAACATGGCGGCAGGTCAGGACGGTGACGGGCTGAGTCGTTGATAGAGCAGGCTGTCTTGCCACTGCCCGTTGATCCGCAAGTACGCCGGCGCCCGGCCGATACGCGTGAAGCCGCTCCGAATGAGCACGCGTTGCGAGGCGGCGTGGTGCACCAGTGTGTCTGCCTGCAGCCGGTGCAGACCGAGGTCGGTGAAGACCAGGTGGGTCATCATCTCGACAGCGAAACTGGCAATTCCCCTTCCATTGGGGCGTTCGTCTAATGCCAACGTGATCTACGATCCTGCCCTGCTGGACGCGATCGAGGGGCTACCCGTTGCGGACTGGCGGGGCCGCGTCTGGCGGCACATGTTCAACGACTACACACCAGATCGCGTCAATACCTCAGGCGCCCGGTGGAATCCGCCGGGCGTGGGCGCGATCTATACCGCCCTCCAGCGGAGGACGGCAGTGGAGTCCACCAGAGTGGTGTACGACGGTCCCGGTGAGCGTGTCCTCTACAAGGTCGAGGTCTCCGTGTTCGAACTCGTGGACCTCACGGGTTCGGGCGCCCTTGCTGCGGTCTGCCTCACCATCGACGACGTTCACGCCGATGACCTTAAGGCGTGCCAGCGCGTGGGCGGTGCCGTGGCCTGGCTCGAGCGCGGGGGGCTCCTCGTACCAAGCGCCCGCGACCCAGACAGCAATCTCGTCATCCTGGTCGGCAGACTCGGCCTCGACGACGACCTGGTGGTCGTGGAGCGCGAAGTGGTCGAGGATCGTGGGACCGCCTGACAAACCGGGCTGACCGGAGGCGCCTGCGGCTGTCCGCACATCTCCGTAAGCCGATCCTCTTGCGGGCGCTGGCTTCGCCGAATCCGATGCCCGCGGCCGGGCCTCGCGCAGTGTGAGCCGGTGAGGGTCGCAGGGCCAGGTCCTCTTCTGGCGTGATCCGCGCGTTCCATGCCGCCGGCCCCGCGATCAAATCTCACCGATGTCGCAGCACCCAGCAGGGCGCCAGCTGCGGTCGGAACTCACCGACAAACGCGGTCGGAACTGACCGACAGAGCCAGCCCGGAGGATGCCGACGATGACGTTGCGAAGTGGCGCAGACCACCACCACTCATTCGGGTCGTAGGGGTTCCGCATGCCGGCGTACTTGGCCGTGATGTTGTCCATCAGGGTCCTGCTCTCTGTGGGGTGTGTCCCACGTGTTGGTGATGGGGCCGTCCGGCTCCTATCGGTACTGAGGGCGGGATTCCTTTCTCGCCCTCAGTACCGGCCCTGGCCCTCTCCCGTGGCCGTGGATGTGACGGCGTTCCGGGGGCACATCTGCTCTGTGGCACGACGGGGCTCCGGTGACCGAGCAACGGGGAAGCCCACCACCGCTCGCGCAGGGAGGCCGATTCTCAACGGGGTCTGGAACCGGGCACTCCGTGGGGGGTGCGGCTGCAAACAGCTACATCGGCAGTAGCAGCGGGGGTGCGCAACGCTCCCGCCACAGAATCTTGAACTTCTTGGGGTACGTCCTGTTGTCGCAGGTCAGGGCGCTTGCGCAGCAGGGCGTGGGGCACGTACCCCCGTCCTCAATGCTGCGCGGGGGGACGTACCCGGGGACGTCTGAGCGCGACCTTCGGGCCGTGTCCATACGGCGGAAGGAACTCGAGATGAGTGTCGCGACGCAACTGGGGTTGGATGACCCCGACAACGATGTGCTCGGCCTCGCTCGGCAGCGCTGGTCGACGTGGCAGGTCGGTCATGAGCCGCTGCGGGTGGTCAACGATCTTCTGGATCTGCCGGCCTGGCTGCGAGGGGCTGGCCGGGCCGAGGCAGATCGGGTCCTGCTGTCGCTGGCCGAACTGTCCTCCCCGGAGGGCGGCGATGACGTCGCCGCGACGGGGGCGCTGGTGTGGCTGCTCCTGCCGGGGGCGAGCCTGCTCGCGTACCGGCTCAGCAGCCTCCATCACCGGATCGATGAGGTCCTGGCCGCGCAGTTGTGGGTGGAGGCCCGCACCTTCCCGTGGCAGCGCGGCCGGAAGGTGGCCGCCAACATCCTCATGAACACCCGCAAGGGCGTCATGCGTGATCTTGGCGTCGGCGATCACGCCGGCGCCACGTGGGCGCGCAGCGCGCCGCTGGCGCCCGACGCTGCGGTCTGGCTGGAGATCGCTCAACACGACCACGACGACGACCCGAGCCCCGAGGTGGAGTTGGCCGAGGTTCTGGAGTGGGCGTGTTCCGAGGGTGTCGTCGCCACTTCGGACCGCGACCTGCTCCTGAGTCTTGCGCAGGCGGCAGACCGTGCTAAGACCACCCGCGCCGGACGCGGGTATGCGGGTCTGATGGCCCCGGCCGCGTCCGAATCGGTCGCCGCCGCCCGAGGGGTCTCGGCCCGCACGGTCCGCCGCCGGGCACTGCACTCGGTCCAGGCCCTGCGCGCCGCGTGCGCGACCGAGTCGAGGATTTCGGCCTGATGGTGTCCACCGGCGGACTCGTTCCGGCTTTTGGTGGCGAGGTGATGACGGTGAGCGAACACGCAGAAATCGAGTCGTTGATGGCCCTGGCCGGCAGTGAGGCTGGCGCACTGGCCGACCTGGACGGTTGTGTCGCGCGATTGCACGAGGTGCAACACGCCAAGGCTGCTCTGGCGCGGCTGGACTCGACGAATCTGCGCGCCGCCCTTGAGGCCCGACGGGCCGCACTGGGTGGTGACCGGCAGTGACCGCCACCGCTCTTCCCGTGCGTGCTGCGGTCGGGGTCGGTGAGCTCCAGCGTGCGTGGCGGGCCGTGCAGGCCGGTCAGTTCCGCGCTCCAGGCAGCCCGCAGCCGCACCCCGACTTGCACGGGCGGCCGCGGCGCGGGTCCTCGAGCATGGTGTGGGATCCGGCGGAAGGGGTGCTTCCGGTTATCGGGTGCGCCGGATCGGCCGGTGCTTCCACGCTGGCCTTGGCGCTGGCCACCGTCGCCGGGCCGGCGCGGGTGATCGAGTGCTGCACGGTGACCGCCTCCGGGCTGGCCGCAGCGTCCACGGCCGAGCTCGGACGGCACGAGTCCGGCTGGGTCCAAGGGGCCCGCGAACAGGTCCTGATCGAACGCGGCAGCGGCATCTTTGTGGGCGTCGATGAGGTTCCCGTCCCCACCGACCCGACGCGGCCGGTGCTCCTGACCGTTCTGGACGTCGGCTGGGAACTGGGGCAGGTGCTGGCAACCCCCAGCTGGCTGGCTGACCAGGTGCTCCACGCCCCCAATGTCATCGCCGTGACCACCGCCACAGTCCCCGGGCTGCGACGCCTCGAGGGCGCGCTGGCGCTGTTGGAGAGCGCACAGGTCGTCGCAGCCGTCCTCGGTCCCGCCCGCCGCAAGTGGGCGCGAGGGGTCGAGCCCAGCATGGGCGCCCTCACCCGCGGGCTCGACCGGGACGGGCGACTCCTGGAGGTCCCTGTCGATAGGGACCTGTCCGGTCGCGGCCTGGATTCGACCCCGCTCCCGACCGCGCTGCTGGGTGCTGCGGACCACGTCCTCCGGCTCGTCGTGGCCGGGAACCCCACCACGAAGGGAAACCCATCATGAAGTTCTTCACCCGCGACGTTCTCGCTCTCGCCCGCCAGGTTTGTCCGGTCGCCCCTCCCGGGGCCCAGGTCTACGCCGACCAGCTCATGGGGTACGTCCTGTGGGGCGTCGGCATCCTGTTCATCCTCGGTGTCGTCGTCGGCATCGGTGCGATCGTCGCGGGCCGCATCTTCGGGATGCCGCACGCGTCCAAGGCCGGCATTGTCGGCATCGCGATGGTCTTCCTCGCGGTGATTGCCTACCTGGTCATCCCGGGAATCCTTCGGGCCATGACCGGCTCTGGCTGCGTCTGATGAGCCGGGCCGCCCCGATCAACGCCGGCACTTGGGACCGGCGGCGCCTGCTGGTCGTCCTGGCCTCGGGGATCCTCGCAGTCCTGCTCTTCGTGACCGGCTTGGGCTTCGCGATCTACTACGCGCTCACGTCAGGCAGGGGCGGGGCGTCGACGACCTCGGCAGCCCCAGGCGCGACACCGAGGTTCGTCGCCCGCGGCGGGGCGCCTGCGGGGCAGGGGGTCCGGGACGAGATCGCCGCCCGGCCGATGCTGCAGGTCGGGCCGGACGACGGGCGCCAGGGCACGCCGGCCGCAGTTGCCGGACCAACGATCGAGATCCCGCCCGCGCTCACGTCGGGGCCCGCCGACGTGCCCACCGGGTACCCCCAGACCTCGGCAGGTGCGGTCGGTCAGCTCGCCGCCATCGCGAGCACGGTCTTGCAAGGAATGTCGATCCCGCAGGTTAACGAGGTGTACGCGCAGTGGGCCATGCCCGGCGGGGTCGGCGTCGCCAACTGGGCGCTGACGAAGAACGTTCAGAGTTTCCTCACCGGCGCCCGGCAGCAGGGGCAGAGCAAGGACCCCACCACCACGGTCACCGCCACCCCTGCGGCCGCGCAGATCAAGGGCATCGACGGGCAGGACTGGGCGGTGGTGTGCGTACTGGCGGACGTGCGGGCGGTCATCACCGCCTCCGTCCGGGTCGGCTACGGCTACTGCGAACGGATGCAGTGGTCTGACGGGCGTTGGATGATCGCGCCCGGCGCAGCCGCGGCCCTGGCCCCCTCCACCTGGCCCGGCACCGATCTGAGTTTCAGGGCCGGTTGGCGAACCTGGGTGGCCGCGAGCGGGAGGGGCTGAGGATGCCTGATCCGCTTCTCTACGTCGGCTTGGCCGCGGCGAAGGTCGCCGCCGACGCCTGGAGCGCCGCGATGCTCGGGGTGTGGAACTGCGGGCTGTGGCTGCTGCAGCTGGTGTTGACGATCGTGGACGCCCTGACCGTCCCCGACCTCAGCGAGAACGGACCCGGCGCCGAGGCCTACCAGATGACCTTCTGGATCGCCGGGACGATGATGGCCTTGCTGGCGATGGTCCAGCTCGGCGTGGCCGCGTTCCGCCGCGACGGCCAGTCCCTGGCCCGGGTCCTGATCGGCACCGGGCAGGCGGTCATGGTCTGGGCGGCATGGATCGCGTACGCGGTTGCGGTGCTCGCGGCGTGTGGCGGGCTGACGTCGGCGCTGATGAAGTCGTTGCTGCACGTGGACAAGTGGGCCCAGTTCAACCCGTTGGGCACCCAGATCTCCGTCAAGGACATCACCGACACCACCGTGGCCACCGTCCTGGGGGTGATGGGCCTGTTCATGGTGTTCGCCGCGATCGGTCACCTGCTGGTCATGCTCACCCGAGCCGGCGCGCTCATCGTGCTGGCCGCGACAACCCCGATCGCAGCGGCGGGGTTGGTCAGCGACGCCGGCCGCTCCTGGTTCTGGAAGAGCCTGCGCTGGTTCCACGCGGCCGCGTTCACCCCGGTGGTGATGATCCTCGTCCTCGGCGTCGGCGTGAAGCTGACCTCCGGGGTGGCCACCGGGATGACCGACGGCATCCAGAAGGCCATCGGCACCGCCGTGCCCGGCGTCATCCTCATCTGCATCGGCTGCTTCGCCCCGCTGGCCCTCTTCAAGCTGTTGGCGTTCGTCGACCCCGGCACCAGTTCGGGGGCTGGCCTGCGCTCCGGCCTGGCTGCGAGCGGTGGGATCACCGGCGCCTTGGGTGGCGGTGGGTCGAGCGGCGGGACGTCCTCGGCGGCGTCCACGACCGACGAGCAGGGCCGCTCCCAAGGCGAGAGCGCCGGGCAGGACGCCACCAGCGCTAGGGTCAACGCCGGATTCCGAGACACGATGAGCTCAGTCGGGGGCGGGCTGGGTCAGGCGGCAGCCGCCGTCTCGGGGGCGATGGGGAGCGTCGGGTCCAAGGGCGCCGCAATCGGCGCGGACCTGTCCAACCAGATGGGCGTCGGGCACAACAACTACCTCCCCGACTTCACCTCGGGCAAGCGCGGCAGCAAGGGTCAAGGTGGTGGACAGGGGGGTGGTGGCCAGCGTGAGGATGACAACCCTGAGATCAACGGCGCGGGCGGCAGTGGTGTCGACCCGATGGGTGGACCCGGAGGCGGGGGGCTGCCGACTCCTCCTCCACCACCTTCCGGCCCTCCACCGTCGCCAGGTGGCGGCTCGGGTGGACCTGCGAGTCCTGGTGGCGGGTCAGGCGCGGGCGCCGGTGGCGCGGAAGGCGCCGGCGCGGGCGCGGCCGGCGGGGGAGCCGCGGCCGGCGGGGGCGCCGTCCCGATCGTCCCGGTCTAGCTAGCAGAGGAGAAATCTGATGGCAGTCATCTACAACGACTACAGCAAGGCCCGGATCGGATGGTTCTTCGGACTGTCCGGCTGGCAGCTGGCCGTCGTCTCGGTCAGCACCTTGCCGGTCGCCTGGTCCGTCCAAGGCGGTGCGTGGCTCTCCGCGGTGCTGTTCCTTGGCCTGTGGGTCGTCATCCTGCTGCTGAGCGTCACACCGGTTCGGGGACGCTCGGCCACCGGGTGGGTCACCGCGTCACTGGCGTTCGCCGTCGGCGGACTGGCCGGCTGGACCAGGTTCCGGTCCAAGGCGTCCACGGGGCAAGCGGACTGCCTGCAGGAGGCCGACCTGCCCGGAGTGCTTCAGGGGGTGGAGATCCACGACGGCCCGCCGCACGGACCCTCGTTCTCGCGGATCGCCATCATCCAGAACCACACGGCCCGGACGTGGGCCGTCACCGCTGCCGTGATTCACCCCGGCATCGGGTTGAAGGAACGCGACGAGCGCGAACGTCAAGGCGCCGCTCTGAGCGAGCTGCTGGACACGGCCTCGCAGACCGAGTTGATCGACGAGATCCTCTTCGTCGTGCGCACCGTCCCCGAGGACGGCGCCGAACGTGACCAGTGGATCGCCCGGCATCGCGGCGCGGACGGACCGCAGGCGGCCCGGCAGATCAACGACGAGCTCCAGGCCACCCTCACCCAGGCCAGCGTGCGCACGGAGGCGTTCGTGACCGTCGTCGTGCCCGAGACCCGGTTTCGGAAGCAGGCCAAGGAGTCCGGGGGTGGGCTGGAGGGCCGGACCCGGGTCCTCTACGGGGTCATCGGGGAGGTCGAGTCGCAACTGCGTGGCGGGATGGGGATGACCAGCGTCACGTGGCTGACCAGCCCCGAGTTGGCTTTGGCGTGTCGCACCGGGTTCGCCCCCGGGGACCGGGCCGGGATCGTCGATGCGATCGCCAGCCGAGAAAGTGACCCCGAGGTCAACGCTGACGTGCCCTGGGCGATGGCGGGTCCGTCCGGCGCTGACGCGGCCGGCCGGCACTACAGCCACGACGCCTGGAACAGTGTCAGTGCGACGATCAAGCTGCCCGTCAAGGGCGCGGCGATGGGTGCGCTGGCTCCGGTGCTGACCCCGACCGCGCCGGGGGAGCGGCGCAGCTTCATGGTCGCCTACCCGATCCTCAGTCACGCGGTCGCGGACCGTCAGAGCGCCACGAGCGAGTGGGCCGCCGACCTCAGCGAGGAGCTGCGGGCCAAGGCGAAGGTCAAGCAGCGCACCAAGTCACGAGACGAGGCCGAGAAGGTGCGCCGCCTGGACACCAAACTCGCCCGCGGCAACTCCCTGACCCGTCCGTATGCCGTGTGCACCGTCACTGTCCCCAAGACCGCCCGGATCGCCGAGTTCGGCCGTCGCCTCGACGCGTCCGTTCGCCGCGCCGGCTTCGCCCCGCTGCGCCTGGACCTGTCTCAGGACGTCGCGTTCGCCGCGTCCACGGTGCCGCTTGGGGTCAGCCTCACCCGAAAGGCCGACTGACCAATGTGGTTGCCGCCCCGGACGCGAACCGCGCAGCAGGGTGGCCGCGACATGTCGCGGCTGCTCTCCGACTTCGGTCACGACCTGCCCTCGGTGCCCGTGGTGGAGAAGCCGGTCAAGGAGCCGCGGCTGTTCCACCACGCACCGCGCCGCGGCGCGCGCAAACCCGGCCGCGGTTGGACCCCGGCCAGCGCGCCGGTGTCGGCGTGGCGGATGACCTCCGATCAGGCGCCGGTGTTCTGGCCGTTCATCTCCACCCCCGGCCTGGCGCCGACCGGGGCGCAGATGGGCATCGACATGCTCTCCGGTGGGCCGTTCTACGCCGACCCGCTCGGCTGGGTGCTCGACGACGCGGTTCCGGTGACCAACCCCAACATCTTCAGCTTCGGCAAGCCGGGCCGGGGCAAGTCGGCTACGACGAAGGCGTTCTGTCTGCGGATGATGGATTTCGGCTACCGGGTGCTGGTTCTGGGCGACCCCAAGGACGAGTATGAGCCGCTATGCCGATTCCTCGGCGTCGAGCCGTTCGCGATCGGCCACGGTCTGCCCACCCGGATCAACCCGCTGGCCTTCGGACCCCTCCTGCAGGGTTGGGACCAACTGGGCCCCGAGGCGGCCCAAGGTCGGGCCGCGATCGTCTTCGGCCGCTGGCTGACGCTCGTGCGCGGACTGGTCGGCAGTCAACGCATCGGTGAGCAGCGCGTCCCGTTCGGTCCCAGCGACGAGGTCGTGGTCAAGGCCGCCTTGCAGTACCTCACCGGGTACGCCCAAGGCAACAGTCGGATGCGTGAGAGCACGATCCCGAAGCTGTGGCATCTGCTGGACAACCCCACCGCCGAGCTCATCGCCGAATGCCGCTACGCGGGCGAACGGCACTTCCTCGACTCCACCCGCCTGGTCCGCGACGCCCTGGGGCAGCTGGTCAGCGGCGCCCTCGCCGGGCTGTTCGATGATCACACCAGCATCGACGTCGACTGGGCCGCCCCGATCCAGTCCCTGAGCCTGTCCCGACTGGAGGCCCTCGGCGAGGAGGCCGTCGGTATCGCGCTGACCTGCCTGAACTCGTGGGGGCGTGGGATGCGGGAAATGGCCGCGCCCGGTGACCTGCGGGTGGTCGTGCGCGACGAGAGCTGGAAGCAGCTGCGCCTGGGCCCTGAGGCGGTCAAGTCCTTCGACGCCGACCTGCGGCTGAGCCGGCGCGACGGCGACGTCCAGTTCGCGGTCGCCCACAAGCCCTCCGATCTGCTGTCGGCCGGCGACACCGGATCCCAGGCCGTCGCCATCGCCAAGGACCTGCTGCACCTGGCCGACGTGAAGATCCTGCACGGTCAGGACCTCGGCGTCGCCCGCGAGCTGGAGTCCATGCTGGGCCTCGGGCCGATGTCCCGGGACCTGGTCACCGGCTGGGCCATGCAGGGCAAGGGCCGCGCGCTGTGGTGCGTCGGCGAGCAGACCTACAAGGTCCAGACCGTCCTTCACCCGGTCGAGCGGGACCTGACGTTCACCAACCAGGCCATCGCCGGCGCAGGTTAGAAGTTCCGATGAATTTTGACGACTCTGGCCAGAACGTGAGTGCCTTCGACAGGTGTCGGGCGGCTCGGATGCTCAGGTTCGCTGAACCTACTGCGTGGGGCGGGTGAGGTCGTGGTGTTCGACGGTGTCGAGGTAGCGGGTGGCGCCTTC
>JAABUS010003216.1_pt1 | contig 27342 bp, 24 predicted proteins | sample 5560161 | NCBI WGS metagenome assembly JAABUS01 (sample SAMN10711885, study PRJNA513376) | rock metagenome | isolation source: Antarctica rocks | place: Antarctica: Victoria Land, Trio Nunatak nord | collected 2016-01-04
CGGACGCGCAGTTGGACGAGGTGTTGTGTGAGGCACTGAACGGGTTGGCGAACGACACGGAACGAGTCAAGTCGCTCACCAACCAGCGCTGGCTCTATGCCAATGCCTCATCCTAAATCAGTATAACACGTCCGCCCTTACCCTCTCCTTGCCTGCTGCTCCCTTCCTCTTCAGCCCGCTCTCCCTCTCTGCACGTCTTGCCGACCGGGTACACGGCCAAGAGCGTCCAGCCAGTTGACCTTGATTGTGACGGCACGCAGGGGACAATCCCCCCGGGCGATGGGGCGGAGCGGGGGTGAGGAACAGGAATCGGCCTTTTGTTGGAGGCAGTGCAACGATGAAGATCACGGCGATTGAGGCGATCCCGGTCACAATTCCGATCAAGCCGGAGTTGATTATTCGTAGCGCGCGAGGCGTGCACGACGAATCCCCTTTCGTGATCGTGCGGGTGCACACGGACGAGGGGATCACCGGCCTCGGCGAGGTAAGCTGCACGCCGATCTGGAGCGGCGAGGATCAGGTGACGGCGGTGCACTTCATCGATACCCTGCTCGCGCCCGCGCTCATCGGGTAGTCACCACTGGCGATCGAGCCGGTGCGCGCGATCATGCGGCGCGTGCTGGCGGCGAACCCGTTCACCAAGGCGGCGATTGAGACGGCGTGCTGGGACATCCTCGGCAAGGCGGCGGGGCTGCCGCTCTATCGCCTCTGGGGCGGGCCGGTGCGAGCGCGCGTCCCGATCAAATTCTCCCTCTCCGGCACGGAGCCGGAGCGCGTGGCGCGGATCGCGGAGTGGGCCGTGACGCAGGGCTTCCGCGCGATGAAAGTGAAGGTCGGCACCGACCCGGAGGCCGACATCCGCCGCTACCGCGCGGTCCGGGCGGTCATCGGGCCGGACGTGCGGCTCGGCGCGGACGCGAACGGCGGCTGGTCCGTGCGGCAGGCGATTGACGCGGTGCGGCGGTTGGAGGAACACGGCCTCTGGTTCATCGAGCAGCCCGTCCCGCCGGGCGACCCGTCGCGGCTGGCCGAAATCCGCGCCGCGACCCAGACGCCGCTGTTGGCAGACGAGAGCGTCGAGACGGCGGGGGACGCGATGGCGCTCATTCGGGCGGGCGCGGCGGATGTGCTGAGCGCGTACATCGGCAAGGGCGCGGGGCCGGACGCGGCGCGCCGGATCGCGATAGTCGCGCAGGCAGCATATGCGTTGCCCCTCCGGGTGGGTGATTGATCAACGGCGTTTGGGTTGCACCTACGATGCCATCGCCCATGTCCCGTAATCCCCTCGTTGGTGGTAGCATCGCCATGTGAGATGAGGAAAACAACTGGAAGGGACTTAACACAGAGGATATGGAGTGCACAGAGGGCACGGAGAGGAGAAAATGCGGTTGCATTATTCTCTCTGTGTTCTCCGTGTCCTCTGCGACCTCTGTGTTAGAGCGTTTTGCAGAGGTGTTGCCGCGCCTTGGTATCGTGCGTCAGGGCGGTTCGCGAACCGCCCTGACGAGTTGGATCAACGCTTCTGCGAACTGCTGTGAGTTCGAAGATTGCCGTTCTTCATGTGCATATGCGACACTGACGGCACATTCGACAGCAGTGAGACACGCGGAGAAGGGGTTGTCATGGTTCAGGTTCGCGACCCGGAGAGCCTCACCGAACTGAGTATGGCGATCTTCACGGCGGCGGGGGCAACGCACGAGAACGCGCAAGGAGTCACTGCGTCGCTGATCGGCGCGAACCTTGCGGGGCACGACTCGCACGGCGTGATCCGCATCCCGAGTTACATCGCGGACATCAACAACGGTCGGCTGATGCCCGCCAATGTGCCGTTCGTCACCCATGAGACGCCGACCTCGGCAATCATCGACGGCAACTCGACCTTCGGGCAGGTCGGCGCGCGACTGACGGCGACGATCGCGGCGCGGAAGGCGAAGGCGGTCGGGATCGCGGCGGCATCGGCCTTCCGCTGCCACCACACGGGGCGCATCGGCGAGTGGGCGGAACTCGGCGCGGCGCAGGGCCTCATCACCTTCGCCGCCGCGTCCGGTGCGCACGGCCCGTATCAAGTCGCGCCGTTCGGCGGCAAGACGAAGGCGCTTGGCACGAACCCGTTCGCGTGGGGCATCCCGCGCATGAACGGCCAGCCACCGATCCTGCTCGACTACGCGACAAGCGGCGGGGCGCAGGGGAAGTTGATGGTCGCTCGCGCCCGCAAGGAACCCGTGCCGGAGGGGTGGCTGCTCGACAAGCACGGCAACCCGACGACGGACGTGGAGGAATTCTACGACGGCGGGACGCTCCTGCCGTTCGCGGGGCACAAGGGGTACGCGATGTCGGTGATCGTCGAATTGCTCGCCGTTGGCCTCAGTGGCGGGCAGGCGGTGCCGGAGGGCGAGCGCGGCTCGTGCCTCTTCGTCGCGTGCATCGACCCCGGCACCTTCCGCGCCACCGACGACTACCGTGAAACCGTCGAGAACATCGCGGGGCGGTTGAAGCGCCAGCCGCCGAATGAGGGCGTGGACGAAATCCTGCTGCCAGGCGAGCCGGAATCGCGCAGCCGCGCCGAACGCACGGAGAAAGGCATCCCCCTGCCCGACGCGACGTGGGACGCCATCGCCGCCGTCGCAAACAGGCTTGGCGTGCCACTCGGATGAAGATTTGACGCAGCCACCACGGTAAAAGGATGGGATAATGCCACATTCATTCAAGGCGCTCATACTCACCGAAGAAGAGGGCACAGTCCGCTCCGCGATCAGCGACCTCACGGCGGCGGATCTGCCGGAGGGCGACGTGCTCGTCTCGGTCGCCTACTCCAACCTGAACTACAAGGATGGCCTCGCGGTCACGGGCAAGGGGCGGATCGTGCGCCGCTACCCGATGGTGCCGGGGATCGACTTCGCGGGCACGGTGGAAGAGTCGCGCTCGCCGCTCTGGAAACCCGGCGATCAGGTCGTCCTGACGGGGTGGGAAGTGGGCGAGAAGTACTGGGGCGGGTTCTCTCAGAAGGCGCGCGTCCGGGCGGAGTGGCTCGTGCCGCTGCCAAACGGGATGACGGCGCAGCAGGCGATGGCGCATGGCACGGCGGGGTTCACGGCGATGCTCTGCGTCCTCGCGCTCGAACATCATGGCCTGACGCCGGGCGACGATCCGGTGATCGTGACGGGCGCGGGCGGCGGGGTCGGCAGCGTCGCTGTTGCGATCCTCGCACGCCTCGGCTATCACGTCGCCGCATCGACGGGACGGGGCGAGATTCATGACTACCTGCGCGGACTCGGCGCGGCGGAGATCGTCGATCGTGAAACGCTGAAACCGGGGAAGCCGCTCGAATCGGAGCGCTGGGCGGGCGCGGTGGACACCGTCGGCGGCGAGACGCTCGCGGCGCTCCTGCCCGCGATGCGGATGGAGGGCGCGGTCGCGGCGTGCGGGCTGGCGGGCGGCACCACGCTCGGCACGACGGTCTTCCCGTTCATCCTGCGCGGCGTGAAACTACTCGGCGTCAACTCCGTGCTCGTGCCGCTGGAGCGGCGGCGCGCCGCGTGGGACCGGCTCGCCCGCGATGTCCCCGCCGCCACGCTCGACCGCATCATGCGGACGATTCCACTCGCGGATGTCCCCGCGATGAGCGAGGAAATTCTGCGGGGTCGTGTGCGGGGCCGTGTTGTCATCGACGTGAATGCATAACCATCACAATGCGGATCGCCTTAATCGCGGATATTCACGGCAACTGCGTCGCGCTCGATGCCGTGCTGGCCGAACTGGAAGCGGCGCGGGTCGATGAATTGATCTGCCTCGGCGATGTCGCCGCGCTCGGGCCGCAGCCCCGCGAGGTGATCGCGCGGCTGCGGGAGAGACAATGCCCGGTCGTGATGGGCAACACCGACGCCTGGCTGCTCGCTCCCACGCCGGGCGATACGGTGGACGCGAACAATCGTCCCCTCACGCGGTGGAGCATCGCGCAACTCTCGGACATCGACCGCGCCTACATCCGTGCCTTCGTGCCTGTCGTCGCACGACCATTGGATGACCGGCGGACGCTCCTCTGCGCGCACGGCTCGCCACGCTCGTATGACGACGCGATCACGGCGACAACGCCCGCACCGGCCCTCGACGCCATGATCGACGGGTACGACGCGGCGATCATGGCGGGCGGCCACACGCATATTCAGATGTTGCGCCGCCATCAAGACATGCAGATCGTCAATCCGGGAAGCGTCGGCCTGCCGGGCGTTGGGGCAACGTCACCGCCGAATCAACATGTTCAATGGGCGGAGTATGCCGTGATCGACGTGGATGGGGGGCACCTGACGATCGCGCTCCATCGCACCCCGCTCGACGTGGAGCGGATGATCGCGACCGCACGCGCCAGCGGGATGCCCGATGTCGCATGGTGGGCCTCGAAGTGGGAGCAACCGTCAGGATAATCACCATCCCCACTGTGACGCTGGTTCGCATCATGCGAGTGATTTTGCTCGGGGATATCCCCCCAATGGGCGAGGAAATTCTCGACCGGCGCGTGCGGGCGCGCCGTCATCGATGTAAACGCAAATGTTCTCGCTATCGGAAAGGGGTCACGGATGGTAGGCATCGCGATTCACGGCTTCGGGCGGATCGGGCGCTCCATGCTGAAGGCGGCGCTACGGGACAGATTGTTCGCACCCATCTCGATTTCTGACATCCGGAATCCGGCGGACTTCGCGGCCCTTTTCGCGGTCGATTCGAATTACGGCCTCTGGCCCGATCCAGTCAGCGCGGAAGATGATGCACTCGTGATCGGCGACCACCGCATCAGGTATATCAACAGCACGGAGTCGTTGCCGGACTGGGGCGCGCTCGGCGTCGATCTCGTCGTGGACTGCACGGGCCGCGCGACGGTGCGGAGCGGGGCGCAGGCGCACCTCGACCGTGGGGCCAGGCGGGTGCTGGTCAGCGCACCGAGCAAGAGCCTCGACGATTGCGACGCCGTGCTGCTGCGCGGCATCAATCTGGACTCGTACGAGCCCGCGACGCAGAAGATCATCAGCATGGCAAGTTGCACGACGAACGCGCTCGCGGCGGTCGTCAAGGTGCTGCGCGAGCGATTCGGCATCCAGGCGGGCTTCTTCTCGACCGTGCACGCCTACACGAATTCGCAGTCGCTCACCGATCAGCCGATGCGCGACCGGCGAGACTCATGGGCGGCGGCGGAGAACATCATCCCCTCCGCGTCCGGCGCGGCGAAGGCGCTCCGCTTCATCTGGCCGGACCTGGCGGTCACGGGGAAAGCCTACCGCGTTCCCGTGCGCACCGGCAGCATCGTCGAGTTGAACGCGATCGTGGAACGGGGAACGACCGCCGACGCGGTCCGCGATGCCTTCCGCGAAGCCGCCAAACAAGCGCCCCTCGCGGGGGTGATGGGCGTGCTCGAAGGGGAGTATGCGTCGTCGCGCGTCGTGGGGGAACGGCTCTCCTCGCTGATCGACCTCCCACTCGTGGACGTGATGGACAGGACGCTGGTCTCCGTCGCGGCGTGGTACGACAATGAGATGGGGTACGCGACGCGCTTGGCGGAAGTCGCGGCGACCCTCGCCAAGTAGCGCCCTGCGCCAGGGCGAACGGCGATGACGGTGTGGAACCGCTAAATCACCTCCTCCGGCGTTTCCCTCTGTGTCTATTCTTCCTCGTCGTCCGGCATGTCATCCGGGTCTCCGTCGTCGTCGATCACCTGACGGCGGCGCGCGCCGTCCTGTGGGCCGATAACACCGTCCCGCTCCAACGCCTCGATGAGCCGCGCCGCGCGGTTGTAGCCGATGCGCAGGCGGCTCTGGAGCATGCTCGTGCTCGCCCATCCCTGCTCACGCACAAGCTGACGGGCGCGGTCGATCAGATTGTCGCCGCCCGCCTCCTCGCGGATCGACTTCCCATCCGTCGGCGGCTCGGCCACTTCGGGCTTGTACTGCGGCTCCGGCGCGAGCACCCGCCAGTGTGAGACGATGGCCGAAATGTCCTTGTCGGAGACGAACGCGCCCTGGATGCGCTGCGGCTTGTCGGAGTCCGCCGCCTTGTAGAGCATGTCGCCGCGCCCGAGCAGCCGTTCCGCGCCGGGTGTGTCGAGGATGACGCGGCTGTCGATCTGGCTCGTGACGGCGAAGGCGACACGCGCCGGGAAGTTCGCCTTGATGAGTCCGGTAATTACGTCCACTGAGGGGCGCTGCGTCGCGAGGATCAGGTGCATTCCCGTCGCGCGCGCCTTCTGCGCCAGCCGGACGAGCGCGGTCTCGATGTCGTCTGGGGCGGTCATCATCAAGTCCGCGAGTTCGTCGATGATGATGACGACGTACGGGATATTCTCCGGCGGCTTTTCGAGGTGCGGGCCGAGTTCCTTGCTCCGCTTGTGGTACGCCTCAATGTTGCGCACGCCGGAGCGCATGAAGAGCGTGTACCGCCGCTCCATCTCCGTCACCGCCCACCGCAGGATGCCGATCACCTTCTCCATGTCCGTCACGACGGGCGCGAGCAGGTGCGGGATGCCGTTGTACTCGGTCATCTCCACCATCTTCGGATCGACGAGCACGAAGCGCAGTTCCTCCGGCGTGCGGTTGAGGAGCAGCGCGGCGATCACGACGTTGATGAAGATGCTCTTGCCGCTGCCCGTTGAACCGGCGACGAGCAGATGGGGCATCTTGGCGAGATCGGCGATCTGGTGGTGGCCATTCACATCGCGCCCGAGCGGCAGCGGGAGTTTGGCACGGGCGGAGGCGAAATCGGTCGATTCCAACGCCTCGCGCAGACCAACCAAGGCGATGGTGTTGTTCGGTATCTCGATGCCGATGCGGCTCTTGCCGGGGATCGGCGCTTCGATCCGCAGCGCGGGAACGGCGAGCGCGAGCGCGAGATCGTTCTGCAACTCCGTCACCCGCCGCACCTTGACACCAATGCCCGGCTCCAGCGCGTACTGCGTGACGGCCGGGCCGGGGTTGATCTCGCGCACGGTCGCCTCGACGCGGAAACTCGCCAGCGTCTGCTCGATGACCTGCGCCTTCTGCTCCAAGTCCTCCTCGCTCACCGTCACATCGGGGTAGCGGTCCATGTGCGCGATGGTTGGCAATGTCCAGCGCACCGGCTCCGGCGTCGCGGGATCGGCGGGCGCTGCCGGGGTAAGTGCAGTCTTTGCTGGCGATGCAGCGGCGGGGACGGGCGGATCCTTCCGCACCGTGCGCTGCGGCGGCGCGGCCTGCTCCAGTTCTGCGGGTGCGTGCGGCTCCGGCCTGCGGATGATCGGCGGGGGCGCGATCACCAGCTGCGGCGCAGGCCCGAAATCCTCCATCGCAGCCGCGCGTGCAGCCCGCCCCTTCAAAGGCAGCGGCGTCCCTGCGGCGAGATTCGCGGGCACGCCGACTGGTTGCGCGGCGGCCATCGCGTCCATCGCGCCTTCGGTGCGAGCGGGGCCGCGCAGCCGCATGAGGATGTACCGCAACTCATTGTTCATGAAAATGCCGATGCCTGCGATGAGCAGCGCGAGCAGGAGCACCATCGCGCCGAACGTCCCGACCGCGCGCGACAGGAACGCGCTGATGAAGTAGCCGAGGTAGCCGCCGCCCTTGTGCGACTCCGCCCAGGCGAGCGGGTCATCGGCGAGGCTGTGCAACAGGCCAAGCACCGCGAGGACCATCAGGCCGCTGCCAACGATCGTGTGGTATGACGGGCCGACCCGCTTCTCCTCACGGTCGAAGAACGCATCCGCTGCCCAGATGCCGATGAGCGCCGGCACGCCGACCGCGCCCCAGCCAAACGCCGTGATGAGCGAGCGCCGCCAGTAGTCGAGCAGCCCCGAATGATCCCCCGCGAGCAGCGCGCCGACAGTCAGGATCGCCACGACGATCAGGCTCACGCCGACGAGGTCGCGCCGCAGGCCGGGGTGCAATGCCAGCCACGGCTCCGACCGCGCCCTGCGCGGGGAACGGGACGGCGCACGAGACGATGAACGCGGTCTCGGCTTCGGCTTCGGGCCGGGGCGGCGCGGCGCGGGGTTCGTGTTGCGGGTGGCATTGCTCGCGCGCCGGGGCGACGGCGACGTGCCCGACCGGTGCTTCGGTGTTGTCGCTGTTCCCGCCACATGCCCGCCTTCCTCTACCAACGAATTGCTTCCGTGCCATTCTACACATGTCCGTACACAATTGCCATGTCTATCGACCGACGCGCATGCAACAATGCCGCTCCGAATCTTTTCGGAGCGGCATTGCCGTGGGAGCGATCACCATCGACTTTATCCGGGATACCGCATAATGGCGCGAACACGCACCGATGACGTAGGCTTCAGCCTATGCCACCGTTACCTGGAGAGACTACACTTCCATCACCATCGGCATGATCATCGGGCGGCGGCGGGTCTGCTCATAGAGGTACGACCCCGCGACATCCTTGATCTTGCGCATCAGGAAACTCCACTCCATCGGGTGGTTGCCGTTGGACGAGATGAGGGAGTCACGTACGCGCTCCTTCGTCCCCTCGATCAAGTCCGTGCTGCGCCGCTGCGAGACGAACCCGCGCGACACGATGTCCGGCCCGGAGACGAGTTTGCCCGTCTCGCGGTCAACCGAGACGACGACCATCAGAATACCGTCCCGCGCGAGCATCTGCCGGTCGCGGATGACGACCTCGCCCACCTCGCCTGCGCCGATGCCATCCACGAAGAGGAAGCCCGCGTGCACCGTCTCCATGATCCCGGCGTACTCGTCCGAGAACGCCGCGACGCTGCCGTTCTTCGCCAGCACAATCGCGTCCTCGTGCCAGCCCATGCTCTCGGCCAGCCGCTTGTAGAGGATCAGGTGCCGCTGCTCGCCGTGCAGCGGCATCACATACTTCGGGCGCGTCAGGTTGAGCATCAGTTTCAGCTCCTCCTTGCTCGCGTGGCCGGAGACGTGCACCGTCCTCAGCGCCGAGTAGATGACATCCGCGCCCTGCTGGAAGAGGTTGTTGATGATCCGCCCGACGCTCGTCTCGTTGCCGGGGATCGGCGTCGCGCTGATGACGACCGTGTCCCCGGCCAGAATCTTCAACTGCCGGTGATCGCCGCCCGCGATGCGGCTGAGCGCGGCCATCGGCTCGCCCTGGCTACCGGTGACAACGTACGCGACGCGCTCCGGCGAGAGTTCCGCCGCGCGCCGCACATCGACAATCACCCGCTGCGGGTCGTGCAGGTAATTCATGCCGAGCGCCATCTCGACGTTGTTCTCCATGCTCCGCCCGATGGGGCATACCTTGCGCCCGTACCGCGCGGCGACATCGACGACCTGCTGGATGCGCGAGATGAGCGACGCGAACGTGGCGACGATGATGCGCCCGTCGGCCTGCGCGAAGATGCGGTCGAATGCCTCCTCCACGACCTTCTCGGAGGGCGTGAAGCCGGGGGTCTCGACGTGGACACAGTCCGTCACGAGCGCGAGCACGCCCCGGTTGCCGAACTCCGCGATCTTGCCGAAGTCGGTTGGCAGCCCATCGACGGGCGTCTGGTCGAACTTGAAGTCGCCAGTATGCACGACGAGACCCGCAGGCGTCGTGATGCCGAACCCGACCGCGTCGGGAATGGAGTGGCTGACGCGGAACGGCTCAATCGTGAAGTGGCCCGCCTGGATGACGCTCTCCGGTGTCAGCGCGATCAAGGTCGCCTTCTCCAGCAGGTGCCGTTCCCGCAATTTGACGCTGATTAAGCCGAGCGTCAGCGGCGTGCCGTAGATCGGCGGGTTGCCGAGTTCCGTCAGGAGGTACGGCAGGGAGCCGATGTGGTCCTCGTGACCGTGGGTGATGAAAATGCCGCGAACGCGGTGCAACTTGTCCGCGAGGTACGTGACATCGGGGATCACGAGGTCCACACCGAACATCTCTTCTTCGGGGAAACCGACGCCGACATCGACGATGATGATGTCGTCCGCGTACTCGTACACGATCATATTTTTGCCGACTTCGCCCATCCCACCAAGCGGGATAATGCGCACGCGCTTCTTTGTTGTCTTTGCCAAGGGGAGTGTGCCTCCAATGAAGTTGTGAACGTCCTGCGGCGATTGTTCTTGCACCACCCACGCCCCCGCAGGGCGGGCGCATGTGGTTTGAATCCTTTGGATAGTAACGAGTAACGAGCAGACGCAATCCCGCGTCTTGTTCTTGTTACTTTTTACTTTCGCCTCGTTACTCGTTACTCGCTGCTTCGTCCCGCTCCTTAGAAGAGCGACATCTGCTCTGGCGACTCTTCCCCCGGCTCCGCCTCCGCCATGGCCATCGCTTCTTCGAGCAACGCCGGGATTTTTCGTACGTCTTCCTTCACATGCTCCATGAACGCGGGTTGGTGCAGCGCGGCGGCGGGATGCACCATCGGGAAGTAGATGCGGCCATCGGCGCGCTTCGGCTGCCCATGAATCTTCATGATCTTCTCGCCGGGGAAGTAGCGCGCCATCGAGAACCGCCCGATCGCGACGATCATGCGCGGGTTAATCAGCGCGATCTGCCGATCCAGATAATTGCGGGTGCAGGTGCCGACCTCATCGGGCAGCGGGTCGCGGTTGCCGGGCGGGCGGCACTTGACGAGGTTCGTGATGAAGACCTGCTCGCGCAAGATGCCGACCGAGGCGAGCAGGTCGTTGAGCAGGTTGCCCGCCGCGCCGACGAATGGGCGACCGCGCTGATCCTCGTGGAAACCGGGGGCCTCGCCGATGAAGAGGATGCGCGCATCGACGGGACCATCACCGGGCACCGCCTTCGTGCGCATCTTGCAGAGTTCGCACTTCGTGCAGACGCGGATTTCCTCCGCAATCGCCTCCAATTGCGCCGCGACATCGCCCCGTGCCGCGCTCTCCGCCGTCGCTCCGTGCTCCTCCTGCATCGTCCCACTCACCCCATTTATCTCAAAACACCACGCCTGTGCGTGCTATTCCACCGGAAACAGGCACGCCCTCAGTATAGCACGCCTCATGCCCGATCACCGGAACGGCGGCGGGCGTACCGACTCGGTCGCGGCGCTCGCGGGCGCGTTTCGCCCTCGGTTTGTTCCCCAATCTCAACGCCCGTCGTGTCACTTGCGGGCGTCGCGGCGGGTGCCGAGAACGCGCTCGTGTCCGCGCCCGACAGCAGCGCCTGACCGAGCGCGAGCAGCGTCTCGACCGTCTGCGGGTCGCGCGCCTCGGCGTAGACGCGCGCCAGCGGCTCCGTGCCGCTCGTGCGGACGAGCAGCCAGCGGCGATCCTCCCCGATCAGTTTCAGGCCGTCCAGCGTCACCGCCTTCGTCACGGGCGAACCGGCGAGGTTCAGGCCACCCGTCTCCACCGCCGCCAGCCGCGCGCGGGTCTCGTCCATCGCCTCGGGCGCGAGCGGCACATCCTGCCGCCGGTAGTGCCACGGCCCGGTGCGGATTTCGACGCCGTACCGCAGCCCCGCGACATCCGTGCCGCGCCGTTGCAGGAGATCGAGGATGTACAGCGCGGCGACGAATGCATCCCGCTCCGGCAAATGCGTGCCGAACGCGAACCCGCCGCTCTCCTCGCCGCCGAGCATCGCGCCGTGCTCGACCATCGCGGGGGCGATGTGCGCGTAGCCAATCGGCGTCTCGATCAGCGGGACGCCGTACCGCTCCGCGAGGATGTCCAGCATCACGGAGCCGTTCACGGAGCGCACAATCGCGCCGTCGTGCACATCGTCCCGCTCGCCGAGGTACATCGCCAGCATCGCGAAGGTCTCCTGGCTGTTGACGTAGTTCCCGTGATTATCGACGAGCGCGATCCGGTCGCCGTCGCCGTCGAACGCGATGCCGAGGTCCGCGCCATGCGCCGTCACCGCCCGCATCAGCGGGCCGAGCGTCTCCGCGACGGGTTCCGGCCCCTTCATCCCCGGAAAGAGCGGGTTGTGCGCGCCGCGAATCTCGATGATCGGTCGCGTCCCCGCGCCAGCGCCGAGGATGCGCTGCAGAACACCCGCGCCCGCGCCGTGCATCGCATCGACGACGATGCGGAGGTTCGCGCGGCGGATCGCCTCGACATCGACGAGGTTCCGCAGCGCGGCCTGATACTCCGGGAACGGGTCGAGCGGCATGTACCGCCCGTCGATGTACGTCTCACCGAACGGTACGAGCGGAATCGCCTCACCGCTCGCCTGCCGCGCGTCGGCGTAGGTCTCGATCACCGTGGCAATCGTGCGATCCGCCGGTGCACCCACCGCCGTCTTGACCTTGATGCCGTTGTAGATCGCCGGGTTGTGGCTGGCGGTAATCATGACGCCCGCCGCCGCCTGCGTATGCGGCACGGTGAAGGTGACGACGGGCGTCGGCACGGGGCCGTGGTCGCAGAAGAGGACGCGGATGCCCTGCCCGAGCAACGCCTCCGCAACACCAAGCGCGAACCGCTCCGACATGAACCGCCGGTCGTAGCCAACGACGACGCCCCGCTGGTCGGCCCCCTCGGTCTGCTTGACCCAGTCGGCAATCGCCGCCGCGCACCGGTGCACCGTCGCGAGCGTGAAGCCCTCGGCGATCACCGCCCGCCACCCGTCAGTCCCGAACCGTATCCGCTCGGCGTCCGCCATCCGTGCTGCGCTCCTTCTGCCCTGCGACCGTGCGTTAAGTCGTTTCAGTGACGCGACACCGCCAGTAATCGAGCGTGTCGCGCAGTGTCTGGACGAACGGAATCTCCGGCTGCCACCCGGACGCCGCGCGGAACTTCGCGTCGTTCGCCCAGAGCACCTTGACATCGGAGGGGCGCGCGCGGTTCGGGTCGTGCTCGATGTGGAACCTGGCGTCGGTCAGCGTGCGATACGCATCGAGCACCTCCTGCACCGTCCGCGTCGTGCCCGAACCGATGTTATAGACCTCGCCGGGTGCGCACGTCTCGAGGAGCAGCCAGTACGCGCGGGCGATGTCGCGCACATCAGTCAGGTCGCGCTTGCTCGTCAGATCACCGACGCGGATCACCGGCTCCCGCACGCCCGCCTCGATCGCGGCGATCTGCTGCGCGAGCGTCGCCACGACGAAATTCTCCGTCTGGCGCGGCCCGCAGTGGTTGAACCCGCGCGCGATGATCGAGCGCAGGCCGTACGACCGCCAGTATTGATACGCGAGCCGGTCCTGCGCCACCTTCGAGACGGCGTACGTGCTGAGCGGTCGCAGGTCGTTCGCCTCGCTGATCGGCACCTCTTCCGCGTGGACGAGGCCGTACTCCTCGCTCGATCCCGCGATGTGGATGAGCGGGTCTAACGCGGCGGCGCGCACCGCCTCGAAGAGGTTGATCTGCCCCTCGACATTGGTGCGCATCGTATCCGTTGGGCTGTTCCACGAGGTCGGCACATGGCTCTGCGCCGCGAGGTGGAAGATGCGGTCGGGCCGGACTGCCTCGACGGCGATCCGCACCGAGAGCGCGTCTCCAATATCGCCGGTGATGAGGTTCACCTTGTCCGGCGCGAACGCCCGCTGGATCGTCGCGACATTGGACGCGCCACCCTCAATGACATTCAGCGCGCCCGCGCGCTGGAGATCGCGCAAATTGTCCAGCCGCGACCGCCAGCGATACATCCCGTAGACCGCGACGCCGTCGCGCGTGCGGAGATATTCGGCGAGATGGCTCCCGGCGAACCCCGTGATGCCTGTAATCAGAACGCGCAAGATTGCTCTCCTCATTGTCCAACCATCTGAGGCCGTACCGGAGGGTAGCATATTCCATCCGGGATACCCACCCCCTGCCCCCTCCCGGAGCGGGAGGGGGGTTCTGACACACGGCGCGGCATTATTCCGTTTCCCTCTCCCTTCCCCCGTGGTGAAGGGAGAGGGGGGTTAAGGCCGCATCCCCTACTCAACCGGGACGGCGTCCGCCTCGTCCTCCACGTCGTCGGGGACGGCGTCGAGGTCGGCGCGCGTCCAGTCCTCCGCCGCCGCGTCGTAGGCGACGAGGGATTCCGCGAGCGCCCACCAGCCGGACGCGGCGTGGCGATCTTCCGGGAGCGGGAACTGGCCCGCGTCACCGGCGTGGTGATGGAGCCAGCGCTCGATGATGTGCAACTCATCCACGTCGTCCTGCGGGACGACATCGGGGATCGCATCGTCCTCGGTGCGCCGGTACGCCGCGACGAGCCACTCCGCGACGAACGCGACGGCCTCGCCGCGCCGGACACGGCGTTGCGCGACAACGCGGCCCCGGATGATCAGCAACGCCTCCGTGCACCCCGGCTCCGGCGACGGCAGCGCGAGCACGAGATGGCCCGTCTCCACCTGCCGCGCGAGCGTCTGGTGGATCCGCGCAACCGACTCGACGGTGCGGATTGCATTCCGCAGCCGCGCGGCGTCCTCGTAGTCCAGCCGTTCCGCCGCCGTCTCCAATTTCGCCCAGAGCCGTTTCAGGATGCCGTCGTGCCGCCCTTCGAGGAAGGCCATCGCGTCGTCGATGAAGCTGAAGTACTCCTTTGGATCGCCCTCGCCGACGCACGGCCCGAGGCACTTACCCATGCCGAGGCGCGGGCACGGGTTGCCCCACTTCTTCGGGTTGGAGAAGCCCCGCGTGCAGGTGACGAGCGGCAGCACCTCCGCGAGCACATCGACGGTGCTCTGCGCCGCGCTGCGGGAGCGGAAGGGGCCGAAATAGCGTGCGCCGTCCTCCTTGACCGTCCGCGCGAGGCGGATGCGCGGCCACGGCTTCTGCACGTCGATCTTGATATACGGGTAGAGCGCGTGATTCCTCATCGCGCGGTTGTAGCGCGGCTGGTGGCGGTGGATGAGGCGCGATTCGAGCAGCAACGCCTCCAATTCGCTGCCGACCACCTCGATCTCGATCCGCGCGATGGCCTCCAGGAGGCCGTCCATCTTGCGCGTCAGCCCGAGGTGCTGCGAGTAGTACGACGAGACGCGGTCGTGGAGATTCTTCGCCTTGCCGACGTAGATGATCCGCCCGTCGCCGTCCAGCATCCGGTAGACGCCCGGCGCGTGCGGCACCGTGCGCAGAAAGGCGCGGTCGAGGTACGCCTTGCCGCTGCCGACCGCCTCAACGCCGCTCGCGTTGCCGTGCGGCTCGGCGGTGGCGGGGACGGCGAGCGCCTGCATCGCCTCCAACGTCGGCAGGCCCGCCTGTTTCGCCAGCGGCAGGAGACGATGGAGCGACTCGGCGGTCAGGCGGGCGTCGCCCTCGGCGCGGTGCCGGTGCGTGATCGGCACACCGAGGGTGGACGCCATCCGTTCGAGGTTCGGCTTCTTCAAACCGGGCAAGAGCCGCACCGCAAGCGCGAGTGTGTCGAGGCGCGGGTTAATCAGCGGGGGCCGTCGCGCCCGCGCCAACTCTGCGTTGACGAACGAGATATCGAAGCGCACATTGTGCCCGATCAGGAGTCGCTCGCCGACGAATTGCAGCAGATTGTCCGCGATGGCGGGGAAGCGCGGCGCATGGAGCACCATCTCGTCCGTGATGCCGGTCAGTTCGGTGATGAACCGGGGGAGCCGCTTTTCCGGGTTCAGGAGCGTTGTGAAGGTGTCGATGATCTCGCCCTCGCGGATTTTCAGCGCGCAGACCTCGATTACCCGCTGCTGAAACGGGCGCAATCCCGTCGTCTCGACATCGAGCACGATGTACTCGCCCGTCCCGGCGAGATCGTCCACCGTCGCGGGAACGGGGATCTCCTCCACGAGCATCCAATGCTGATCGGGTCGCAGACGGAACTTCGCCGGTTCGTCGAGGACGGTACGGACGAGCGTGCGCCAGAGCGTTGGCGGGCCACCGGAGCCGAAGACGTGCCGAATGACTGCGTCCTCGTGCGCCGCGCCGCCCTGCTCGCGCAGATAGAGATAGGTGCGCTGTCGCAGCCACGCATACTGGTCGCCGTCGGCATCCGTCGCTATTGTGCCTTCGTGCTCTTGATTCGCTTCCCCGTGTTCGCCTGCCATCCAGTATCGCTATCCCATCGCGTCATGTGAACGTACGTTCTGTGACCAAAGCGTACCGCACCGATGCACCCGCCGCAACCCGGCAACGTACATCAAAATTCCCTTGTTCATGGGATAGTCCGAAACCGTCCCATGAACCCCTTCCTAACGTTTGTTGTGGTGATCTGAATGTGGGGATTAATTTCCGCGCTCGCTCATCAGTGGCCGTTTAGGCTCCTTTATCACCGCTTGGCCACAGGGTTCCGCACCCACTGCTGCACGTTCGGATCGGCGTCGTACGCATCGATCTCATTGGGGAGCGATACGCGGTCGCCAAGGAACTGTGCGATCTCCCGCGCCGCGTACAGTGGGGGCCACACCTGGGGGATGATGAGGATGCCCGCGTGCATCGGCGTCACACCCCATGCATCTGACCAACGCACCCATGCATCCTGCATCGTGATGAAGTCCTTGCCGTTGTGTGTTACGAAGATGCGGCCTGCCTGAGCAGCCAGGAGGAGAGGATGCCCGTCCGGGGCGCGATGCAACCCGAGTTCTGCTGCGGTCTTCGCGACATCGTCGCCATAATGTGCGTTCAGATGTTCCTTGAGCCGTTTATCAACGTCCTGATCGAGATGAAACTGTGGGGGTCATGCCGCGCCGACGTTATTGGCAGCAATGCGTTCGTCGATGATGGGGCGATACCGCTGGTAGTAGGCAAGCGCGGCGTCTACCGCCTCGCGCGGCACCTCGTAGCCGTCGGCACGCCCTCGCCGACTGGTCGCCACTGCTCGTGGATCTGCTGGGGAAGTCTTCGCGACGGGAGAAGCGGTCGTGCTGGACCGCATGCCGGTGCCGGTCTGGCGCCGGGTGCGGGCCGGGCGGTGCCGCAAAGGGCGGGGGCGGGAGGAGTGCGGCGATGGCGCGGCGAAGAAGGAGACGGGGGCCCGCTGGGCAGCATTCGGCTGGCGGCGCCGCGTGATCACACCGGCGGGCATCCCGGTCTCCTTCGACCTCCTGCCCGCGTCGCTGCAGGACCTGACCCCGGTGCATGCGTTGGCGCAGCGGCGACCCGCCGGGGATGGCGGTACGGGGACAAGGCGTACCACAGCGCCGACGATGCGGCGATGCGGGAAGGGGAGAGCGGGGTGCGGTTGGTACCGATCCGCCAGGCGAAGATGGCACCGAACCCGCTGGACGAGCGGGTGGGGCTGCGGCGCTATCGGAAGACGATCGAGGGGGTGAACAGCCGCCAACTGGAAGCGGGATTCATGCTCAAGGTCTGGGCGTCATTGTTCGCCCTCCGCTGCATGAACGCCTAGCGAGCAAGCACGGTCCACTTTCTCATGCCCTTGTGCCATACTACGCAGTACGACAGGGCGATGACGAAATAGAGGGAGGAAGTTGGAAATGGCGTTGACGATCACGACACAGGCCGGGGATGCACTCGCGGCGAGCGCGGACGCCCTCATTCTGCCGGTCTATGCCGGTGAGGGGGTAGGGGCGCTCGACGGTGCGGAGCGGTTCGATGGGCAACTGGCGCCGATGCTGGAGTCGTCCGGCTTCACCGGCAAGGCGGGGCAGGTCGTTGCTGTTCCCACGTTCGGGAAACTGGCCGCGCGCACGCTTGTCCTCGCGGGCCTCGGCGCGCGCGACGGCGACGACCCGAACCTGCGCGGTGAATCGCTCCGCAGGGCGTACGGCGGCGCGGTCAAGCGGGCGCGGGACGAGGGCGCGCGGACGGTCGCCGCGATGCTCCCCGATGGCGCGGAGGCGGAGGCGATCAGCGCCGCCACCGAGGGGCTGACGCTCGCGCTCTACCGCTTCGCCCGCTACAAGAGCGTGAGCGACGGCGAACCCGCGAAGGAGGTCGGCGCGCTCGAACTCTGGTCATCTGACGCGGTGGCGGAGGGTGCCGTCGCGCACGGGCAGGCGATCGCCGAGGGCGTCGCGCTGGCGCGGGACCTCGTCAACACGATCTCCAACGACAAGACGCCGCCGCAGATCGCGGAGTGGGCGCAGCGCGTGGCGCGCGAGTCCGGCCTGCCGTGCGAGGTGCTTGATGAGCGCGCGCTGGAGAGCGGTGGGTACAACAGCATCCTCGCCGTCGGCAAGGGGAGCGCGGCCCCGCCCCGGTTGATCGAGATGGTCTACGAGCCGAGGAGCGGCGGGGCGACGAAGACCGTTGCCCTCGTCGGCAAGACGATCACCTTCGACTCCGGCGGCCTGGACCTGAAGACGCAGGACGGCATGTATTCCATGAAGACAGACATGGGCGGCGGCGCTGCGGTCCTCGGCGCGATGCGCGCCATCGCGCTCGTCAAGCCCAATGTGCGCGTCATCGGCATCCTGACGGCGGCGGAGAACATGCCGAGCGGCACGGCGATGCGCCCCAGCGATGTCGTCACCGCGCTCAACGGCAAGACGTTCGAGATCGGCAACACGGACGCCGAGGGGCGCATGGTGCTCGCGGACGCCGTCACCCACGCGGCGCGGGCGGGCGCGGACGAGATCATCGACCTCGCCACGCTCACCGGCGCGAAGATGGTCGCGCTCGGCAGCGTCGCTGTCGCCGTGATGGGCAACGATGAGGGACTCATCTCCCGCTTCCTGATGGCGGCGGGCAACGCCGGCGAGCGCGTCTGGCAACTGCCGATGTGGGACGAGTACCGCGAGCAGTTGAAGAGCGACATCGCTGATCTCAAGAGCACCGGCGGGCGCGGCGGCGGCGCGATCACGGCGGGCATGTTCATCGGCGAGTTCGTCGAGGGGAAGCCGTGGATCCATCTCGATATCGCCGGGAGCGCGGCAACGGACCGCGACAGCGCCTACACCCCGAAGGGCGCGACAGGCGTGATGGTGCGCTCGCTCGTGCGGTATGTCGAGGAAGCAGGCGCGAACACGTAAGAGGAATGGCAGACGGTTATGGGCGCGGTGAGATGCTCAACGACGAAGATGGTGACGGATATACCCGATCTCATTTATACTGTGGCTGCACGCACGCAGCCAGTCTCGCGGTATGACAGATGAGATGCGCCCCACGCATTCTTGATCCCGTCACATCGCCCTGTGCTGGCGCGTTCGTGCAGATAGGTCGGCAGTGGGTACGCTGCCGCAGTGTGTGAGGATGGGTAGGGAAAGAAGGAGTTGAACCCATGAGCAGTGTTCCCCCGCAGCAACCGCCTGGCTACACCCCGCAACCGCCATACGGGCAGCAACCCTATGGGCAACAGCCCTATAGCCAGCCCCCGTACGGGCAGCAACCGTACGCGCAGCCGACATCGACGAACGGCCTCGCGATCGCCGCGATCATCTGCGGCTTTCTCATCGGCCCGCTCGGCCTGATCTTCGGCCTGATCGCATTGAGCCAGATTCGCAACTCTGGCGGGACGCAGAAGGGCAAGGGGCTGGCGATCACCGGCGTGGTGCTCGGCTCGCTCAGCGTGCTGTGGATCATCTTTATCATTATCACCGCCGCCTCAAACTCCTAGGGAACCCACCCCCTGCCCCTCCCGAAATGAGAGGGGAGTGAGAGACGGGGAAGACGATCATACGCGGGCGCTCATCGGTGAGCGCCCGCGTTGCGTTGCCCTGTTGCCGAAGGGCCACAAAAATTCGCGCCGGTGGAGGCTGTGATAGAGTGGACGCGCCCCGCACGAGTATTGAGGGGTCGGAATACTGCGAAGAGGGGGAAGCGTCATGCCGCGAACGGAAGCGCGACCGGGGAATCTGATTGGTATGGAGAAAGCGGCGATCGACACGCCCGCGCTCGTCGTTGACTGCGACGCGATAGAGCACAACCTGCGGACGATGGCGGACTTCTTCCGCGACAAGCCTGCGAAGCTCCGCCCGCACGCCAAGACGCACAAAAGCCCGGTGATTGCGCACAAGCAAATCGCCCTCGGCGCGGTCGGAATTACGTGCGCCAAGCTCGGTGAGGCGGAGATCATGGCAGAGGCGGGGATCAAGGACATCCTCGTCGCCAATCAGGTGATCGGCCCGACGAAGATTGCGCGCCTGATCGGCCTCCTGCATCACACCCGCGTCACCGTCGCGGTGGACGACCCGGAGAACCTGCGTGACCTCGCCCGCGCGGCGGAGGCGCAGGGCGTCGAACTCGACGTGCTGGTCGAAGTGAACACCGGCATGAACCGCTGCGGCGTCGCTCCCGGCGAGGCGGCGGTGCGCCTCGCGAAGATGGCGGCGGACCTCCCCGGCATCCGCTTCCGCGGTATCCAGGCGTATGAGGGGCATCTCGTCGGCATCAAGGACGAGGGCGAGCGGGGCGAGCGCGTGCGCGCGGCGATGGCCCCGATCATCGAGACGCGCGGGGCGATTGAGCGGGCGGGCATCCCCGTCGGCATCGTCACGGGCGGCGGCACCGGCACCTTCGCGCTCACCGGCACCGTCGCCGGGTTCGACGAGGTGCAGGCGGGTTCCTACGTCTTCATGGACAACATGTACAGCGGGGTGGGCGGCATCGGCGAGCGGTTCACACCCGCACTGACCGTGCTCGCGACCGTCATCAGCCGCCCGACCGCCGACCGCGTCGTGTTGGACACCGGGCGCAAGACGGTCGGCGTCGATCATGGCACGCCCGCGCTCAAGGGCTACCCGGACGGCGTGGAGTTCAAGGGCTTCTCCGAGGAGCACACGACCCTGATCGTGGACGGCCCCGCGCGCGACCTCCGCTCCGGCGATGTCGTCGAGATCATCCCCGGCCACGTCTGCACGACCGTCAACCTCCACGACCACTACTTCGCCACCCGCAAGGGCGTCGTCGAGGCCGTCTGGCCCGTCGCCGGTCGTGGGCGATCGCAATAGGACGAAAGTTTGAACCGCGAAGGCGTGAAGGGCGCGAAGGAGGTGGGAAGAAGGTGAGGGGATACGGACGCGTGGGACGGGCATCCCGTGTCCCTCTACATCTCTTTCCCTCTTCGCGCCCTTCGCGGTTCAAATTCTACGGAGGTGATGCGATGAGCAGCATCTACAAGCGACTGGGGATCCGGCCCCTGATTAACGCGCGCGGGACGCACACGCGGCTCGGAGGGTCGCTAATGCCACCGGAGGTGCTCGACGCGATGCGCGAGGCGGCGGGTGCGTACATCCTCCTCGACGAGTTGCAGGAGCGCGCGAGCGCCGTCATTGCCCGCGCGACGGGCGCGGAGGCGGGGATGGTGACGGGCGGCGCGGAGGCGGGGCTGCTCCTCGCCACCGCCGCCTGCCTCGCGGGGACGGACCCAATCAAAATCGAGCAGCTACCGGACGCGACTGGCATGGCGAACGAGGCGATCATCCACCGCGCGCACCGCAACGGGTACGACCACGCGGTGCGCGCGGCGGGCGCGGCGATTGTTGAGGTCGGGTACGGTCATGGCACCCTCCCCCACCAGCTGGAGGCGGCGTTCACGGATCGAACCGCGCTCGTCGCCTACCTCGCGTCGCCGTGGGCGAGCCGGGGAGCGCTCTCGCTCCCCGAGACGTGTGCGATGGCGCACCGGCACGGCGTCCCCGTGCTCGTCGATGCGGCGGCGATGCTGCCCCCGCCGGAGAACCTGACCCGCTTCATTGCGGAGGGTGCGGACCTCGTCACGTACAGCGGCGGCAAGGGGCTGCGCGGGCCGCAAAGCTCCGGCATCCTCGCGGGGCGTGCCGATCTGATCCGCGCCGCGCTGGCGAACGGCAGCCCGAACCACAGCGTCGGGCGGGCGGCGAAGGCGGCGAAGGAGGACATCGTCGGGCTGATCGTCGCGCTCGAACGGTACATGCAGCTCGACCACGCCGCCGACCTCGCCCGCTGGCACGCGCAGGCGGCGTACATGGCGAAGAGACTCGGCGATTTCCCCGGCATCGAGGCGCGCTGCCTTTATGACGGGTGCGAGCACATCACGCCGCGCGTCGAACTCCGTTTCGATCCGACGAGCGGCATCGATGCGCACGTACTGGTCGCGGCGATGGAACGCGGCGACCCGCGCATCTACCTCTTCGAGCCGAACGGCCCGAGCGCCGCGCCAAACAGCGTCATCATCAACACGCAGACGATGCAGCCGGGCGAGGAAACGACCATCGCCGATGTGCTCGGCGGGGCGCTCCGGCAGCGGCTGATGGTCAATGACGGGTGATGCAACGAGCGCAAGAGAAACACACGAACACACGAACCTGTCAGATCAGTGCATCGGCGTTCTTGTCAGACGCGGCGCGATGGGCGCAATAACTGAATGCCACACATCAGGAAGGGCGTACCCATGTTGTACGCCCCGATTTGTCGTCCTCACAGGGGAACTTGGTGAGTCGAGCTGCGAATAGCCCGATGATTTCCGTCACTGATGTGAGCGAAACATGCCCCCTGTTCTCTGACGGAGTTTGCCCGAACAGCATGGAGGCAGTCCTGCGGCCTGTTAGCAGTCACCGTCGCGCTGACCTTCACCATCGCTTCGGTAAATACTACGTGACATGAGCGTGCCTTCAATTGCCCCTATCGGTGTCAGCCATCGCCCAGTCGGCGTACGAAGCGCGTGCCGGTGGCCGCCACCGGTGCCGTAGCGACGCCACTCGGGAGCGCGGTCGCGACACGGATCAACAACTGGTTGTGTAGATTGACGCCGATGTCGCCACCGAGGGGCCCGTGCACAGTGCCGTCGCTGTGATACGAGAGCAGGACGCCATCAGTCGGGTCGGGGCAGAAGAGCAGGGCGCTCGTGACGACAGCGGTGCCATCCTTGCTCGCCATGAAGACGCTGTCGGAGGCGTCTGGCTTGCCGAAGGGCGAGCGCTTCGCCCCTTGCGGCGTGAACTGGTTGCGGAAGAGCTGGTAGACGCCACCCGGCACCAACCCGCCGAACTGATCGATTGCCGCAGCAGTGCCGTTTGTGCAGACGACCGTGCCGGTGCCGCTCGCGCCGAGCCACTCGCCAAGCGTGAATCGGAGCGGGATCCCCTGGGCAGTGAAGAGCGACACGGAGGGCGCGTCGGACGCGACGCGGGCGGGGCGATAGCCGCTTACGTGCATGACATTTTGCGGCCCGTTCGCCGCTGCGATGGCGGGGTCGGCGACGAAGACCTGCGGATCGATGACCGCCGGTTGGTTCGTCTCATTCGAGAAGAAGGCGGCGTGCGTCGCGAACGTGTAGGTGTACGATGGATCCGCTGCGGCGACGGGAGCCACCATCAGGATGCTCGTCACGAGAACCATTCCCAGTGCGTAACCCGGCCAGCGTGTCATTCCTGCTCCTCGATGAATGTCTGATAATCGCACGACCGCAGGATCCTTGCGCGTCCGGCGCTCGGCACCTCCTCGGACTGTCAGGTCTGATCGACCACGATGATTCGCTCCGCCACCTCCCCCAGCGTATCGCCGACGATGTCCGGTCGCTCCGCTACCGGGCCGTGGGCCGCCACGAGGCGCACCTGTCCGATCGGCACGCTCCCCTGCTCCGCCACCATGCGGTAAGGTTCCGGCGCGGGCTTGAGCCGACGTACGCTGTCCGCCGAGAGCACCACCTCAAACAGGTCGCCCAACCCGGCGTTCGCGATCTGCACCCGCGCGACCGGCTCGGGCGAGTTCGTCAGAGTGACGAGGCGCAGGCCCGTGCCGCGCAACCCCTTGAGGGCAAGACGCACATCCGGGTGCGGCGGTAGGTGCTGCATCCCCTCGCGGATCTGCCGCCGATTATCCTGGGACACCGCGACATCATGCCGCGCGGCGAACGCCGTGCGCGCCCATCTGGAGGGTGGTGAAACGGCGTAGTGGTCGGTGACGAGGGAGTCGAACATCGATTCGAGCATCTGCGCGAACCACTCGCGGCGCACTGTGAGATCGCCGAAGATACGCGCGAAGAGTGGGCCCAGCGCGGCGAGATCGAGGAGGGTTTCATTGACGTCGAAGGCGATGATCGCTGCCATAGTGTCCTCCCGTTCATATGATACTGCACGATCGACCGCCATCCTACACCCCGCGCGTGGAACGTGCCACGGAAGCGGCGCACGGATGGTCGGCACGGGAGGGGGCTATGCATCAGACGCACGATTCCGCCCACGATGCTCCGTGCCGATCGACCACGTCCGGCGCGCCATGGAGGATGAGGTGCATCTCGGCGGAGGGAATCTCCCCGCTCATTGGTGGATCGCCGTCGCGGGAAGGAAGGCGGCCCAGACGAACCAGAATTCGTCGCCGTGGATCACGGGCGTCAGTTGCTGACCGATCAGCGGACCGCTGACCGCCTTGCCGGCCAGATTCCAGCCACTGCCCGTTTCCCGATCGCGGAAGAACGCCGCGCCCGGCTCGGTCTGCGCGTCCACAATCAGCGCGAAGGTGAGTGTGCGCCCGTCGAGCGTCGCGTCGTAGACGGCGGTCGCGCCGATATCGCGCGAGATCGCGATCTCGGCCTGATCGAGCGCGGAAACGGTACCACTTCGCCAGACAACGACGATGCCCTTTTCTCCAACCGCGTCATTGACGATGCGCTTCGTTCGGAGGCTGGTATATGGATAGGCAATGTACTGGCCGTTCTGGCGCACCGTCACGACCCGCTCCATCGGCGCGAGACGTTTGTCCACCGAGCCGTCGAAGAGGAAGGGGCTTTGATCGGCGTCATCGTATGCCGCGTACGGATTCGTGCCGTACGGACGCTGCTTACCGGTATCGCGCGAAAGCACGCCGCTCCCCGCCGGGTACGACGCCTTAAACTCGCCGTACGAGATGATGAGCGCGGGGAGCCGTTCGAGCGTTTTCCCCGAGAGATCGCCGACAATCGCCTCCCCGGTGAACTGCTGCCAGAGCGTCTCGGTCTGCCGGTCCCACATCACGAGGTTGCTGTCCCGCAGCAGGCCGCTCGTCCCGAAGTCGTAGACGATGCCGTCCAGCGTGCGATCGTAGGCGATGGCGGTGTTACAGAGTGGGCAGAAGGTGATCGTCACCGGCATACCCCCGACGAGATCGTTGACGATCTCGTGCCAGGTGAGGATTTGCAGCGGGTAGGCGCGCGCCTCACCGCCCCCCGTGAAGGCGATCACCGGCTCGATGTCCTTCAGCCACGCATCGGCCTCGGACGGCGGAATGAACCTCGGGTGGTCAATCGGCGGGATACCGTCGCGCGGGGGACCACCGGAGCGGATCTCCTGCAGATCCACGGTGCGGCGCGTGTAATTCGTCTTCCACGCATCACCCGCCCAGCCCGGTGTGACTGTTGGCGATTCCGTCATGGACGGGTTTGCCGGATTTGTCGGATACACTGCGGTTGGGGCAACCACGGACGAGGAGGATTGCACTGCGGCGGGCGTACTGGTCGGAACACGCGGCACTGGCTTGGGAGCGGCTCCGCCGCACGCCGCAAGGAAGACGAGGGCCACGAGCAGGATGATGCGGAAGCGCGGTGACATGATCATCGCCCCCTGTCGTTATCTCTGAGTGCGTCTACGGTTGTGGCACGAACACGCCAACATCGTAAACGGATATCACTGGCGCATGGAACCCCACATGCCGGTGATCGGGGGAGCGAGATGCGGCCTCCGCAGGGAGATTTTACATTGCGCCTTCACCGATGGCAGGCGTGACGGTGCGTTCACGGCGCATCACCGCGACCAGATAGAGGCCGAGCACCGTCCCGTAGAAAATCGTGTGGTAGACGAACTGCTCCCCCTTGGGTGCCCCTTTGAACCACGGACGGCCGATCGCCCCGGCGAGCACGAAGAAGTTGATCAGCCAGAGGAGGAATCCGTAGACCGAGGCGGCGACGACGAGTATCACCGGCGAAACCCGGAGCACCGGGAGGTACGCGACGATCAGCGCGAAGATCACCCCGTAGATGATGGCGAGCACCATGTGGGAGATCACCCCGACGGGGACGGCGGTCGCCCACGCAATCTTCGGCGGCTCCTTGCCGATCGGGATCGAGGCAAACGCCTTCAGTGGCATGAACAAGAGACTCCCATCGATGACGCTCCCACCGATCATCTCCGCGATCGCGAAGGTGATGCCACTGATAATCCCCCCGATGACGCCATGCTTGATCGCCCAAGCCGGTGTTTCCCGCGCTGTTCCCATCCGGGCATCGCCATCCCGCGCGTTCGCCATGTATGCCATGATCGTTCCCTCCATGCGACGGTAAAGCGGCTGATAGAAGGGCAGTATGGAGGAAAGATACCAGCATGTCTGTAAGAAATATTACGGTTCGCCATGGTCGTCGGCATGCGCTGCGTGGCTTTCGCGCGCTGCCGCGTGCAGCGCGTCTGGACGGAGTAGGGTGATCCGCTTGCGAGCCGTCTGGACGAGGCCGTCGTCGCGGAACGCATTGAGCATCGCACCGATCGTTTCGCGGTAGGTGCCGAGCAGTTCAGCGAGGTGCTGATGCGTCAACCCGGTGACGACGGGGCGACCGCGCCAGTCCCGCTCGGTCGCTAGTCGCAGGAGGAGCGCGGCGAGCCGCTCGCGCAGTCCCTTGAACGCCATTTCCTCGAGGCGCGTTTCGGCAGCGTCCAGCCGCGCGCTGAGCACCTCGACGATCCGCAGGGCGATGCTCGGATAGCGTGTGAGCAGGTCCTCCACGTCGCGGCGGCTCATCACACAGATCAGGGATGCCGTGCGCGCTTCAGCCTGCGCGTGCTGGAGCCGCTGGCCGAGGAAGGGCATCTCCCCGAAGATCGTCCCGTCGCGCACCGTCGTCGTGATCAGCCACTTGCCGTCCGCAGTGGTGCGAGAGATGGCGACCTCACCCTTCTTCAGGATGAAGAGCACCTCTGCCGGGTCGTCCGCGCGGTAGAAGATCCGCCCCGCCTCGCACGTCACCATCACCGTCGTCGTCTCGATCTCGTGCATCGCGTCGGGCGTGAGGTCGCGGAAGATATTCACCTTCCGCAGGTAGGGGAGCTTCTCCGTTACTCCCGGCATCGCCGGACTCGTTCCCATGCTATCCCTCCGCAAGCGCGAGCCGGATGCACGCGTCAAGATCCTCGAGATAGGGGTTGCCGAGCGAGATCACTGTGCCATCCAGCACGTAGGTCGGGACGCTGAAGACCGCAGGCGGGCGTAGGGCAGGCGTCTGATCGAGGTTGATGAGCCGGACCATTAAATCGCGGTGCCGTGCGTTGATCGCCGCAGCGACGCGACGTGTCTCCACACACGTCGGGCAATGCATCATCGTGTAGATAGTCAGCGTCACGGCCACCCGCACCCCTCGATACGCTGAAAGAATTGCACTCACCGCTGATATCGTACCACCCAGACCTGCTACGGAGCGTAACGTTGCTTACGGATCGCTCCGTCCTTCACGCCCTGCTGTCGCTCCATGCGGGAGCGAGCCGACGTCACCGGAGCCAGACAAGATCGCTCTTGCTGGCAGGTAGCCGCCAACTGCTTCCCGGGAGGTTGTGTCCGTATCCTTCTGTAAATAGCGGTGCCGCTCGTCAAAGTGGCCATCGTCCTCCACGATCGGTAGTGCGAACCAACCGGATCGAAGGAGGGGGCGATGACCTATACACAGCGTACCGGC